>JGI2065J20421_1002327_pt1 | contig 10781 bp, 9 predicted proteins | sample Biomet5_FD_20421 | JGI IMG/M metagenome (IMG submission 20421)
TGCCCTCTGTCTTTTTTTATATACATCAAAAACACCCCTGTCTTTATGGTTTAATTATACCATAATTTCAGAGGTGCTTCGACCCTTTTGTCTACAGTCTGTAATAACAAAACGGACAGGAGATTGCTCCTGTCCGTTTTGTTATTTCGTTATTATTTTTCTTTTACTATAAACTTTTTCCAATAGTATTCAAGTAGATTAAATGGAAACATTCGTCCCCGAAACAGCAGCAGCATGGCAATTGCGGCTTGAACTGCGCCAATTGCAAAGAACAAAATGTGTAAAAAGACAATGGAGCGAATCATAATGCATTGCACGATAATCCAAATTACCAACGCCCAACCGAACACACTGCTGACATAAGGGGAATACCATGGATTACGCTGTACAAACACAGCAGCAACCACATTTCCGACTCCAATTACACCAAACAGCAGGATTCCGGGAATCAAAAAATCGGAAAACGGCGAATTTTTCAGCATATCCGTCGGAACGCCAAGCGGATTTTGCGGATTGGATATTGCGGCAAAGCCGCCGGCCATAGCCCCGATTCCAACAAGTAAATGCAAAACAAATAAAATACGATGAAGAGCCTTCATTCTATCCGCCACTTCCTGTTATTCTAAAAAAATATTTTAAAGACTTATTCATTAAGACCTTCAAACTGCATGTTGTAGTAATTTGCGTAGATCCCATCCTGTGCGAGCAAACTTTGATGGTTGCCGCGTTCCACAATACCCTCATCACCGATAACGATAATTTCGTCTGCATTGCGGATGGTACTGAGGCGGTGCGCAATTACAATCGTGGTTCTGTTTTTAGAAAGTCGCTCAAGTGAATTTTGAATATGCCGTTCACTCTCATTGTCAAGAGCGCTTGTTGCTTCATCCAAAATCAGAATTTTTGGGTTTTTCAGGAAAACACGAGCAATTGCGAGGCGCTGCTTCTGGCCTCCACTCAGGCGTGTTCCACGTTCGCCGACATATGTATCGTAGCCGTCGTCAAGACTCATAATAAAATCATGGATATTGGCGTTTTTCGCCGCCTCCATAATTTCTTCATCCGTCGCGTTGGGTTTGCCGTACATGATATTCTCCTTTACACTGCCCGCGAACATATAAACATCCTGCTGTACAATGCCGATGGTGTTGCGCAGCGAACTTAACTTAATACTGCGTACATCGTGGCCGTCTACCAGAACCTTTCCGGAGCTAACATCGTAAAAACGGGGCAAGAGGGAGCAAAGCGTTGTTTTGCCGCCGCCGGACGGGCCGACAAGCGCAACAGTTTTACCTGCGGCAATTGAAATATTAATGTCGTCCAGCACAGTATTGGCATCATCATAGCTGAACGAAACATTCCGGTACTCGATTTGCCCTTTTACATCTGTGAGCTCGGTTGCATCAGGTTGGTCGACAATATCCGGATTTGTTTCAATAACTTCAATAAACCGTTTAAACCCGGAATAACCTTTTTGAAACTGTTCGGTGAATTCAATTAATATATCGATTGGGTTAATAATGATATTGATGTAGAGTGCGTATACCGCCAAATCAGTAATTTGCAAAGTGCCGTGTGCAATAAAAAGCCCTCCGCTGATTAGAACGGTGATAAAAAGCAAACCCTCAAAGAATGAGGTACCCGCTCGAAATCCTCCCATGATACGGTAGCTGCTTTCCTTGGAATCCAAAAACTTCAGGTTGCTTTCACTGAACTTTTCGTGTTCCAGGTCTTCGTTCGCAAAGCTCTTTACCACGCGGATACCAGCAAGGCTGTCCTGTACACGGGAGTTGACGCCGGCAATTTTCTTGCGGTTATCCATAAATACCGCGCGCATTTTCTTGTTTTTGGAAATGCTGAAAATAATCATTACAATCGTAACAGCAATTAAAATGAGCGTCATTGGTACACTGATGAACATCATCAGTGCGAAACTTCCAACAATTTTCAGCATGGAAATCAAGATGTTTTCCGGGCCGTGATGAGCAAGCTCACTAATATCGAACAAGTCCGAAACAAGCTTACTCATCATTTCACCGGTATTGTTGCGGTCATAGTAGGAAAACGAAAGGCGTTGAAAGTGGTCAAACAAATCCTGCCGCATGTTGCTTTCCATTCTTGCACCCATAATATGACCCCAGCTGGTAATAAAATATTGGCCGCCGACGCGTATCAGCTCCATCACCAAAAGTCCCAGCGCAATCCAAGGCAGACTGCGTAAAATAATTTGTGTGCCTTGGGCAAACAGACCCTTTGTCAGCCAGTTTAAAATTTGTGGGAATGCAACGTCAATTGCTGAAACAATCAGCGCACAAAACATGTCAAAGTAGAATATTGGCCGATATGGTTTATAATACCTGATAAATTTTTTAAAAATAGACATCCGTACTCCTTGTATTACTTAATATTTCTCCGGTTCACCGTATTCCTCTCCAAAGGTTTCGACCGTAACGGTTTTCATTACCTCTTCTTCGAGGGGCCTATCACTGGAGTTTCGGCGTACCGCTACAATGCGGTCCGCTTCCTCAATTCCTTCAATGACTTTGCCGAAAGCCGCATACTGGCCGTCGAGGTGCGGAGCGTCTGCCGTCATGAGGAAGAACTGTGAACCTGCGCTGTTTGGGCTCATGGAGCGCGCCATGGAGAGAACTCCCTTTGTATGCTTCAAATCGTTTTGAAAATGGTTACCGCTGAACTCGCCCTTAATGCTGTAGCCCGGTCCACCCATGCCCGTACCTTCCGGATCGCCGCCCTGGATCATAAATCCGGGAATTACACGATGGAAAATTGTTCCGTCATAAAAACCTTTTTTGATGAGGGAAATAAAATTATTTACGGTGTTAGGCGCAACCTGAGGGTAAAGTTCAACCTTAATAGTACCTTTATTGGTTTCAATAGTAACAATTGGATTTTTCATATATTTTCCTCCATATTCTGATTAAAGTATCTTACTATTATAGCGTGTATCGCACTAACGTTCAAGAAAAAACATTTTTATCTATAAGAAAATCGCATATTTTCACCTAAGCATCACATTACAGGTGTATAATCTGAAAATATATTGTATAATTATGGTAATTTTAAATTATTGAATGGGAAATAGAGGGGAAGTATCTTATGATACAAGGGATAAACAGCGACTACGATCCCTATCTCAGCACCACATCTGTGTATACAAACAGCGTAGTAAAAGCTTCGGATTCCGATAATGAGAAAAAGGCGGATGGTACTCAAAGCGCCAAAACGGATACGGTGGAAATAAGCACGCAGGCAAGGGCAGCAATGCAGCAGGCCAATTCGGTGGTATCTGTGGGCGGCAAAACTTCAGCAGAAAATAGTACAAATCAGCAAAATTCAGGGGATACGGCTCAGTTGCCAGCAGCTAAAGCGACAGCGAAGGTCACCGCAAAGACCACGGATACAAGTACAACACAACAAACAAGTCTTTCAGGTTTAAGTGAAATGCAGATGGACAAGCTTGTAGCTGCAGGCACCATTACCAAATCAGAGGAGCAGCAGGAACTGGCGAAAAGAGCAGCCGAAAAACAACAACAGGAATCTGCACCAAATCAGAAAACACAGTTTGAAAATAATCCGATGCCTATTCTATAGGAATACGCAGTAATTAAAAAGGAATNGNCGGAAGTTTTTGTTCATCAAATGGAGGACGCTTTTCAGCGTCCTCCATTTTTTATGGTGTGTACCATTTGTGTGTTCAATTTATGCTTTCTATTTTTTTCTAAAATATGGTATAATAATAAATATAAAAACTATAAACAGAGCAAAATATAGGAGAAAATAATAAAATATAACAGAAAAGTTCAGGGGGATAAAAGGGTGAAAATAATATCATGGAATGTGAATGGACTGCGCGCTTGTTTGAATAAAGGTTTTATGGATTTTTTTAGTGCGACTGATGCCGACACAGTGTGTATTCAGGAAACAAAAATGCAGCCGGAACAAGCCGAAATTATTCTGCCGGGATACAAGCAGTATTGGAACTCCGCCGTGAAAAAAGGGTATTCCGGTACGGCAATTTTCACCCGGATGGAGCCAATTTCCGTGAATTATGACATTAATGCCGAGGAACATATTGGAGAAGGACGCTCTATTACGCTTGAATTTGAAGATTTTTATCTTGTCACGGTATATACTCCCAATGCACAGCGAGATTTAGCGCGGATTGATTACCGCATGAGTTGGGAGGTTGCTTTTAGGGAATACTTAAAACAGTTGGACGAAAAAAAACCGGTTGTGGTGTGCGGCGATATGAATGTTGCTCATAACGAAATCGACTTGAAAAATCCGAAAAGCAACGTCGGCAACGCGGGATTTTCCAACGAGGAGCGTGAAAAAATGACCGAGCTGCTTGCATCCGGCTTTACGGACAGCTTTCGCTACCTGCACCCGGAGGAGAAGGATGCTTATACATGGTGGTCGTACATGTTTCATGCGCGTGATAAAAACGTCGGCTGGCGTATCGACTATTTCCTCGTATCGGACGCTTTAAAGGATAGGATAGAGGAAAGTAGCATCCATCCGGAAGTAATGGGCAGTGATCATTGCCCGATTGAGATTATACTATCGAATTTAAAATAATCGGAGGAATTGTGATGCAACTGATTTTTTATGGCGCGGACAAAGAAGTAACCGGAAGCTGCCATTGCCTGATGGTAAACGGCAAAAAAATTCTGATTGACTGCGGCTTGCAGCAGGGCTCGGACGAGGACGACAACCACAAACTTCCCTTTTACGCAAGTCAGATTGATTATGTAATNGTAACCCATGCCCATATTGATCACAGCGGAAGGCTTCCCCTGCTTGTGAAAAACGGCTATGANGGAAAGCTGTATGCTACCGGAGCAACCTGCAACCTGCTTTCCATCATGCTNCGCGACAGCGCGCACATTCAGGAAATGGATGCAATCAACGAAAATCGTAAGAGTAAGCGTGCAGGCAGGGAATTGGAAGAGCCAATCTATACTGTTGAGGATGCACAGCAAACGCTGTCACGATTAAGACCCTTCAATTACGGGGAAATGATCGACCTTTGTGAGGGTGTGCGTTTCCGTTTCATCGATGCGGGGCATTTACTGGGTTCGGCTTCGATTGAAATGTGGCTTACTGAGGATGGAGAAACGAAAAAGGTTGTTTTTTCAGGGGATATCGGCAACAGTAACCAACCGATTATCCGCGATCCGCAGTATATTAAGCAAGCAGATTATGTGGTGATGGAATCAACCTATGGTGACCGGGAACACGAAAGAGCGGAAGATTATGTTTCGGAGCTCGCTGATATTTTTGATAAAACGCTGGCAGCTGGGGGAAATGTTGTCATTCCAAGCTTTGCGGTCGGCCGCACGCAGGAACTGCTCTATTATATTCGCGAGATTAAAGAACGAAAGCTGGTAAAAAGCAATCTTAATTTTCCTGTTTATGTCGACAGCCCGCTTGCGGCTGAGGCGACAAAGGTTTACAGCGGTAATTTGACAGGATATGCAGACGAAGAGACAATAAAAGTCATTGATGCGGGATTTGCACCGATTCAATTTCCTAATTTAAATATCTGTGCAAGCGTTGACGAATCCAAAGCGCTGAATATGGACAAGATCCCTAAAGTAATTATTTCCTCCAGTGGCATGTGTGAGGCCGGCAGAATACGGCACCATCTTAAACACAATTTATGGCGGCCGGAATGTGCCATTGTATTTGTCGGCTATCAGGCAAACGGTACACTTGGACGAATGATCATTGACGGGGTCGATAAGGTTAAGCTGTTTGGGGAAGAAATCACAGTACAGGCGCATATTTATAATTTCAGAGCGCTTTCAGCCCATGCTGACAGAACCGGCTTGCTCAAATGGGTTCAAGCGTTTGAACCAAAACCCCAACGCGTATTTGTTGTTCATGGAGAATTGAACATTTGTGAAGCTTTTACCGATGAATTAAATCACCTTGGTTACAACGCCATTGCCCCTAATTTTGAAGCTGTATTCGATTTGATGGATAATCAAGTACTTGACAAGGGCATTGTACCTCAAGAGAATCACGCTCAAATCGCGAAGGGGTCAAAATATTCTGCACCATTTGGCCGCTTGATGGAGGCCGGAAAACGTCTTTTACAGGTCATTCAAAAAAACGAGGGTGGGGCAAACAAGGAACTTGCGAAGTTTGCTGACCAGATTAATGCTCTAAGTGAAAAGTGGAACAGGTAACAAAACAGCTGAAAAACGGCCGATGCATTCATTTGCATCGGCCGTTCAATTATTTATTCTTCAGTAAATCACGGATTTCCGTCAGTAAAAGCTCTTCTTTGCTTGGCTGAGGTGGGGGAGGCGGTACGTCTTCCTTTTTTCTTTTCAGCTTGTTCATCGCCTTAACGACAATGAAAATAGAAAAGGCGATTACAATAAAATCAAGTACTGCTTGCAAAAATACGCCGTATGTAATTATAATCGGGCTTCCGCCAAACGCTGCCGGAATAGGAACTGACAGGGCAGCCAAATTAATTCTGCCTGTTATCAGCGAAAGCAAGGGCATAATAATGTTTGTAACAAGTGAGGATACAATTTTGCCAAAGGCGCCGCCGATGACAACACCGACTGCCAAATCCATCACATTGCCACGCATTGCGAATTCTTTAAATTCGTTGAGCTGTTTTCTCATTCAAATACTCCGATTTCTATATTGATTATTTTGCTTTTATGTTTGATGTTTAAGATTATGCTAAGTCCTTTATTTGTGTGCCTTTGGGCACACTTTGAAAATCAGTGTTCTTTACCATGGCTAAATCCACTGGCAGCTTATGAATCTTATCACTAAAATTATGATTATAAATTGAATAGCAATTTTTGCCGTGCTCTTTCGTATAATACAGTGCATGATCAGCTTTTTTATAAAGCTCAGTATAGCTTTTTCCGTCTTCGGGGTAAAGTGAAACACCAATACTTCCGGATATTCTGTATCCTTTGCCTTCATCTAAAAAGATATCTTTAAATAAATCGCATACTGCGGTCAGCTTTTCAGCCAGTTTATCGGAAGAAACATAATTTTTTAACAAAATGAAAAACTCGTCACCGCCGATTCTGCCGACGATGTCGGTGGAACGGAAAAGTCCCTGCAGCTTTTCTGCAACTTGAAGAAGTGCAGTGTCACCTTGTATATGCCCGAACGTGTCGTTGATGTGCTTAAAATTGTCAACATCAAGCATAATGGCGGCGTGTTTGCCGGAACTGCCCTCGCTCAACAGATAGTTTTCAATCAACGACTGCGTAAATACCTTGTTGTATAGGCTGGTCAGACCGTCTCTTTGTGATTGTTTCAAAATTTCCAGTTCACTGCGCTTGCGCGCGTCAATATTTTTAACATAGCCAATCACCTTGAGGTCTTGATTATCGTCTTCACTCAGGTGAATGATTGTTGCAGAAAGCCAAACATTTTCGCCGCTTTCATTTACTTGCCGATATTCCACATTTACTTCGGTTGTATCCGTTGTGGTAAACAAATGTATCAAATTCTGACGGTTCAGCGCGTTGTGGAATTTGTCCACGTCCTCGTAATAAATCGCGTTTTCAGTAATTGACTCTACAATATCACCATATAATTCTGTTTTCAGAAAAGGAAATGTACGGTTGTAAATTTCTTGACCGTAAATCAGCTTATTGTGAATTAAGTCCGCTTCAAAGACGCGTTCACAGGTCAGCTCGAGTGCGGATCGATAAATCTTCTCATTCTCCAACAGTTGATTTTGCAAATGCCGGTTTTCAACCAATTCATCGGTTTGTTTTTCAACAATCGTCATGAACTGGTTAAAGGTAAGCGACAATTTGTAAAATCCTTCATTTTTTTCGTCACAGGAAAACCTTGCACGGTAATCGCCGCGAATCACACGCTGAATGGTACTCAAAAAATCCATCGCCGGATTGATGAAGTATCTGCTCCAAATAAATAGCAAGGAGCCCAAAAGAACAATAATAGGAAATATTAAATCATTAAAAGTAAGGTTTTGTCTTGAAAAATGAGGTGTTTGCAATAAGAATACAATAATTGATGGGATAAATGCAGCAGGAATAATCAAATAGTGCTTAATTTTCAAGACTTCAACCCCCAATTGTTTTATGGCGGAATCACCGGAGTAAAATATGGTGAAAGCCATAACGAGTGCAGTCGGCTGGCATGCTTTTACAAGTTTAGCCCCTTGACTTTGCGTCGCTGCTTTTCAGCAGGTTTGCTATTTTACTTGCTTGGTGGGATGATGCTACTAAATATATAAATAAATAATACACCTTTCATGGAATTATTACAAGACATTTTGCACAGATTTACAAAATTATACAATAAATAATTGTATAACAAAAAAATTACACATTTCTTCCCGTTACAAGTTTTTCTTTTGCGACGGCAAGCATTAATTTTATCCGGTTTTCCTGATTCACACGGGTTGCACTGGGGTCATAATCAATTGGAACAATGTTCGAGCGCTCGTCAACGGCTTTTATACGGTGTATCATGCCTTTGCCGCAGATGTGATTAGGCAGGCAGCCAAACGGCTGTGTACAAACAATATTTTCGTAGCCCTGCTCGACAAGCTCCAGCATTTCAGCGGTTAACAGCCAGCCTTCGCCCATCTTATTGCCATAACCGATTACATCTTTAACAAGGCTCTTTGTGTGAGCATAAGTCACAGGAGCCAGAAATTTCGGCTCGGTTTTTACAGCGCGAATCAAGATGTTCTGCATCTTTAACAGATAGTCCATCAGTGCTTTCACAATCATAAATTTTGCGGAGTTACCGCCGTAAAGCTTGATGTCCTCAAGACGGTTGTCAACCTTGAACAACGCAAAATTCAGAATACCTGGCACATTGACCTCACAGTCCTGTTCGTGCAAAAAATCCTCCAAATGATTGTTGCCGAGTGCGGAATATTTCACATAAATTTCGCCGACCACACCGACCTTGATTTTCGGGTGGAGATCGGTTTTTATCTGTGCAAATTCTTTTACAATTTTATTCAAATTTTGTGTTTGCTGTTTTAGGGACAGTCCCTGCCCTTGATTGAATTGCTTGGTCAGAAGGTCGATCCATTTTTCCACCATGCGCTTACTTTCGCCCTGGTTCACTTCATATGCTTTTGTTTGGTTGTCAAGCAGCATCAGCGCATCGCCGTAGACCAAAGCTGCGATAAACTTCCTCAGCATCGGCAGCGTAAGTTTAAAGCCCGGGTTGCTTTCCAGCCCCGACATATTCAGCGAAACAACCGGTATCTTTTCCAAACCGGCCTTTTTGAGCGCTTTTCTCAGTAAGTGGATATAGTTTGAGGCGCGGCAGCCGCCGCCCGTTTGAGTGATGATCAGCGCAGTGCGGTCAAGGTCGTATTTTCCGGAATGCAGCGCGTCAATAAATTGGCCGATAACAAGCAGAGCAGGGTAGCAGGTATCATTATGAACATACTTCAAGCCCTCTTGCACCACATTTGGACCGTCATTTGTCAAAAGCTCAATGTTGTACCCACAGTTATTCAGTACGTTCACAATCAGTTGAAAGTGAATCGGCGCCATCATTGGGCATAGTATGGTATATTCCTTTTTCATTTCTTTGGTAAACAGTAACCGTCCGTCACTGCTGAATGTAAGTTCTGCCAAAGGTTTTACCTCAGCTTTCCAGCGCGGCAAACAGGCTGCGAAGTCTGATTTTAACTGCGCCTAAATTAGTGATTTCATCTATTTTAATTTGGGTATATATTTTATCGTTGGCTTCCAAAATACGGCGAACTTCATCGGTAGTGATAGCGTCAACGCCGCACCCAAACGAAACAAGCTGTACCAAATTCATGTCCGGCTTGTCGCCAATGTATTCCGCTGCCGCATACAGCCTCGCGTGATAAGTCCATTGATTTAGCACATCGGTGGGGAATCGTTTCATTTTATAGCTTAAAACATCTTCGGTAATCAATGCCGCGCCAAGGCTCGTAATCAGCTTGTCAATGCCATGGTTAATTTCGGGGTCAAGGTGGTAAGGTCTTCCGCACAGGACGATGATTTGCTTGTTTTGCTTTTCAGCTTCGGCAATCATCTCGCTGCCCTTTGTACGGATTCTTTCAAAGTAGTTCTCGTGCTCTGCGTAAGCTGCTTTGGCCGCCTTCTTTACTTCAATGAATGAGATACCGTCAAAGTATTTTCCAAGTATCGCGTGCATCTTAATGGGAAAGTCGCGTTTACGGTGAATCCCCACATAATCGTGGATGAAATGATGGCCTTTTAGGGCACTCATATTGGCGGAGATGACCTCAGGATAATAAGCGACTACCGGGCAATTGTAATGGTTATCTCCCAAACCTTCTTCAAAATTGTATGTCATACAGGGGTAAAAAATATTTTCAACACCCTCGTCGATCAGTGCCATCACATGGCCGTGCATCAGTTTTGCGGGGAAACATACCGTGTCGGACGGAATGGTGCTTTGCCCATTGATGTACAGTTCCCGGTTGGACATCGGTGACAGCACCACTTCAAAGCCTAAGCTTGTAAAGAACGCATGCCAGAACGGCAGCAGCTCATACATATTCAAACCCATCGGTATCCCAATTTTGCCTCTCGAACCTTTGACCGGCTGATAGGCTGACAGGGTCTTGAGTTTGAAAGCGTACATATTGAGTTCATCGTTTGACGAGCGCTTTGTCACCGGTTTTTCACAGCGGTTTCCGCCAATAAAACGGCGGTTTCCACCAAAGATATTAATCGTTAGGCGGCAGTTGTTGCTGCACAATCCACAGGATGTTACTT
>JGI2065J20421_1002330_pt1 | contig 10772 bp, 14 predicted proteins | sample Biomet5_FD_20421 | JGI IMG/M metagenome (IMG submission 20421)
CGCCCTTGGTTCGGATACCGGCGGATCCATAAGACAGCCGGCGGCTTACTGCGGAGTGGTGGGAATGAAGCCGACATACGGCAGAGTATCCCGTTACGGACTGGTGGCGTACGGCTCTTCGCTGGATCAGATCGGGCCTATATGCAAAGATGTGACCGACTGCGCGGCCATACTCGAAATCATATCTTCACATGACGACAAAGATTCCACATCCATAGACAGGAAAGATACTGATTTTATGTCGGCCCTTGTCAGCGATGCGGAGAATATGAAAATAGGGCTCCCCAGGAGTTATTTCGGAGAAGGTCTGGACAGCAGTGTGAAAGATGCAGTAATGGAAGCAGCAGCGGTATATGAAAAAAACGGAGCTGTGGTAGAGGAATTCGATCTGGATTTCGTTAAATATGCGATACCGGCTTACTATACCATAGCATCGGCGGAAGCAAGCTCCAACCTTGAAAGATTCGACGGGACAAAATACGGTTATCAGTGCGCCGGCGGGGAAGAAAAGGGTCTCCATCAGATGTATAAGGAGACGCGTTCGGAAGGATTCGGTCCTGAGGTAAAACGACGGATCATGCTGGGCTCTTTCGTATTGTCCTCAGGATATTACGACGCTTATTATTTAAAGGCTCTGCGCGTGAAGGCGCTGATCAAAAAAGCATTCGACGAAGCGTTTGCACGATATGACGTGATCCTGGCGCCGGCGGCGCCGGCAACAGCGCCTCTGCTGGGCAGTTCCCTGTCCGATCCCATAAAGATGTATCTGAGCGATATTTACACGATCTCTCTTAACCTGGCAGGCCTGCCGGGACTTTCCATGCCCTGCGGCAGGGATGAAAATGGAATGCCGATAGGCATGCAGATCATAGGAGACCGTTATCAGGAAAAAAAGGTGATAAGGGCTGCTTATACATATGAGAAACTCAGGGGAAAATTCGCCATGGCAGCGGAAGAAGGGGGGAACGGAGAAAATGAATAAGCAGTATGAAACAGTGATAGGGCTGGAAGTACATGTTGAACTTGCTACGAAGACCAAGATATTCTGCGGCTGTTCCACATCTTTCGGTGACGAACCCAATACTCATACCTGCCCCGTATGCACAGGCATGCCGGGATCCCTGCCTGTACTGAACAAAAAAGTAGTGGAGCATGCGGTTGCAGTGGGACTGGCAACCAACTGCAGGATAACGCAGGACTGCAAATTCGACCGCAAAAATTATTTTTATCCCGACAACCCTCAGAACTACCAGATATCACAGCTTTATCTGCCTGTATGCAGGAACGGTTACGTTGAGACAGGATCAGGGGACACAGTCAGGAAAGTCGGCATCCATGAGATACATATGGAAGAGGACGCAGGAAAACTTGTCCATGATGAATGGGAAAACTGCACTCTTGTGGATTACAACCGGTCAGGGATACCTCTTATCGAGATAGTTTCGGAACCGGATATGAGAAACGCCGAAGAGGTCATAGAATATCTCGAGAAGCTCAGGATGATCATACAGTATCTGGGCTCTTCGGACTGCAAACTGCAGGAAGGATCCATGAGAGCCGATGTGAATCTGTCGGTACGCGAGAAAGGTGCTGAGCAATACGGTACACGTACTGAAATGAAAAATCTCAATTCATTCAAGGCCATCGCCCGTGCGATCAGGGGCGAGACTGAACGTCAGACCGATCTTCTGGAAAGCGGCGGCACCGTGATCCAGGAGACTAGGAGATGGGACGATGACAAAGAGCAGTCATATACCATGCGGAACAAAGAGGACGCTCAGGATTACCGGTATTTCCCAGACCCGGATCTGGTACCGGTGCGCATATCCGATGAATGGCTCGCCGAGATACGGGGAAGACAGCCCGAGTTCCGTACGGAAAAAATCGCAAGATATAAGAAAGAGTTCGGCATCCCGGACAGTGATATAGAGATGATCACAGCCACAAAACGCCTGGCGGATATTTTCGAGGAAGCCGTTGCTGTCTGCGGTCAGCCAAAAAAAGTATCGAACTGGCTGATGGTGGAAACCATGAGACTGCTGAAAGAAAACAGCATGGATGCTTCTGATATAAGATTCTCTCCTGAGAATCTGGCAAAACTCATAGATATGGTGGATAAGAAAATCATCAATATCAATACGGCAAAAAAGGTTTTCGAAGTGATGTTCGAATCAGATGAAGATCCGGAAGCTTATGTTAAAGAGAACGGACTCTCCATGAATGAAAACGAGGATGAACTGAAAAAAACGGTGGCAGACGTTCTCGGCGATAATCCTAGGGCTGTACAGGAATATAAGGAAGGAAAGGAAAAAGTCCTGGGATTCCTTATCGGGCAGTCCATGCAGAAACTGAAGGGAAAGGGCGATCCCGGCAGCATAAGGGAAATGATAAAAAAGATGATAGATTCCTGAACCTGTATCTTGCCGGCAGGCCTCATACAGCAGAAATCTTCGGTCAGAGGATATCGTTCAGCAGCGAGACTATTTTATCTGTATCTTCAGATCCGAGGCCGGAATAATTAATTATCAGAGAGTGTTCTACGGGTTTTTTCGGAGGCATGGAAAAATACTGGGACATGCAGGATATACGTATACCCCTTTGTTCAGCCTTTTTTACAAGCTCCGGACCGGAGACATCTGTGGAGACTTTGAGAAGGAAATCCAGTCCGGCTTCTTCTTCGGATATAGATACGCGGGAAGGATCATGTAGCTTATTCGTATGGTTGAAGCCAGACTTTTGGTAAAGCTGTTCATATAAATAACTTTTTCAGTCATATCTATACTTCGGAGAGCCGGTATCGGCTTCCCTGTGAGACGGAATTCCGAGTCATAATCGTCTTCAATTATATATCTGTTTTTTTCTTTCGCTGCCCAGCCAAGCAGCTCATAACGCCTGCCTGCAGGCATTACGATCCCGGTGGGATAATGATGGGAAGGGGATATATGCGCTATCTCGGCGCCGATATCTTCCAGACGGGATATCATGATGCCGGACCGGCCCAGAGGAGCGTAACGGCATTCTGCCCCGATGCTTTTGTATATCTGGTCGATTTTTCTGTAGCCTGGGTCTTCGAGGGCATAGATCCTGTCACGGCCCAGCAGCTGAATGATCAGACTGTAGAGATACTCGGTACCGGCTCCTATTATGATCTGCTGCGGTTCTGCGATTATATTGCGAAACTGCTTCAGATGACGGCGTATAGCTGTACGCAGTTCCATGATCCCCCCTGCAGGAGGATTCGTCATCAGTCCTTCGCTTTTTTCAGATATGATCTTACGCATAAGTTTTGCCCATACCGAAAACGGAAAACTTTCGGGTGCTGTCTTGTTGCTTACCAGGTCTGCCAGGTATGCTTTTCCGGCATCAGGCTGTCTGAATCCCGGCTGGCAGGCAACTGGCCGACGGTAAGACATACTGGGTATATCGGAAACGTAAAAGCCTTTTTTCGGTACGGAATAGATATAGCCTTCGGACTGCAGCTGGGCATAGGCATTTCCCACAGTAATGTTGCTTATGCCCAGATTTTTTGCGAAGCTTCCTTTTGAGGGCAGCCGGATCCCGCAGGCCAGAGCGCCTGACAGCATGTCGTTTTTTATACATTTATGTAGATGAATGTACAGGCTGTCTGACCCTGTATCGGCAAATGAATATGTCAGCATATTGTGATCTGTTTCTCTTTCTGACATTGCTGATATTAATCAAATTGGATATTTCAATATGGTCAATAATGATTATAATCAATGATATCGCTGATGTAAAGTCATAAAGGATCCCGGCGGATATCAGAGCTGCCGGAGGCGTTTCGAGGATGAGCGACTCCTGCGGATGCCGCGCTGATGATGCAGCTTGGTGCTGAAGGCGTTTTCGTAGGTTCGGGCATTTTTAAATCCGGAGATTCTGAAAAAAGGGCGGATGCAATAGTAAAAGCGGTAACGAATTTTACCGACGCCAAAATGATAGCTGGCCTGTCGCAGGGTCTGGGACAGGCCATGGTTGGGATAAATGAAAATGAAATAAAGATCATGATGGCAGAAAGGGGCATATGATATGCGGATCGCGGTATCGGCAGTACAGGGGGCTTTCATCGAACATGAACAGATGCTCAGAAAAATGGGGATAGATACGCTGAAACTGCGCAGCAGGGAAGATGCGGAAAAGCCTTTCGACGGTCTCATACTCCCGGGAGGGGAGAGTACGGTACAGGGAAAACTGCTTAAAGAACTGGGTATGTTCGATATAATAAAAGAAAAGATAAAAAATGGAATGCCGGTCCTTGCTACATGTGCAGGACTTATACTGCTGGCCGAGAAGATAACGAACGACAGTACTGTGTATTTCGGCACGCTGCCTGCGGCGGTGAAGAGAAACGCTTACGGCAGGCAGTAGGCAAGTTTCAGTTATGCGGCAGATTTCGGATCTCTGAAGGATTTTCCGATGGAATTCATAAGGGCTCCTTATGTGGAAAGGGTATACGGCGGGACGGAGATCCTGTCTGCAGCTGACGGGAAGATATATATGAACCAGACTGCTTTGTCTTTTCATCCCGAACTGACTGGAGATGACAGGATACACAGACTGTGTGGTAAAAAAAAATAGAACAGATCTCCTGCGCACGGAAATTCATTTGCTGCGTTTGCTTTTTATGTAGTCTTTGAAGTCCTGTATTTCGGTCAGTTCCTGTACAGTCCAGATCTCTTTTTCATATTCATACATCACAGGTTCGTCATCTGTGCCTTCGGGCCATCCGTAGATAGTGTTGGGATTGACATTATAGAGTTTGCATAATATTGCTACGGTATCCACATCCGGGCGGGATATCCCGTTTTCCCAGTTGGATATCGTAGTGTTTTTTATACCTGTTTTTTCAGCTACTTGTTTCTGTGTGAGATTCGCAGATTTTCTGGCTTTTTTGAGTTCTTTTCCTATATTCATGATATTTCTCCTTATGATTCAGATTTTAACCAAAAAATTTGGAATGTCAATAAAAATTCCAAGAAATTTGGGAAACGACCTTGACATCCAATAGAATTGGATATAATATGTCAATATATTCAATATAGTTGGAAAAAAGGGGTCGTCTATGGTCACTGCTGAAAGGATCCGCCTTATCATAGAAGAAAGCGGGATCAAACAACAAGAGATAGCCTTAAGGGCAGGATGGGATCCTGCGAAATTTGCTGAACTGCTCAACGGGAAAAGGCCTTTCAAAGCGGAGTATCTTCCGGCGATATGCGCTGCATTGAACCGTACGCCCGCGGATGTGATTGGATATGATCCATGCAGGAAAGGAGATGGTCGGCATTCGTGACATTAAGAGAAAAGGCCGAAAAGGATATATGACCGGAATATAAAACAGTGTGTTTGATAATAAAGGAGGATAGAATGAAAAAGGTATTTGCCGCTGTTACAGCAGCAGTTATTATGACGGCATGTCTGCCGGGAAATGTCTCTGCCGGGACCGGCACTCATGCGGGATATGAAATAAACGATATCGGCAGCTTCAGGGGATGCCTGCAGGAAGCCCGTGAAGACGACGGGAAGGTGAACGCTTCAGAGAAGAAGGATCTGCTGAAGGAAACAGATCCTGCCGTAGTAGCGGAATTCACTGAAGAAAAAATAGAAAAAGTTTTTGATGCGATAAATGAACTTGAGGAAGATGCAGCATCGATATCTGACAAAAAAACATATACTGAAAGAAACACCGTAGATCTGGGAGACGGATGCAGTGCGGTCATAGAGATCAAAGACGAAAAAGAGAAAAGCGTGCTGGATGTGCTGACCGGCATCCTGTCCCCTGTAGCATATGCCGGAAGCTATCAGTCAGACCCGATATGGAAAAATTACGGGAACAGATATTCCACTGCGGACGCTACCTTTGCTATAGGAATCGGTGTGGGCAGGATATGTCTTGAAAATCATTACAAACTTCATTCAGGAGGAATAACCGAAAGATACGGTATAGCCGATTCCTGGCTCGTAGGCACGGGTTCCGTGGATGACGACAGTCCGGTCATAACGGATAAATATGCGACAAAACCCGGAAAGTCCAATGTAAATATGCGATGTAAATTCAAGATACATGTAGTGATAGACAATATTCAGTCGTCAAGCAGCAGAACACTGAAAAGCACGATAAATTACCTTAAGATCAACAAAACGAAAAAAGAAATAAAAATACAGCACAAATGGGAATCAGTGTGAAGGAGGAGCATATGATAGATGTGATTTGGGGCAGCATGATGCCGCTGATATTCTGGCTGGTCAAGCTGGCGGTAATAATAACCGCAGCGGTAGTCGTTTATAAAAAACTTCGGCGAAAGCTCGATGATATAGAAAAAAAACTGTGTGAGGGGAACATTCACGGACAAAACGGGCATCCCGGGGCAGGAGTATGACGGAATATATTCAGATATGTCACATACTCTGATACGAGTCTGGATTCTTGTGCCATAAAGTATAAGGTCCTTGAGAAATATTTTCTCAAGGACCTTATACTGTGCATATGTACATCATTGTGATATAATCGCTTATCATAATGAAAAGTATGCAATGAACGGGCCTTATCCTTTCCTGCGTGTCAACGAGCAGCCTGTGTACATGTCAGTGCTCTGGGTCGCAGTCATCATGGGCGGTGCGTATCTTCTGGCGTGGCTGATACTTCTGGCCAGCAGAAGGTATTCGGGGATCACATCACCTGCGCGGGACCGTTGTTTACTTTGACTGTTGTTTTTATATATATAATTTTATATAATAGTTCCAGCAAAAATAATGAATGCGCATATTTACGGATATGATATATTTCGGGATAATGCCGGGAGCAGTCCGGACGGATCTGAGAGGAGACATATGGCACAGCTTTTTTATAAATACAGTACAATGAATGCCGGGAAATCCATAGAAGTAATAAAGGTGGCCTACAATTACGAAGAACGGGGGAAAAGAGTACTGGTGATGGTGCCGGCTGTGGACGAGAGACACGGCACGGGTGTCATAACCTCAAGAATAGGCGTTCAGAGAGAGGCCATACCAATTACCGACAGTACTAATATCCTTGATATCTTTATGAAAGAGAACGCAAGGGAACAGGTCGACTGCGTACTGATAGACGAGTGCCAGTTCCTGAGAAAACATCATGTGGAGGAACTGGTGGAAATAGTTGACAGCTGTGATGTGCCGGTGCTGGCTTTCGGGCTGAAAAACGATTTCCGGAATGAACTTTTCGAGGGATCGTATTATATGCTGGTATATGCGGATAAGATCGAAGAGATAAAGACCATATGCTGGTGCGGACGCAAAGCGACGATGGTGGCCAGAGTTTCCGACGGGAAAGTGATAAAAGAAGGCAAGCAGATAATGGTAGGCGGACTGGAAATGTATATACCGCTTTGCAGAAAGCACTATAACGACGGGCGCATAGGGCCGGATGTGAAAAAGAAAAAGTAGCTTTTCATCTGCAGCGACAGCCCTGATATGAACCGCGTCTTTTCATTTCGTTTGAAATACCGTTGAGAATGGTCCTTTTTTTATAGCTCCATTCAGGAGCGATGAGAAGCCGGCGGGGCACGTCCCCGGTGAGCCTGTGCATGGTGACTTCGGAAGGGATCGTTTCCAGAAGATCACAGACAAGACCGATATATTCCCCGGGCGAACCAAATGGTGTATATCCGGGATAAAGTTTTTCCATTGGAGAGCCTTTGACGACATTGAGCAGATGCAGCTTCAGGCCGAAGGGCTTCCTGCCACATACATATTTTACAGAATCGAACATATCTTTTCGGCTTTCTCCTGGAAGACCCAGAATAAGATGAGTCACTACGGGTATATCCAGCGCGGAGAGTTTTTCTGTTGCTTCATCATAGACTTTTAGAGGATAGCAGCGGTTCATTGCCTGGGCCGTCATTTCGTTTATAGTCTGAAGCCCGAGTTCCATCCAGAGAAATGTCTGCTCTTTAAGTTCGGCAAGAAGTGAAAGAACATCCGGCGGAAGGCAGTCGGGCCTTGTGGCTATGGCAAGGCCGACAACATTTTTATGTCCGAGGGCAGCCCGGTATTTTTGGCGAAGTTCCTCTGCAGGAGCATAGGTAGAAGTGTAGCTCTGAAAATATGCGATATATCTGGAGACGTCCGGCCATTTCCCTGACAGCAGTTTTATCTGGCCCGGTATATCACTGGAAAGTTCCCCGGATCCGTGCTCAGAACAAAAAGCACATCCGCCTTTGCCTTTGGCTCCGTCTCTGTTAGGACAGGTGAAGCCGCCGTCGATGGACAGTTTGACTGTTTTTCCTCCGAAGCGTCCGCGGAGATATTCTCCGACAGTATTTATGGTTCTGTTCTCTGATGCGTGTGTCATGATAAGGTGCATTTTTGCACAAAATAAAAGTTCAGTATAGTTATAAGCTTTATTATATGATATAATATTTTTTCAGCAAAGTGAAGAAAATTTTGCGAAAGGACAGGGACATGACAGACATCAAAAAGTCAAGACCTGCGGCGGATATGCTGGAATCCGTAGGGACCGGCCGCAGCAGATGCATGACCATGGACAATACGGAAAAGGAAAAAGCAAGGCCTTCCCTGCTGCTTCACAGCTGCTGCGGGCCCTGCAGCACTGCTGTGGTGGAACGGCTTGTTCCTGATTATGATATAACCATTTATTTTTTCAACCCCAATATAACCGAAGAAGAAGAATATAAAAGACGCATGGATTCCCAGAGAATATTTATAGCAGCGTATAATAATGATCCTGGTATCCCGTACAGAATTGGCTTCAAGGAGGGCCCTTACGACAGCAGAACTTTTTATGAAGCGGCTGCCGGCTTCAGTAATGAGCCCGAAGGGGGAAGAAGATGTCAGCAATGTTTCCTTCTTCGCATGGAAAAGACCGCTGAAACGGCAAAGATAATGGGCTTCGATTTTTTTGCTACTACACTGACAGTGAGTCCTCATAAGGACTATGATGCCATAAGCCATATAGGCCGCAGGCTGGCTTCGGTATACGGAGTCAGTTTTCTGGATGAGGATTTCAAGAAAAAGGGCGGATTTCAGAGAAGCGTAGAGTTATCAAAGAAATATAAACTGTACCGGCAGAATTACTGCGGGTGCGAGTATTCGAAATAGAAAACGAGGGAGAAAATGTCGAAAGTAATAGTGCCGGAAGGCTATACTCCCGTGATAGGTGTGATGGAAAGCCAGCGCGGGATTAAAAAAATAAAGGATTTTTTTCAGGATGAACTGGCATACGGACTGAATCTGAGAAGAGTATCAGCCCCTTTATTCGTTGCACCTGAAAGCGGGCTGAACGATAACCTCAACGGCGTTGAAAGACCTGTGGATTTTACCGTTAAAGACCTGAACGAGAAAAAAGTTGAAATAGTCCAGTCTCTTGCAAAATGGAAAAGGATGGCACTTGGCAAATATGCTATAGAGCCGGGGCATGGTATATACACGGATATGAATGCTATCAGAAGAGACGAAGATCTGGACAACCTGCATTCAGTGTATGTAGATCAGTGGGACTGGGAAAAAGTCATGACCAGAGAAGAAAGGACAGATGCTTTTCTTGAAGATACGGTGACCAGACTTTATAATGCACTGAAGAACCTGGGCGATTATGTGAACAGACTTTATCCGGAGATCAGGACGGCGATGCCTAATGAAATATTTTTTATAACCAGCCAGGAGCTTGAAGACATGTATCCTGACAGGACTCCCAAGGAGAGGGAAAATATAATAACCAGAGAAAAAAAAGCAGTTTTTGTAAAGAAAATAGGAGCAAAACTCAGATCCGGAGAAAAGCATGACGGAAGAGCGCCGGATTATGACGACTGGGAACTCAACGGCGATATAATTCTCTGGAACGATCTCCTTGACATGGCATATGAAGTTTCTTCCATGGGCATCAGAGTGGATGAAGAGTCCATGGCAAGACAGCTCAGGACCGAAGGGGCAGAGGACCGTATGGATCTTCCTTTCCATAAGGCAGTACTGAACCGGGAACTCCCATATACTATAGGGGGAGGAATAGGCCAGAGCAGACTCTGCATGTATTTCCTGAGAAAAGCACATATAGGAGAAGTACAGGTCTCGGTATGGCCGGATCCCATGGTGGAGGAATGCCGTAGAAACAACATATTCCTGCTTTGATTCGGGGAAAAATGAAATACGTAAATCTTGTGATCGACAATAGAAGCAACAGTACAGACACCTTCTACACCTATGGATGCGAAGATGAAAGCGTCCGTAAGGGTCAGAAGGTGTATGTGCCTTTTGCAAGAGGCAATAAGGTAAGGGAAGCTTATGTCTTTCAGGTGACGGACCGTCCTTCAGAAGAGATCCGCGGGCTGAAATACGTTGAGCATATAGACGAAGAGATATCCCTGACGGAGGAAATGATCGACACATGTATATGGATGAAGAAAAGATATCTCTGCAGATACATCGATGCGGTAAAGCTTTTTGCACCGGCTGGGAATGTTTCGAAAAGAGGTAAAAAACGGGAACCGCTGAAAGGACTGACCGGGGAAAAACAGGATATAGAAGAACTGACTGAAGAACAGCAGAAAGTACTGAAGATACTGAACAGGTCGGTTCTTGATGCAGACCGTGAGATATTTCTTCTGCACGGCGTCACCAGCAGCGGAAAGACCGAGATATACATGAGAGTGATAGCAGAATGTGTATCATGCGGTAAGACAGCGATCATGCTGGTCCCGGAGATATCTCTGACGAAACAGATAATAGACAGATTCATAGGACGTTTCGGCGCTGACAAC
>JGI2065J20421_1002356_pt1 | contig 10657 bp, 13 predicted proteins | sample Biomet5_FD_20421 | JGI IMG/M metagenome (IMG submission 20421)
CCTTTCGCGCGGCTGACCATTTTCGCGGAGAAGTGGAAGATTGCCATGGCCGGGGCCTTTTCGGGTTTGCCTGCCGGATGGCAGGTGGGGGGAGGGTGAAAGGGTTTTGGGGTTGTTCGGATGGATGGGTGGACCGCACATACTGATGACTGGACCGCACACATTACGAAGTAATGTATAAGTGCGCCCTTCTGGATTACTCAACCTACATCGAAAGCTAGGCTCCCTCTTGATTCTTGTCTAGTCAGCAAAAAGAGGCTGCCAGAAAGGCAAAGAAAAAATGCTAAATATGGAAAAAAGCTATCGGACAAAAACAAGGAGTTGGAAAGATGAAAAAACGGAAACCTGAAAAACAGACTTCAGACTATAGACAGGCCGCAAGCGAAAGCTCAAGGATAGCCGAAAAAATCGAGGGGGAGCGTATGCCAAAGACCGACCGCATCGAGACGCTCAAGGAACGCAAGGCGAAAATTGAAAAGCAATTGGCCGCCCTCGAAGCCAAGGAAAAAGCGAAGGCCAGGAAGGAAGACACACGGCTCAAGGTCGTCATCGGCGCGGGACTGCTGGCGGACGCAAAAATCCACCCTGAAATCCTCCGGGCCGTGCAAAAGATTCTTGACCGCGCCATTACCGCCAAGCGGGACCGGGAGTTGCTCCAGGCGAAAGGCTGGCTCCCAGGCGAGACGGCCGGGAACGAATGAGGACTTTTCGCGAGGGCGCGAAAAGACTTTCCGGGCCGCAAATAAGGCGGCCCTTGCTACGCGGTGCGTCGCTATGCTCCTTCCGCTCCCGTGGCCTACGGCCACCCGCCCTCCGGGCGGTTTGCTGCCGGGGAAACGGCTCGGGCGGAAAGAGTGGCACTAGAAATGGATCAGAGGGATTCTGACGGAGAATTGTCAGGCGTCGAAAAGCGCTTGGATGTTGCGTGCACCGTGCAACACGCGCTCGATACGAACAGTGTCGCCGTCGATCCTGTAAAAAACCAGATAGCTTTTGAAAACCATCATGCGAAAGCCTTCGCCAAGCTCGGGACGAAGAGGAAAGGCACGCGGCGTAGCCGCGATTTTGTCGCATCGTTCCTTCATTTCCAGAATGAACGTAACGGCACGTTCCGGGTTTTCGCGGGCGATATAGTCGCCAATGTCCTCAAGGTCGATTGCAGCGTGAGGAGAAAAGACGCATGGCATGGCCTGGATTAATCCCCCTTCGCCTGGCTACGGTATTTAGCTTCAAGCCGGGTAAAGACCGTTTCCGCAGGGATGCCGGGGCCGCTCTCCACGCCTGCCTGAAGTTCGGCGCGGAGCTTTTGAAGCTGAAGCTGGCGCTGTTCCTCGCGCTCCTCCAAAAGGCGCAAGGCCTCCCGGATCACTTCGCTTGCCGAACTATAGCGCCCGGTTTCAAGCTGCTGCTTGATGAACCCTTCAAAATAACTGCCTATTGCATAACTGGACGGCATGTCGAGGCCTCCTTTCTCTTATCCAATTTTATCACTTATTGATAATACCGGAAAGAAAAATCTTCAAGGGGAAGCCCCAAAGGCTGAATTGTGGCGCACATGGCCATAGGAAAAGAACCTGTATCGGGGGCAGTCCCAAAGGTGGCAAGCGTTGTGTCTCTTGATGAGATTGTGAGCAAAGCAAAACGGGCGTCCTTCGCGACACTTGACCCTTTCCTGAAAATAGCGACCTCCGGCCCTAACCTGGTGGGGCAGTTCCGCGTCAAATGGCTGCGCCGAACGCTCGTAATTCTTTGGTGTCTTGCCGCTTTTTGCGCGATAGCGATGATCGGCGTCGACCTTCTGGCCCTTTCTGTAACCCAGACAAGTTTCAATGAAAGACAAAACGCGCTTCTTGATCTTGTTTTATCTTTTGTCAGAAGTTTCGGCCTCACGAGCTTTATTTTTGATCTCTGGGTTATTGTCGCCCTCGCGCACCTGTCCACGGTCTGGGGCCTGCGGACGCAAGGGGACCGGGCAAAAGCTCCTCTTTGGAAAATCTACATCGCTGTTTCCATAATTGTGGGTCGCGTCTCATCCATCCCCGGAACGCTGCTTCTCTCTTCAATTCCCGATAGCTGGTGGCTTCTATGGCCTATAAAATACGGCCTCATCCCGCCAATAGCACTAATCATTGCCGGGTCTGTCGATCTTTTCACGCTCTACATGGCTTTCACACTTTTCATCCTGACCGCCATTTTGCTCCCCTGCAAGATATTCGAGGCTACCGCAAAAATCTCTAACGCCGTTTTTATCACAAAAGCGCAAAGCGCTTCCTTCTTTGGAACGATTCTAGCATTCTGGTATTGGTTCACTGGCAATGAGTTACCGCAACGAGAAGAAATACCAGATGATTCCAAAGGGGCGCGTTTTGCGATACCGCGCGAGATAGAAACACTTCGTGCTTCAGACGGCCAAGGGCATATGGCTTTCGGGCATGTTCACGGAGTCCCCCTCTTCTTAAAAACCGAAAAACACATTCTCCTCATGGCGAGCACGCGAAGCGGAAAGGGAACCTCTCTCATCATCCCCCATTTGTTACGCTATCCAGGCTCTGCTTTCGTCCTTGACCCCAAGGGCGAAAATGCCCGCGCCACGGGTCGCCAGAGGAAGGCGTTCAACGACAAGGTGCTTTATCTCGATCCCTTTGGAATATCCGGAAAACCGCAAGCCCGTTTCAATCCCTTTTCGCGCTTCACAGCCGCCAACATGGAGGCGGAAAGCAAGGCTCTGGCCGCGGCCCTTGTCATGGGGGAAAGCGGTAAGCGGGATCATTGGACAGCAAGCGCGCAACAGCTCTTGGCGGCAATCATCCTGTTCGTGGTTTCGCATCCCTCCTTACCCCCTAAGAGCAAAAGCCTTGTCCTCGTGCGCCATTGGCTCCTGAAAAACATAAACGAGCTCTTGGAGCGCATGACCGAAAGCAACGCGGAGGGCGGCCTAGTCTCTCGGCTGGCGTTGTCCTTCCTGCAAACCCCGGAAAAAGAGTTCGGTTCGATCCTCTCCACGGCGCAACGCGAGACGGAGATTTTAGACAATCCCTTCATCGCGGCCTGTCTTTCCGGCTCGGGACCGGGGGAGGAAGTGAACTTCGCGGACTGGCACAAGGGCACGATGTCGGTCTTTCTCTGCCTCTCCGCGCCGAAGTTTCCAGTCTTCAACCGATGGCTACGCCTAGTTCTGACCTCCGCCCTCGATGAAATGACGGATCAGCTCAATCCTCCGCCCCTGCCCGTCTGCTTCATGCTCGATGAGCTGGCCACGCTCGGCCACCTTCAGGCCGTCGAAAACGCCGTAGGTCTGGCGGCTGGCTACGGGATTCAGCTCGTTTCGGTGTTCCAGGACGTGGCGCAGATGAAGGACCTTTACAAGGGGCGGTGGGCGTCTTTCATCGGCAATGCCGGGGTGCGGGCGTTGTTCGCGCTCGATGATTACGACACAGCGCATTACTGGTCCCAGTTCATGGGCGGGCATTTGATTGAGGCGAGAAGCGAGCAACAGGATATTTACGGCCTAACGCATGGCCAGTCCAAAAGCGAACGGCAACAACCCCTTCTTTCCCCCGAGGAAATCATGCTCGCCTTTGCACAGGAAAAAATGCTTGTCCTGCCCCAAGGCTTTCGGCCGATCCTGTCCGACCGAGTGCCCTATTACCAGGATCAAACGCTTGAGGGACTTTGGGACGATCCGCGCGCTGTCCATAACGCGGAGCCGATTAAAAGCAAAACAATCCTATGTCCTTGCGGTAGCGGGAAAACATATGAAACTTGTTGCGGCAAAAAGAGGGCATAATTCCGGGCTTTCGGCAGACGTGCCTAAAACGCTCTAGGATGCCCCTGGATCGCTTAAACACTCCCGGACAGACAAAAGCACATGAAAAGCCACAAAGCCCGCCTGCGGGGCTAAAATTGGCCCTAGCGTCGTTTTCTTTTCCCTATAGCCTTCCCCGCATTTGTTGGAGGGCATGATCAGGCCTCCTCAAAAACACCGTTCCGTCGGATGCAATTTCGCCCGAAGGGCGGGTGGCCGCAGGCCACGGAAGCGGAAGGAGCGTAGCGACGCACCGCGTAGCAAGGGCCGCAAAGAAGGCGGCCCGGGAAGTCTTTTCGCGCCCTCGCGAAAAGTCCGCTTAGGTAACTGGCGGTTTGGTTTCTTTGGCTTTGTGGGGGCTGGGGCGCAAGCCCCAGTTAGGCCCGTCTTCGGGCCGTGGCTGCCTTTGGATTCGAAAACAGTGCGTCCGACTCGCATGGATGGTGAAGGGCTGGCTACCGGGTTCGGCCAGGTCAGCGTGTATACCGTGCCCTTGTGGCCTGCCTTTGGAGTTTTTGGTTTAAAGGGATTTTGTGCGGTGGTGCGAAGCCTTTTTTAAAGGGCCTCGCGCGCGCCCGCGCGTATAGGATTTTATATTGGGATATATAAAGGGTATCCGGACAGATGCCGCGTACCTTCCCGGACAGATGCCGCGTACCTTCCCGGACAGATGCCGCGTACCTTCCGGACAGATGCCGCGTACCTTCCCGGACAGATGCCGCGTACCCTAGACTTCTGATTTTCTGGATTTCTTGGTTTTTGCCGGAAGATGGGGCGCGGAGCCGTCGCTCGTGATGCTTGGAAGGCTATCGGCACGGACGACCAGCCCCCCGCGTGGGGTCTCGACGACCAAGGCCGGATAGGCGGCAACGATCTTTTTCAATTCGCGACGGGCCGCTTTGGAAAAATCTTCAACCTCCGTGTAATCCGCGCCCATTTGTTCCTTGAGCGAATGCCACGGGATAAAGCGGCTTTTCCCTGATGTTTGCGCTTTCGCAGCCTCGTAGGTAAGCCAACAATAAAGATCAATCGCAAAAGGGGATTTTTTGATTTTCAGCAAAACATCCCAATCAAGCGGAATGTTTTTTCCTTTCAACTTTCTAAAAAAATCCTCGGTCAAAAGGACATAGCTTTCAAAAAAAGATGATTGATCTTTTTTCTTCCTGCTGTGCCAAAACTCTTTCGCCTCCGCGATCTGAATAAAGATCGTGGTTTCGATGTCATGCGTTTCGGTTTGTTGGTTCACTTGAAGGCTTATTTTTGCGCTTGTCAGCCTGTTGAATTGCTCGATTACAGACGCGGACAGTGACTTCTTCCCGCGATCTTTTCCGCCTCCTAATTTCGTAAGGAAATCGTTGAAGCTCTTCCCGAGTTTGACCTTTCGTGTATCGGTTCTGATGGCCTCCGTCATAATAAAAAACAGGAGCAAGCGGGCCGTCGCGCCGTAAGGAATCCCGAGATATTTTGTTCTCTTCTCAGGGTCGCTCTCTCGTTTATCAACGTAAGCGCCGCTTTGCAGGATGAGGGAATAAGCCCCATTCTCCCTGACCCATGTTTTGCAAGGCACGTGCGCCGCTCTTTTGGAGCCGTCCGGGTCGGTGTGTGGGAAATTAACGAGGACAAGTTCTTTCGCGGAAAAGGCGAGGTTCGGCCTTGATGGCGGAACGGCAAGTACGGCCCCGGCGCGCTTCGCTTCTACTTCGTCTTCCTTCTTGACGCTCAAGGGTAAGGAAGAAGGATTTTTCTGAACTGCAATTTCAGGTTCAAAACCGAAGGCTTGCAAAAGTTCGTTTTCGAAACGCTGTTTTATATTATCGGCTTGAAAAGCCGTTTCAACAACGATTCTTCCTTCCATAAAGACGGCGTTTTTAAACCAAGCCTCATACTTTGTGCCCAAAAGCTCAGTCAGTTTTTTCCGCGCACTCATGCCCGCCCCCATTGTTGCCCTCTCATCCACCAAAAAGGCGACGGAAGAAACTCTTTTTCCGGGGCTGTGATTGGTCTGCCACCTTTGCCCCAGCCTCGATGATCTCCCCCTCGTGTACCGGCTCTGCTGGTTTAGGAGCCTCCAAAACTTTAAGGCGCTGCTGGGCGTCAAAAGTGAGGGCTTGCCACCGATCGATGTCCCGCCTTAGCTCTGCCTCGCGGCGTTCGGCTTTCTCCTTGTCACCTCGAAGTTCGGCAACAAGCTGTTCCATCACTTCAAGACGGGCCTTCAACCCCTTGTTTTCGGCGTCCGTTTGGGTGTTCGCCTGGGTCCTGTCTCGTTCGATTTGGGGTTCTTCAGTTCGGTCCGTCGAACGAACAGGCGGATAGACCCTATGCAGTTCGGCTGGGTCGATCCGATATTGCCCAGTCTCGTCTTGATCGGCAGAAATACGGCCTTTTTTGATTGCTGCTTGAAGGGTCGATTTGCTCTTTCCTGTGGCCTTTGCCGCCTGTCCTAGGGTGTACGACATCGTTCGCCTCCGGTTCTATCGAACTGTTCGATGGTGTTCGTGATTTGGGGGATGTGTCAAGCCCATTACGTCAGGGCGCATGCTCATTTTTTGGGGCATCTTTTTGAATGAAATGATTTTTGCCTTGCTTTTTATAACTTTTTTGCTATACTACCTACATGTGGCAAGTAGAGACTCTTAACGAAATTGTGGACGCAGAGGTCGCTGAGCTTCCGAAAGACCTCCGCGCGCGATTGCGACGAATTGGCGAGTTAATCCAAAACTATGGATTAGAACGCGTACACGAACCGCATATAAAGCACGTCGAGGGTAGGATTTGGGAAATCCGATTGATCGGCCGGGACGGGATTGCCAGGGCGCTTTACGTCACAGCAAACGGGAAAAGGGTTGTTATCGTAAGGGCTTTCATCAAAAAAACGCAAAAAACGCCCCGTCAAGAAATCTTGCTAGCTCTTAGAAGAGCAGAGGAGGTCATATGAAAGGGACATCACTCGATGATCTTCATAAGCATTGGCTTGAAGATCCTGAATACAAAAAAGAATATGACTCTCTCGAAGAAGAGTTCAGTATCGCGGCGGCGTTAATCGAGGCGCGCGCACGCGCCGGGCTTTCACAAGAAGAAGTCGCGCGGAGAATGAACACGAAGCAGACGGTCATCGCTCGCCTTGAAAGTGGTCGCGTTATGCCGTCCACGCGCACGCTACAGCGCTTTGCCCAAGCAACGGGATCGAAACTTAAAATCAGCTTCGATCCGCGCCATGCTGCTTAACCTTGCTCATTTGGAGCAGCTAGCCCGTCCGTCAGGGGGTATCCCCCTTGTTGCACAAACGAACGTTTGCGCACGATTTCCAGGCGCACTGTCATTTTAAGGGGTTGCCTTTTGCATAATTCTGTTGCCAAATAGCCCGTTATGGCAACAGAAAAAAACAACACCTCCATGCTCCTCGGCTACGCCCGCGTGTCGAAAGGCGACCAGCAGACCGCGCCCCAGCTCCGGGCGCTGAAGGACGCCGGGTGCCAAAAAATCTTTGAAGAATCCGCCTCTGGTGGCCGCTGGGATCGGCCCGAACTTCAACGGTTGCTAGGGCTGTTGCGCGAAGGGGATACGCTTGTTGTTTGGAAGCTCGACCGCCTGTCCCGCTCACTCAAGGATTTGTTGCTGATCCTCGAAAAGGTCGAAGCGGCTGGAGCGAAGTTTCGTTCCTTGACGGAGGCGGTCGATACGTCAGGCCCGGCCGGGCGCATGGTCATGCAAATGTTGGGGGCATTTGCCGAGTTTGAACGGGCCATGATCCGCGAGCGGACCAAGGCCGGGTTGAAGGAGGCGCGTGCCAAAGGCCGGACACCAGGACGAAAACCACGGCTGACGACCGCACAGGAAAAGGAAATTGTGGAAGCTGTGGTCTCCGGCCGCAAGACAGCGGCCGATATGGCCCGCGTATTCGCGGTTCACCCCTCTACAGTGTCGCGCCTACTTTCCAGGGCACGGACCACCAGTGACTGAACGAAATTGAAGTTCTCCACAGCACCCATTAGGTAAAATCGTTTTGAATTTTTATTCACGGCTTAAATGAAAGTATATTGAATTGTTTGAATTATGATATTATATACAAACGCCAACTTATGGAGATAAAAATGGGAAAAAAAGAAATTACACATCATGAACATCTGTATCCTGAGCATATGCTCGTACGATATCTAAAACGCGGTCTATTTGTTGGTTTTCTTGGTGGATTCGGAGTTGGTGGCCTTTTGATGGCCGCTTTATACACGGATTTATTCTCACCGAATTTCCACAGCCACCCGGACAATCCTGATCGACATAGACAAGTGCAAAAAATGCAAATCACAGAGAATTTAATTCCTTGACAATAAAAATCAATAGTAAATAGGTTATTTAACACTCGCTTTATTCTCTGACTTCTGGTGTTTATCTTCGCTTTGCACTTTTGTAATGAGTTGGAATTCAAATCCTTCTCGCCAGTGCTTATCTAATACAACCCCATCTTCATCTGATACTATCCCGGCTTGCTTTTGAGCGATAAGGGGCTTCGTCGATAAGATACAGGCTCTTATGATGTCATCTTGTAAAAGCGTTTCCCCGAGAGAAATTCCATACCATATAGTTTTTCTATATGCCGCCCCAGCAGCAGGATATACCGCAACTCCTGGGCGTTCTTTCCCCTTAACAGGAGAAAATATTATTATAAGTCGTTCACCCCTTACACCAGCTTCACATCTATAATTAACATCTTCACCATAATCATCAATAAAAGATATAACGCTTGTTAAGGTTGTTGGTGTTGTTTGAACAAATTTTATATGATGAAACGCCCAACACCCACGTTTTTATCTCTAGACTTTGTTATATGGTATTCATAAAACAATTTATCATTATATTCCTGAAGAGCCTCTTTATCTGACTTAAATTCATTACCCAATGATGTATTTAGTAAATCACTCGCTTTTGCAAAAAAATTCTCCAATATACATAAAGAGTCAGAATTAAACTTATTCATTTTCTCTTCATTTTCTCGTGCAAAATCATCAACCACAATGTTTATTCGCTCCAAAAAATCAAAATGTCGCACTGAATTTAAAATACTACTCATTCCTATACCAAGAAAAGCCCCTCCAAATCCTTGGAAAACAGCTTCCCATCCAGAAACAAAGGGTGGCGCTTTAACGCCCAAAACAAGAAAAATGCACCCGATTACTATTATAAAGGTGTATAATATTTTTTCCGTCGTAGTTAATGCCCTGTTTTTATCCATAGCTCCCTCGCACTAAACTATACAACTGAATAGCAAATTTGTTGAGAATAATCAAATTTCAAATAATTAAACAAATCTACAAAATACCTCCGCATCCTACCCGCACTTGAGAAAACACCCCCACCTCTCGCGCCAAGCGTCCAGCATCCCCGCCGCCTCAAAGTCCCTGTACTCCTCAAGCGCCGCGTCCAGCCCTGCAAGCGCGCGCAGGACCGGAAGCGCGGGGGCAATGGGGGCCGGAGACTGCAAAGCCGCATAGGCCCGTGGCGGCCGCCATTTTCTCGGTCTTGCCCCTGCGCTCCGGCTTCCCCCCTGGGCCAGGGGAAAGCCTAGTCTCGTTCCCGCTCGCGGTCCCGGCCGCCCTCGTCGTCGTCCCGGCTCCGGCCGCGCCCTTTGCTGCCGCGCGTAAGCCCCAGCTTCTCCCGCAGGGCCTCGCGTTCGGCTTTTGCCTGCTCGTACCTTCGCCCTGTATGCGCCCGCTTCGCCTCCAGCTCCTCGGTTTTCTGCCTGGCAGGGGCCTTCATTGCCTTCGGAGGTACGCCAAGGAAGAAATCCAACGTCGCGTCGAGGGTCTTTTCCATCACGTCCGTGGTCTTGTGAATGGCGTTCTCGGCCGGGTGGGTTTTCGCTGTCTCCGGGGGCGTTTCCTTCCCGTCCTGCTCGCGGATCGCCGCAATCTCCCGGTCGATCTCCCGCGTTTTTTCCCGAAGCCGTCCGCGCTCCTCGTTCTGCGCCTCGATCTCCCGGTTGATGTCGCCGCGTTCGCTTGCCCCTCCCTCGCGTTCCATCTGTGTGGCCGTGGGGCCGTTGTGCGTCGTCGGCTCACGGTCGATCCCCTGGGCTTCTAGGCTCCGGTGGTCGATCCGCGCTTCGTGGCCGTGGCGCTCTAGGCTCCTATTCGCCATGCGCGCCCAATTCTCCCGCCAGCTTTCCATTTGCTCCCGGCTGTTCCAATCCCGCACTTTCTTTCCGAACCCTTCCGGGCCGATCTCGCGCGTGGTCAAGAGAATGTGCGCATGGTGGTTGCGCTCGTCGCCTTCCTTGCAAGGCGCGTGGATTGCCACGTCTGCAACCATGCCCTTGCGGGCGAAGTTTTCCCGGACGTAGTCCGTGACGAGTTGCCGCCGCTGGTCCTCCGTCAATTCGTGGGGAAGGGCGATGTCGATAGAGCGGGCGAGCTGCGCGTCTTTGCGCTTCTCGGCTCCCTCCACCTCGGACCAAAGTTTTTCACGGTCCTTTGCCCAGGCGGGCGCGTTCTTGGGAGCGAAGATGCCTTCGAAGGTTAAGCCGCTGCCGTGGCTGTAATCGTGGCGCTCTCCGGTCTGATCGTTCGTGAGCTGGTCCCGGGCGTTATAGGCCGCTTTGGCAACCGCGCTTTGCCCTTTCGCGCGGCTGACCATTTTCGCGGAGAAGTGGAAGATTGCCATGGCCGGGGCCTTTTCGGGTTTGCCTGCCGGATGGCAGGTGGGGGGAGGGTGAAAGGGTTTTGGGGTTGTTCGGATGGATGGGTGGACCGCACATACTGATGACTGGACCGCACACATTACGAAGTAATGTATAAGTGCGCCCTTCTGGATTACTCAACCTACATCGAAAGCTAGGCTCCCTCTTGATTCTTG
>JGI2065J20421_1002388_pt1 | contig 10514 bp, 8 predicted proteins | sample Biomet5_FD_20421 | JGI IMG/M metagenome (IMG submission 20421)
CCGTTGAAACCAATTTTCAATATATTTAATAAATATTGCATTTGACAGCTTTCTGATGTATATTATTATTAATTTTTATAAACACGCGTTTATATAGCGAATGTGGAAATAAAGGAGTGCAGTTTTATTATGCTTCGTGATTCGGTCTGGAACTTTATTGACAGCCATGCATCTTTCTCACTTGACAGCCCTGATGAATTCAGCTCCCTCTACTTTCCTCTTGCAAACGCGGCGGGTATGATGTCCAGCATAACACCGTCTCTTTCCGGCGATGTAAAAACCGGTCAAAACACTTTTTTGACAACCCCGGTTTCCGCCGAGGAACTACATACGTCGCGGTCAACACGCAACTTCTGGATTTACAAGGATGGTCTGGGTGCATGGTCAGCCACCGGTGTCAGCGCACAGCAAATAGCCCGCCGCGGCACGGGTGAAGAAACCTCATACCTCAAAGCAGGCTTTTTATGGCATTGCATGACCCGTGAAAATTCGGCAATGGGACTTAAATCAGAGGTCATCAGCTTTGTCCCTTGTGAAAACGACACTGTCGAGCTTTCCAAAATTACGATTACAAATACCTCAGATACCGATGCGGTGATTACTCCAACCGCCGCCGTTCCCATTTATGGCAGGTCGGCTGATAATTTTCGCAGCCACCGTCATGTCACTTCATTGCTCCAGCGCACCAAGGCTGATCAATTTGGCGTAACGGTCACACCGACCATGCTCTTTGATGAGAGTGGGCACAGCATAAATCACAACACCTATGCTGTAGTTGGCGCTGACGGCAGCGGCAAACCGCCAATTGGTTTTTTCACCGATGTCGAAAGTTTTATAGGTGAGGGTGGCACACTTGACTGGCCGCAGGCTGTTGTTGAAAACAGTGCTGCCACTGCCGCAAATGCCTGTAACTCCGACGGCTATGAAGCGATGGGAGCACTTCGGCTTAGTACTGTTACGCTGCATCCCGGCGAACAGGCCGTATTCATACTTGCTCTTTGTATTAATGGGAATAATATTGAAAAAAAATATCTGACTGAAGAAAAATTCGACAAATGCCTTAAACAAAACATCACGTACTGGGAAGATAAGCTGAACGTGAATTTTAAAACTTCCGACCACAGTTTTGACATGTGGATGAAGTGGGTTTCATGCGAGCCCGTGCTCCGCAGAATTTATGGCTGCTCATTTTTGCCGCATCACGATTACGGCAGAGGCGGCAGGGGCTGGCGTGACCTTTGGCAGGACTGCATTGCCCTGCTCATAATGGAACCTAAAAAAGTAAGCGAAATGCTCTTTCAAAATTGCGCAGGTATGCGCTTCGACGGAACAAACGCGACTATCATCGGCAGCGGCAACGGCGAATTTATAGCCGACCGCAATAATATTGCAAGGGTCTGGATGGATCACGCTGCCTGGCCGCTCAACACAATTTCGTTTTACATAGACCAAAGCGGCGATCTTGATTTTCTTTTAAAAGAGCAAACATACTTTAAAGACAAATTGACCTTGCGCGGCAAATCCACAGATTCACAGTGGGATGAAGCATATGGAACAACTCTTATGTGCCGCGGTTCAAAACAGTATGTCGGCACAATCATTGAGCACCTGCTCATAGAAACTATTACAGCGTGCCTTAACGCAGGTAAACACGGCATGCTGCGTCTTGAAAACGCCGACTGGAACGATGCACTCGATATGGCAGCTGAAAACGGAGAGAGCGTTGCTTTCACATCAATGTACTGCGGCAACTTGAGGGTACTTGCCTCGCTGCTTAGCAAACTGAAAGAGAAAAAAGGCATTGATCACCTTGAACTTGCCAAAGAAATGCAAACGCTTTTTGAAAGCATCACCAATGCAAGTACGCCGGAGGTCATGCAAAAACAGCTTGTCGGGTTCTGTAACTCCTGTACACATGAAATTTCCGGTGAAAAACGCAGCTTCAAGATTGACGACATAACAGGCAAGCTTGAAGGCATGGCCGAACGCATGTCAACGCTGATTATTGAAAACGAACAGGTGAGCTCAAAAGAGGGCTTCACGTGGCTCAACGGATATTACGACAACGATGGTACGCCAGTGGATGGCGAAATTAACGGTAACGTCTGCATGACGCTTACCGGCCAGGTTTTCCCCATCATGTTTGGCGTTGCAGACGACAAGCTCACCGCGAAAATTGCTAAATCCGCCGACAAATACCTTTTTGACGCTTCAGCTGGCGGTTATCGCCTCAACACAGATTTTCGCTCACTTAGAATGAATTTAGGGCGGCAATTCGGCTTTGCCTATGGTCACAAGGAAAACGGAGCTGTCTTCAGCCACATGACGGTTATGTATGCAAACGCGCTATACAAACGCGGATTTGTTCACGAGGGTTTCAAGGCAATTGACACACTCTGCCGCCATTGCATGGACTTTAAAACAAGCCGGATTTATCCCGGCGTCCCTGAATACATAAACCCTCGAGGGCGCGGCATGTACCATTATCTCACCGGAGCGGCAAGCTGGCTTATGTTCACCTATGTTACGGAGGTATTTGGCATCAAAGGTGAGTTCGGCGATCTGATTTTTTCACCTAAACTGTTAAGCTCTCAATTTGATGAATCTGGCGATGCATCATGTGAAACGCTCTTTGGCGACAGAAAGTTCAATGTAACATATCACAATCCATTACATCTCGACTATGGCAGTTACAAGATTTTTAGCATTACGCTTGACGGATGTGTCATTGACAGTAAAAACAGCCGATTCAGAATAGCCTTGGACAACATCAAAGCCCTCCCAGCCGACAAAACAAATCATGTTGAAATTTATTTAAAGGAGACTTTTTAAAATGATAGACGAAAAGCTATTGCAAATCAGTTCTTACCAAGGCGAGGGCTATCTGCCGCTCGTTCATTATGAGAAATGGCGGGTTGCGGAACTGCGTTACTGTGACGAACTGCTTCCGCAGAATATTAAAAAGCTCCAGAGACATGATCAAACTGACGAGATATTTGTGCTGCTCAAGGGTAACTGCACTCTGTTTATTGCAGACGGTTCTGACAGTATCGGTGAGATTTACGCGCAGCAGCTTATGCCGCTCCAAATTTACAATGTGAAAAAGGGTTCATGGCACTCGCACACGTTAAGCCCCGATACAACTGTTTTAATCATTGAAAATGACAACACCTATGATGACAATTCACCCGAGCAGCCGCTAACGCCGTCGCAGCAAAAAAGGCTGATTGAGCTGTCAACAAATGAATCTGATTGAATTTTAATTTCATGCGCCACGACTCTTTTCAAAGCTATTTAATTGTAACGAGCGATTTTTTGCTTCTTTTTCATTTTCATCTCCTCGATCTTCTGTAGTTCATTCGGTGAACGTCCCGATGACCTGTGATTCCACCTCTAAAGTTTGTCTTATATAAGCAAAATTAAATACAAAACCGGGATGCTGCTCTTTGACGAACAGCATCCCGGTTTTTCTATGTGGTATTATTGTAATTTATTCCAGCTCAAACGCACCTGTATACAGCTGATAGTATTGACCTTTTTGTTCAATGAGCTGTTCGTGGCTGCCCCGTTCGATGATGACACCATGCTCAAGCACCATAATGGCATCGGAATTCTGCACGGTAGAAAGTCGATGGGCGATGACAAATACGGTTCTGCCCTCCATCAATGCGTCCATGCCTTTCTGTACAATGGCCTCTGTCCGGGTGTCAATGGAGGATGTCGCCTCGTCGAGGATCATGACAGGCGGGTCTGACACCGCCGAACGGGCAATGGAAATCAGCTGGCGTTGTCCTTGTGAAAGGCCGCTGCCGTCTCCTTCAAGCACGGTATTATACCCGTGCGGAAGCATACGGATGAATCCATCCGCATTTGCAAGCTTTGCTGCGGCAATACATTCTTCGTCAGTCGCGTCCAGTTTACCGTAACGGATGTTATCCATTACCGTTCCTGTAAACAAATTAACATCCTGAAGAACAATGCCGAGCGACCGACGAAGGTCGTCCTTTTTGATTTTATTGATATTGATGCCATCGTAACGGATTTTTCCGTCGGCAATATCATAGAAACGATTTATCAGATTTGTAATCGTTGTTTTTCCCGCGCCGGTTGCACCAACAAACGCGACCTTCTGGCCGGGCTTGGCGTAAAGCGTGATATTGTGCAGGATGGTCTTACCCTCATCGTAGCCAAAGTCCACATCAAAAAAACGAATATCACCCTGTAGCGGAGTATAGGTTACCGTTCCGTCACTGTGAGGATATTTCCATGCCCATTTTTCCGTCCGCTCTTTACATTCTTCGATTTTTCCGTTTTCCATTTTTGCATTGACAAGCGTAACGTACCCGCTGTCCTGTTCGCTTTCTTCGTCCATCAGCTCAAAGATTCTGGATGCGCCGGCAAGTGCCATAACCACCATATTGAACTGCATGGAAACCTGTCCAATCGGGTTGATGAAACTGCGGGACAGGGTAAGGAAGGAAATAATTGTACCGATTGTCAGGGCGTGCATGCCGGTGAGACTAAGGTTTTGAATACCTGCGATACCGGCGGCGCCTCCAATTATTGCAAGAAGCACATAAAGCATATAGCCCATATTCCCGACAACCGGCATCGTAATGTTTCCGTACTTGTTTGCCTCGGTAGCGCAGTAGCAGAGTTCGTCATTCTTTTTGTCAAACTCTTCCTCTACCTTTTCCTCGTGACAGAATACCTTTATGACTTTCTGCCCGTTGATCATTTCTTCGATATAACCGTTCACGTCGCCCAAAGATTTCTGCTGTTTCATGAAGAAGGTTCCGCTTCTGCCCACGATGGCTTTGATCACTTTAAACAGAAGGAAAGCAAATAAGACAACAATTGTGGTAAGACCGACACTCAGATAAAGCATCGCAAAAAACGATGTTAGGATTGTGACAAGTGATGAAAACATCTGCGGCATGCTCTGAGAAATTGCCTGGCGCAGTGTGTCGGTATCATTCGTGTAGCGGCTCATCACATCGCCGTGGGTATGTTTGTCAAAATACCGAATTGGAAGGGTCTGCATATGCGTAAACATTTTGTCACGGATTTTTTTCAGTGTGCCCTGCTCAATAACAACCATCACTCTGTTGTAGAATAATGTTGCAAGCACTCCGACAATATAGATAAAGCCCATAAAAAGGATTGCCTGGAACAGGCCTGTAAATACCGGGTTTGCCTGTCCCAGCATTGGGACGATGTACTTGTCAATCAGAATCTGAAGGAACAAAGCGGAAGCCGTGCTTGCACCCGCACTCAGCAGGATGCAGAAGACAACGAAAACCAACTGGATTCTATACTCCGCTATATAAGAAAACAGCCTTTTAATTGTGCCGGGTTTGAATCGTTGTACCGGAGTTCTGCCATGTATCTTCGCATTCTCCTTCGGTGGTATCTTACTCATGAAGAACACCTCCTTTATTCTGCGAATCATAAACTTCTCTGTAGATTTCGCTGGTCTCAAGAAGTTCGTCATGAGTACCGATCGCATTGATTTTTCCATCGTTGAGCACGATGATTTTATCAGCATCTTTCACTGAGGCAACACGCTGGGCAATGATGATTTTTGTCGTATCCGGGATGTCATTTTTTAACGCCTGACGAATCAATTCGTCGGTCTTTGTATCCACTGCGCTGGTGGAATCATCAAGGATTAGAATTTTTGGATTTTTCAGCAAAGCCCGCGCAATGCAAAGTCGCTGCTTCTGGCCGCCGGAAACATTCGTGCCACCCTCATCAATACAGGTGTCGTATCCGTCCGAAAATTCCCTGATAAAGCCGTCGGCCTGGGCCAACTTGCAGGCATGAATTATTTCTTCATCCGTCGCGTTTTCATTGCCCCAGCGGAGGTTTTCTTTGATTGTACCAGAAAATATAATGTTTTTCTGCAGAACCATTGCCACCTGATTACGCAGGGATTCAAGATCATAATCCCGCACGTCAATACCGCCAACGGTTACTTTTCCGTCCACGGTATCATACAGGCGGGCAATCAGCTGAACCAAACTTGATTTCGAAGAACCTGTTCCTCCGAGAATACCTACCGTTTCGCCTGACGCGATGGAAAGATTGATCTTGTCAAGGACAGGCTTGTCGGATTTTCTGGCATACAGAAAGGTAACGTCTTCAAAGGTGATCGAGCCGTCTTTTACTGTATGTACCGGATTCTCTCCGTTTTTCAGATCGCTTTCCTCATTCAGAATTGCCACAATGCGTTCTGTCGACGCATTGGAAATGATGATCATGATAAATACCATGGACAGCATCATCAAACTCATAAGTATCTGCATTGCATACGTGATCAGGCCAGCCAAGTCACCGGTCGAAAGCCCGGCAGCCGGATTGTTGCCGCTGGCGACAATTTCTTTTGCGCCGAACCACGAAAGCAGCAGCATGCTGGAATAAAGGCAAAACTGCATCAGCGGCATGTTGAATGCGAGTCTTTTTTCCGCCTTGGAGAAATCTTGAAAAATCCTTTGTGAAATACCCGCAAACTTCTGATCCTCATGATCTTCGCGGATGTACGATTTGACCACCCGTATACCCAGCAAATTTTCCTGTACAACATTGTTCAACCGATCATACGTATTAAATACCCGCACGAAAATCGGGTGTACATGTGACATGATTAGCCACAGCCCGAAACCGAGCACCGGGATTGTTACAAGAAAGATCAGCGATAAATGGGCATTGATTCGAAAGGAAAATATCAATGCGAAAATGATCATTATCGGAGCTCGTATTCCAAGTCGAATGAGCATTTGATAAGCGTTCTGCACATTGGTAACATCGGTGGTCAACCTTGTGATGATACTTCCGGTTGAAAATTTATCGATGTTTGAAAAAGAGAACTTTTGCACGTTACAGAACATATCATGGCGCAAATTCTTTGCAAAACCGGAAGATGCTATGGCCGCGCTGCGTCCTGCGAGAACGCCGACCAACAGTGAAATGATCGCAGAGATAAAAAGGGCAAGCCCAATCCATATAACATTGGTCATGTTTTTCTTACTAATACCATAATCGATAAGATATGCCATCAGCGTGGGAATCAGAATTTCAAGAAACGATTCAAATATTACGTACACCGGGGTAAGAATCGTGTCTCTTTTGTATTCCCGCACGCTGGACAAAATTTTTTTAATCATAAAACAGCTCCATAAGATCCGCCTGCGTGTTATAAACGGGCAGGCTTCGTATTTGTTATATTATCTTTCATTCTTTGAATATACGAGTGCAACGTCTCCAATTCTTCCTCTGTAAACCCTTTTGTCAGGGTCTGCTCCATCATTTCCGCGTCTTCCCTCATAAGACCTTTGACTTCATATGCTTTCTGCGTGAGAACGATCTTCTTCAGGCGCGCGTCGTGGGCAACAGCCTGCCGTTGAATCAGGCCCTTGTCTTCCATCAGCCTGAGAACCTTTGACGCTGTTGATCGTGCAATGGTGAAGTGCTTCTCAATATCCCGCTGATAAATATCTTTATCTGCATTTGCAGAAAGGTAACCAATAATCCATCCGTTGTTGCCAGTGATGGTCTCAACTTCTCTTTTGTGAGAGGAAAACTCAAAATAGCGGTGAATCAGGTTGTTGAGCGAGTGAAATTCCCTCCCGATCCAGATTTCATCCATACTGCACTTCCTTTCAACTATATGTTTTATAGCTTACAGTGTTATATAAAACTGTTGTGTATAAAACATTATAGTAACATTTGCATTGCCTGTCAATGTAAATATCTATGAAATTCAAAAAGTTAGTTTCTCATCTGTCCTAAAATTAAAAAACCGCCGCATCAAACGATGCGACAGTTTTTTAAAATTCAGAATAGCTTGGGGCATTTTATGAAAATAGGGTGCCCTTGTGTTACATCAAAAAATTAATTTCAAGTCCGCCCCTGTTCGACCTGATATGAAATTTTTGTTCGTCGGCCCGAAGCTTTGCCTGCCCGTTCTTTACGAATGACCTATCATGCCACTTTGGCCATAATACTGGCCTCAACATGGCCTGAAATTGCTGCTTGTATTTGCAGTTATCAATTCTCTGTTATCAGGCTTTTCACATCGCGTCTCATGCTCAACGGCGTGCTTTTCGTAGGTTCGCCTACACGGAAAAGCATCTGTACCGTTCCGCCATTTGGCGCGTATGCCTGCTTGAATTCGGTATAAGGAACTTGCATCTCTGGATATTCCTCCAAAATCTGACTGAGCGGCTGCATAACAAGACCCAACGTATGACCAGTCAACACAAGCTTGCTGTATAGCATTCCGCTTTTAACCTGTTCGGCGCGGCTATTGTCAGTCGATACAATCATCGCATAAGCGGGTGTGTTATTAACAGAAGTCCGGGTATAGTTGATAAAATTCTGGGATGCGGCTTTTCCGGTGTTCATCGAAGGAAAAAGCGTGACTATTCCCTGCAGGATATTCTTTATAAAACCGGAAGTACCTTGTCCCTCCACCGAATAGCCGTAGCGGTATTTGTTTTTTTGGTATTCATTCGCCCTGAAGATAACATTGGATTCATCCATGACGCGAGTCACCCCCGCTTCAATGGTTGCACTTTTGAGGGAATATTCGCTGATTTTATTCATGTTTTCCTCGTCCTGAAAAAGCTTTATCGATGCGCCGCTTTCGTTTGAAAGCGATTCAAGGGTAGTTGCCTGTGCCGAAGAAAGCTTATCCGCTTTATAGGCTTCTCGGTTGGTGTCCGGCAGAAAAGTGGCGTTATAGAGTAAACTGCTTTGGGGCTGTGTTTTTGCTATCGTGATTTTTGCTACCGGTTTTGTATCCATACTTTCTGCAAGATGTGATTCATCATACGTACCATTCGGGAAAAGGCTGATTTCGGTGTGCCAGCCTTCTTTTTCCCCTGCCACGGCGACATATTCCAAAAAGGTGCCCTGTGAGATCATCATTTGGCGCGCGTACGGGTCTACCTCTTTTGTCATGCGCGAGCTGTCGGCATAAAGATAGAATGTCATCGAATCAGACTTGTCAAGCTTGATTTTCCACGGCTGCATGTTATGGTTGCTTGCCGCGAGCAGGCCGCTGGATGCAAGTCTCACCCTCGGGTCGGAATATGTCGCGGCGTAATCCTTTGACCATGGTTCCATATACGTTTGTTTCATAAAACCTCCGCTGATCATAAAAAGTGCGGCTAATAAAACGATGCACAGGCTGGCAATACCGCCTAATGCAAATGCCGCAACTTTAATCTTCGATTTCCTTTTCATTCTGATTCACTCCGTTTCTGCTGATCATACGCATGATCATCTCAAAAGATGCCGTCACAAAATCCTTTGGATCTGTTAGATGGTAGTTTTTCAGGTAAGCGCTTTTTTTCTCCCCTGTGTTGAAAACACCGATTGTACAGGCCCACAGAATCAAAGCAGACTGCTCACTTTCGAGCCCTCTGTGCAGGCTTCCCTCTGCCACACCTTTTTGAAGCGCATGAGAAAGGTATCCGAATATCTGTTCTCCCAACCGATAGCATTCAGCTTTTGATTCATCTGTAACACCGGTCTGGTCGTCAGAATCTTTTGTCTCGTATTCCATAATGGCTTTAAAATACTCCGGAAAATCTTTGCTGAAGCCGAAAAAGGTGAAAAAAATGCAGTGCAGCTCTTCGAGAGCGTTTTGAGGATAGCTCTCCGTAAAGCTTTTCCCAATCATTTCAATAAGCAGCTTGTATCCTCTAATCATAATTTCGAAATAAATCTGTTCCTTGCTGCTGAAATAGACATAGACGGTTCGTTTGCTAAACTCCGCCTCTTTTGCTACTTCATCCATCGAGGCATTTTCATACCCCTTCGAAAAGAATACCTGTTCGGCGGCATCAATGATATCTTTTCGCTTAATTTCCTTTTCCTGCCGCCGGCGTTCTTCGTGACCCATGATATTTCCTCGCATTCATTTCAGTGTAATTAAGTAAACTCTGAGTTTACTTAATTGTAGACTCATTTATAAATTTTGTCAATAGGCTGCTATACACAATCAGTTTGTTCAGCCAAATGAAGGCAAGATAAAAGACCGGCGATTCAAAATCGCCGGTCTTTCGATGGTGCGGGCAATATGACTTGAAAGTGGTGCAATTTTCACACGTGTTTCGCGAGTCCCTTTGTTCCTCTGTCTGTAAAAGGTTTTTGAGTATTACTTACTGCCAACCCGCGCCGTCAGGTTTTCATCGGTTATTCTCAACAAAAAACAGCAGCCTGACCCACTTGGGCCAAACTGCTGTTTTTGTCTTGTTAGGCAGATAAAAGTGCAAGAACCAAGCTGCCTAAAAAAGAGTAAGAGCACGAATTGACAGCCTAAATAATACCTAAATATTCAAAGTATTAATAGGTGAAGGCGTTTCCTGTAACAGCAATCATTGCCAGCAAAAGAGCAGCCACAAAGGAACCAACATAAATATTCTTTGTCTTTCTATAAAATGCAGTATTTAATATGGAAACAAACGTGAACTGAGGGACAACTGTTATTAACTTCATGCTGTATA
>JGI2065J20421_1002404_pt1 | contig 10450 bp, 25 predicted proteins | sample Biomet5_FD_20421 | JGI IMG/M metagenome (IMG submission 20421)
TCTGGAGATATTCCAGGAGGAGACGCCATGCACGAGCGCAAGCAAACAGCCCAAGTCGCCCGGGCGCGCCGCCGCGTGAAGGCCTTGGAAGAGCAGGCCGCGCCGTGGCCGTGGAGGGCCAGGGCGCGGAGGCAGTTGAGGAAGGTGGAAAGCATCAAGGAGCGTGACCATGCTCGGATGGACTGAAGAATACGACCGCTACGACAATACCCACTACGAGGCGGCCGGGCCGTACCAGGAAGAGGACGGAACGACGTTTTATTATCGTATCGTTCCGGTTCTGCGGGATAACAAGGTCCAGTTCTCGACCTGCGAATCGGACGCTGAGCTTATTCCGGCTGCTGACGCCGAGGAGTTCCCGACAGTGGAGGCAGCCAAGGAGGACTGCCAGCAGCGGGACGACAACCTGCGCGATGAATTGGCGAATCAGTAGGCCCCTCATACAACTTGCGCTTGCCCTGATATGTGCCGCTTTGGTTGCTTTGCATCTCGCGGGGATGATCGGTGGCAAGGGGGCCGAAGCCGCCAGGAACCGCGAGGAGGCCACATGCACGAGCAGCGCAAGCAAACCGTCACCGTCCATCGTCTCCGCCGCCGCGTGAGGGAGTTCGAGAGGCAGGCCGCGCCGTGGCCGTGGAGGAATAGGGCGCGGAGGCAGTTGAGGAAGGTTGAAGGGAGGAAGGAGCAAAGCCATGCCGGTCGAAATGATCACTATGCCAAAGGCTGACTTCGACGAAATGGCTGAATTGATTCTTGACCTTTTCGCACAAGGAACACTGCTGGATGGCGGACACTACAATCACATGTGTATGTCCGCTTATGAGAATGCACAAGAATGGCTTATTAAGCACAACCTTATAAAACAGGATGAGTGCGTTTACTCATAAAGGAGAAATTTTCATGGGGTTCCAATTAGGCACAATAGCCCTGACGGTTTACCAAACAACGCAGGGCAACGCGATCACCGACGAATTGCTTCAAAAGTTCGCCTTTATTCCTATCGACGGCACGGCGCAGGAGCGCGGGGAAGGGCTTACCCCCTTCGATACCCCGCTTGACCCCGCGTCCTGGCCCATGGCGCATAATTTCGCCGGATATTTTGCCCTGTTCTGCTTGCGGGTGGACACACGGCGCGTCCCTGGGGCCGTGATGAAAAAGCACTTGGCCGAGGCTTTTGCCAAGGAATGCGAATCAGCGGCCAAGGCGTTCATCTCCAAAACTCGTAAGAGCGAGATCAAGGAGCAAGTCAAGCTGCGACTTTTGGCCAAAACCGAGCCGGCTCCTTCTATCGTGGATGTCGCCGTGGATCTCATGTCCGGGCGCGTGTTCTTCGGGTCCGTTAGCTCCAAGGCAAAGGAAACCTTCGAGGCCTTGTGGTTCGCCATGATGGGCGAAAAACTGGTTGAGCAGACGCCGGAGACCCTTCTGGAAGACCCCTTTGGCGAGGGGTTTGGCGTGCGGTTTCTGACGGCGGCCTACCATGATGGCATCAAGATCGATGGCGGGGAAACACTGCTGACCGTTGAGAACAAGGCCACGCTCCATAGCACCATGACCACCGTGGCCGTGACGACGGATGATCTTGGCAATGTGGGCGAGGCGGTCAAGCAATTGGCCGGGGCGCAAGTCGTGAAAGCCAAGGTCCACGTCGAACGTCAGGAAGACCATTACGACCTGACCCTTACCCCCGACTTCGGCATGACCGGCATCAAGCTCCCCAAAACTGAGCCCAAGGCGGATGACGATGACCCAGACGGGGTGATCCTGGAACGGCTTTACTTGCTTGGGCAGGTTGTGGACGTGTTGCACCGGGCATTGCGCGAGACCGTGAAAGTCGAGAAAGCAGCGTAATCCATTGCGCCGGCTGCGGCGATGTGCCGGCAGGAAAGGTGAGGGCATATGAGCAAGCAAATCGTAGCGTCGGTAACGAAAGCCGACCTTGAGATACAGACGTTTCGATCTGGTGGACCGGGAGGCCAACACCAGAACAAAACGGATTCCGGCGTGCGTATTATTCACCGGGAGTCAGGGTCTGTTGGTGAATCCCGCTCCGACCGGAGCCAGCACACAAACAAGCGCCTGGCGTTCAAACGAATGACCGAAACGCCGAAGTTCCGCGCCTGGGTTGTCAAGAAAGCCGCAGAACACCAGGACGGCCAAACGCTTGAGGCAAAGGTGGATGAGATGTTGAAGCCGGAAAATCTCTGCATCGAAGGGCTTGACGGCGGAGAATGGACGGCCATCCCGGCCTAGCCCCGCCTCAGACCGGCCCTTCGGGAGAGGGGCCGGGGACAACCAAAGGAGAGCATTGTGGAACGGAAAGAATACGAGGCCATTGCCACACAATGGAACAACCAGATTACCGACCTGGAACGCTGGAAGTGGCTCCGAGACAACCCGGGCAAGCTCGTCGTGATGCTGGACAATGACAGCACTCTTGTCCGGTTCGCGGCGGAAGATGATGCCCCGGAAGACATCCTTTTGATGAACTTTGAAAGCTGGGTCGGGAATGATGACGGCATCTTTTACCTTCTCGATGCCGTTGGAATCCGAGCGGAGGAGTCCTAACCCCCCGGCCCTTCGGGGCCGGCTTCTGGCCTGGGCTTTGAGGAAAGATGCTGGCTGTCCGACAGAGACGTTATCCGCGAGCGTTGCGGAATGAACCCAAGCCGACCGTTCGGTGGAAGCAGCCAGACGCAACGCCACCTCATAGCCCAGGTTGAAGACCACACTTTTACAGACCGTCCAATGGGCGGTCTTTTTGTTGGGGGAGATGATGGACGCAAAGTTTACGCGGGGGCCGTGGCGGGTTCGCAAAGATGAAAATGGCAACACCGTCGTTGCTACGATGCCGGAACCGTCTGACATCCTGCCTGGAGCCACGCAGTCAATGGCACCTTGCCATTGTGATGGCACTCCAGGTCGGAGAGACAAGCAGGCCAACGCCCACGTCATGGCCGCCTCCCCGCTGCTGTACGAGGCGTTGAAGCAGCAGCTTGCCCAATGGCAACTTATTTCAAACATGGTTGATCCTGACAATGATGCAGTCGTTGAAGCAACCATCGAAGAGTCTATGCAGCTTATCAACAACGCCCTCCGTGCGGCGCGAGGTGAGAAATGAAAGAGCATACCAAAGAGCCATGGGTGCATAATGGCGACGGCACAATATGGCACACTCAGGGATGTGGCGGCCAGCTAGGCCGTTTCTACAGGGAGGAAGACGCCCGCCGCATGGTTACTTGCGTCAACGCCTGCGCCGGCATCCCCACCGAACAACTGGAGCGCGGCGGCCTGGAAATGTCGTTGCTTGCTGCTATTGCTGATATCCGCACCGCGTTAGGCGTTGGTGATAAGCTGATGTTGAGCGAGTTGGCGAGGGAGATCGGGAAGAAACTGGGCGCGCAAGAAAAGGCCGCGATAATTTATCAAGCGGCCTTGGGCTGGATTAGCACCTATGCCCATCTAACCACGCCCGAGTTGGTCGCGGAGAAGGCGTATGCGGCACTTGTTGAAGTTGATCCGAATCTTCCTCAATGGGAACCGCACCAGAACATGAATTCTGTAGAGGAAGCAAACAAGAAGCTTGTTGCCGAGGTCGAGCGGCTGACGGCCGAGCGTGACGCCGCCGTGCGGGAACGGGATGAAGCAATGGAAGCGTTGCGGCCATTCGCTGGCCTGGACGTGTCGCCGTATAAAGACTCCAGAGACGATAGGACGTTTTACCAGATAAACGAAACAGAAATAACGGTTGGTAACCTTCGTCGTGCCCGCGCTGTGCTCGCCGGAATAGAAGGGGAACGGGGATGACCGGCCAATATCATTTCTGGGTCGGTCTTTTCATGGGCATGGCTATTTCTGCCTTTGCTTGGTGGCTACGTGGAGGGAAAGATGAGTGATCCAATAGTCGACAGCGCCTTGCTGTCCATGTGCATGACGTGGCGTCACAACTTCGGCCTGCTTGATCGAAAGGAGCAGATGGCCATCAAACGCGAGTTGCTTGGTCTCTATGAGCACCACGTCAAGCCGGCCCTTGACCGCGCCTCTTCCGCCGAGTCCTCCCTTGCGGCCATGCGGCAGAGGGCCGAACGGGCGGAAGAGGTGTTGCGGGATTTTGTTTCCATTCTAGCCATCCCCCATCCCGTCGAACCTGGAACGTACAAAGAACTGCTGACGACCGCCTTTGGCCGCGCCAAGGAACTGTTGGGGATGGTGCCCGACCCTGGCGCCACCCATCCCGCCGACGCCAGCACAATTGGCGGGGACCATATTCCCCAGCCGGTGAAAATGGTCGGGGAGCGGGAGCTGGCAGACTCGGCGTGGCAGGCTTCCTGGGACAAGATGGACGGCGTCCAGTGGTCAGAGCCGGGGACGCCGATGATCGACCGCACGACCGGTGAAACGGTTTTTGCTCCGAAGATCAGCGAGAGGGAATATCGGCTGAAGGAGCTTGTCAAAAAAGCTGACGACTTGGCCGAGACAGCGGCAAACGTCTGCGATGACTGCGACGGTGAATGCGCGGATTGCGTGTTTTGCAATGTGCGCGTTTTCGCCAAGGGATACCGAGAGCAACGCGCCGCCCTGGCCGACATGGAGCAAAAGCCCGCGCCGTACATCCTGGAACCGTGGGGCGGGCAGGATGGGGAGGAATAGAGATGACAATTTACACAGTTACTTGGGTCCAAAAAATGAGGCATGGGTCCATGATTGAGGCTGACTCTCCAGAAGAGGCCCTGGAGATAGCGAAGACAGGTCGATACGACGACGTAGATTGTGAACCGTTTGGAAGGGAATTTGATTATAAAGTAGAGGAAGGAGAACATTTTCAGGGCCGCATTACAAGGAAGACGTCATGACCACCCGCGAAGCGATCTACCGCGTTGCCCTGGAGCACATCCGCGACGGCAGTGATGCAGTGTGTACGGAGTGCGGATGGATGGGGCCTCAATATTTCTACTGTCCGTCATGCAACACACTTATTCGGCATACAGGTCCAAAACAAATCGCCGCCTACGCCCTGGCGCAAGGGGAGAGAAGGGGAAAATAGTCATGGCAATTTATGTAAGCCCAGAATGGGAACGCCGGACTGGTGATTTAAGACGTGCTGTGGATGGAAGAGGTAAAGAGTGCCCGAACTGCGCCAATAAAGACAAAGGCGTTTGCGATGAATGTGTCAGGGGCACAACTGGCAGGCCATGGTACTACGTCCATATTCCCATGGTGCAATCATGACCACCCGCTCCCTCATCCTCTCGCCCCACGAAGTCCGCGCCGCTCTGGATGGACGGCTGGGGCTGGTTGTGCGGCCGGTATCTCTGCGCCACGTCCATGACATCGAGGAGGACGGGACGCCAATGCGCGAATGCAAGGACGGGGTGTGGCGCGAGGCTAAGTGCCCCCTCGGCGTCCCCGGGGACCGGCTGCGCTGCCGGGAGGCATGGGGAGAAGTCGTTAAAGCCTCGACGACAGGCGGTGGCGATATCGTGGAGAACGGCCGCGTCGTCTATCGCGAGACATCCCCAAATGCGCAAGTTGACCAGCGCTGGCGTTCCCCCGCCACCATGCCGGCCTGGGCGTCCAGGATCACGCTGGAGGTGGTTGGGGTGGGGTGCGTGCGGGTGCAGGAACTTTGCATCGGCAAATGGTTCGAAAGCATGGCCAAGGAGACGTGGGACGCCAAATACAGCACCCGCTACCCGTGGGACGCCAATCCCTGGGTGTGGGGGGTCGAAGTGAGGAGGGTGGAGGGATGACTTGCCCTCGCGTGAACGAAACTGATGTCCAGTCTGATTTCAAAGACTTCCTTTTCGGCTGCAACGCCATCTGCAATCCGCGCGGCATCATGAAGTCAGGTTCCTACCCGGATAGATGCACGCTCTTCGTCCGGGCCATGATTGCAGGAGCCAAGGAAGAGGCGAAGGAGAACGCCAAGTCATGACCTATCCCCCAATTCTGACCGCCCGCCAAATCGCGGCCTATCATTGTGGCACAGTCCAAATAAAAGTATCACACCTCGCCATCTGGTTCACGATATGGGCAAAAGAGTTCGAGGACGACGCCGGTTTGATGGCCCTCTACCACGACGTAGACCAATGGCTCCCGCGCTGTATGAAGGCGTGTGGCGCTGATCCCAAGGGCCATGTCGCCAACCCCGTCAAAAAGCGTGCCGATGCTGAGATACAACAGATCGAGCGTGTCCGCATTGCAGCCGTCGGGAACGTGCCTCTCTCACTGACAGCCTGGGCCGCTTGGTGGGTCTATCTGGACGCCGTGATTCACGATGTCGTCTGCTGCTGGCCAGGAGGCCGGGCACAGTGCTGGTTGAGCCTGGGAGCCGCCGTGGAGGCTATTGCGCGGGCGATGCTGGAGAGGGCTGGCGAAGAAGGGGAAGAGGCGGGAAGTGGGCTGTATGAGCAAGCTATGGAGGTGGTGGGATGGGTATAATCGACTTTACCGGGAAAGTGCGGGCGCTGTTGGACGCGGCGACCAAAGAACCATGGGAAGCTGGCGATGAAAGCGATTCGCATTACGACGTCTGTATTGGCGAGACAATCTGTTCTCTCAATAGGGCAAACCCCTACACAGGAAAATACGTTATTTCTCGTGATGAAATGATCGCTAACGCGCATCTTATCATTTCCGCCCCCACCCTTCTCCGTGAAGCGTGTGAGCGGATAGAAAAACTTGAGAAGGTGGCGGAAGCGGCAAGGGTAATGCGGTTCGTTCGTGAGACGGAAAAGAACGATTTGAGCCTTTGTTGTGATGCTTCGCTTGTCCAAGATTTGCGTGACGCTATTTCCGCCCTCGACGCCGCCGATGAGGAGGAGAAATAGACATGATCGATACGAACGATATGCGATCCAAAGGTGACCTGTCTTTACTGGAGATACATGCCCTTTGCGACGAGATCGACCGCCTCCGCGCCGGGAAGCCGAAGCCGCAGGGGAAGACGGTGCGGGTAAAGGTGGCGGTCGCGGTAGACAAAAACGGAAAATGGAACTCCTGTGGGTGGTCAAACGGCGAAGAGAAAGACGTGTGTGATCTAGCTGTCGAACCAGTGGATGAAGGCGAATCACTGTATTGGCTCACGGCCGACCTGCCCATCCCTGAGGAACAGACGGTCGAGGCGGAGGTGGAGAATGCCTAAACTCACCTTGAAAGGCCGCATTGACATTACGAGTCCTACTCGAAACGACGGTGTTGAACGTGTCGAAATCACGATTGGCGATGTTGACGCCTGTTCCGAGGTGTTGACCGTTCACCTGGAGCTTGCAGACTTTGCCAGGGCTTTGACCGGGACAGGACGACTCCCTTGTGCGATCGAGACCTCAACGGAACAGCTTGGACACGTTGGCACCAAGCACGAGAGCAAGACGGAATTTGTGCCTGATGTCGGCGAAACGTCTTTGTTCCCATTTTGCGTTCATGGTTGGCGTCCACGGCCTGGAGACTTCGGGAACCACCATCGGTGGTGGGTGCAAGACGGAAAAAAAGGCTACACCGTGTCATTTTTCAGGAACGTAAAAAAAGAACCTGACGTCACCACCACACCCGACGAAAACGCCACTTCGGGCGGGAGGGGGCTTGACCATGTGCATCCGTAGCCATTCCGAATCCGGCCAGCCCTGCGGGTTTGATCCGTGCGAGGCGTATGTCAAATTGCTATCCGAAAAGTCGCGCCTCGAAGGCCGTTGCGCCGGCCTTGAGCTAGGAAACAAGATCAACCTGGAACGCATCAAGCGGCAGGATGAGCGGCTTGTGAAGTTGCTTGCGGAGAATGAGGCGTTGGCAAGCAACAACAAACGCGTCCGCAACTATTCGACGGGCCTACACGATTTTATCCAGTGGATTTCCCAGCGCCATGAGCATGACGGGCTGACCAAGGGCCATATCATCCACATGGCCGCCAAGCTGGATGTCGGCGGGCGCTGGCAGGACGACCACGTCAAGTTCGACGGGCGAACAGCTATTGAGATGCTTGAGGCCGAGAACACGGCGTTGTGCCAGGAGCGTGACCGCTTGGAAAAGCTCAAGGACGAAATTATCCAGGAGCGTGATGTCGCTGAACGTGCTCTTGAATTAGTGCGCCAGGACCGCGACCGCTTGGCCGGGATCGTCGAAAAGGCGGACGTGTTGGCAAACCATCAAATGCGAGAATGCGAAGCCTGTAGCAACCCTTGCGTGGCTTACGGCTTGGTTCGGATGTACCAGGAGACCAGCCATGCCAAAGACTGATCTTGCTCCATCGACACAACACCGCATCGACAAATTTCGCGCCTGGGCCGAACCACAAACCGAACGGCTGGCCGACTTCCCGGACGAGGCGGTATTGTGCATCACCTGGAACGGCTTCCAATCGACGCGGTTATCACTGAGCAAGGCCGAAGCAGAGAAGGTTGTCATCGCGCTTGCTGACCACTTTGGCGAAGGCATTTTGCCTGAGTTGCTTTGAAGGAGGCCAGCCATGGATGAATTGAGGGAGTGCCCGTGGTGCGGCAAATCTAACGTCCAGTATATTGAGCCAGACAATCCGTACAACCCAGGGATGGTCATTTGTTTGCGCTGCGTTCGGCAAATCCGTTCTCACGACGCCGTCGCTGCCTGGAACGCGCTACCTCGTACATCTATCGAGGGTGATTGTATCCATTGTGGCAGAGCAGTTACCAACGACGATGTAGACCACTGGAAGTCTTGCTCTCGTCACCCGGCTAACGCCGAAATAAACCGTCTCCGCGCCGCCCTCGCCCCCATCCTCGCCCACGCTGATGCGCCAGACACTGCGCCGCCGCTGCGAATCAGTGTGCGGCAGGCCAGGAAGATGAAGGAGACCCTTAATGGAAGATGAACGCGGGACTCTCGCGCCAACAGAACCACATCCATCCGCACGGAACGCGCTTAAATACCTCTGCGGCGTTGGGTATCAGAAACTTAGCCAATACCGTGAGGCCATGGCATCCTGCGCCATTGAAGGTAACCGACTTGGTGAGGTGTGCGTGGGAACGATCAACAGATTGTTTGCAGGCCAGCCCGTATCGGACAGATATCTGTTGGGGCTGGCGTGGGCGATAATGGAGATGGAAAATGCCAGTGTATCGTGACATCACCCATTGCGCCGGCCACAACGCCCCAATCTGCGAGCACTGCTGGCGCCGGGTATGCCCCGTCCCGGAGGGCGAGATGGTCAGCAACGCCGACTGGACGCCAAACGCCAAGGGGCGCGGGTGGTGCGGGGGGTTTTTAAGGATGGAGGAGGATCAATGCAAATCATGACGGCGGATGAGGTCCGCAAGGAAATGCGCTTGCTCGTCTCCAGGGCATGGGTTTATGAGCATTGGCGGGAGCTGGGCGGGACCAAGATAGGCCAGCGCATTTTTTTTACCAAGGAGGGCCTGCAAAGTGCCCTACAAAGACAGGGGGAAATGGAGGGCAGTCGTCCGCGTGGGCGGAAAGCGGCTGTCGGCCAGCTTCGAGACAAAACGCGAGGCCAGGGCGTGGGAGGAGGCAGCAAAGAAGGAATCGACTACCTCAAAACCTTTGGGATTATATGAGGTCTCCGCCGCTTACCTTAAACACGTGGACAACACTCTTCAACCAAAAACAGGCGTTCTTAAGCGCCGCGTTATCAAATCCTTCCTCGCCTATATCGAGTCCGACGCCGCAATTGCAACCATAGGCGCGGCCGTCGTTCATGGGTACCTTGAGCGCCAAGCCGAAACACGAAGCAAAATAGCTGCCAATGATGACCGCGCGTCCCTCCTTTCCTTCTGGAACTTTGCTCAACGTCTTTATGATATTCCCACCAACCCTGTCCGAAAAGTACCGCCCTACCCCATTGAGCGCCGGCCTCAGTATACGCCGCCGGAGGTTGACGTCATGGCAGTGCTGGCTGTGGCCGTTGGAGAGGAGCGCGTTTGGCTTCTCTCTTATCTTTTGACTGGAGCCAGAGAGCAGGAAGTTAACCGGCTGACATGGGCTGACGTGGATTTTACCGGGAAAAGGATTTGCCTTTGGAGCCGTAAAAATGCACGGCATGTCCTTGAACCCCAGTGGGTTCCGCTGGCCGAGACGCTGGCTAATGCGCTTCGCCAATGGCGGCAGCATACACCTTACGAGGATAACCCCCTAGTACTGCCATCGCCAAAGACTGGTAAGGAAGCGCAAAGCAGACGCCGGCTCCTACGCAACCTGTGCAAAAGAGCCGGCGTCCGGTATTTTCCTTTCCACGCAATGCGGCGCTATGTGGGTTCAATCCTGGTCAAGCACGGGGAGCCGCTGCGTCACGTGCAGCTCATTCTTCGTCATTCGAGTCTTGCCCACACGGAAAGGTATATCCAAGGGCTTGCCATCGACCTAAGCAAAACAGCTGCGAATTTGGACGCTTTTACCACGGGCGCGACCACGCCGCTTAAAATAGTCAAGTAATTCGCTACAGCTTCGACTTGAGCACCATATC
>JGI2065J20421_1002410_pt1 | contig 10423 bp, 9 predicted proteins | sample Biomet5_FD_20421 | JGI IMG/M metagenome (IMG submission 20421)
TGGGTTCAGAACGTCGTGAGACAGTTCGGTCCCTATCTGTTGCGGGCGTAAGAGATTTGAAGGGAGCTGTCCTTAGTACGAGAGGACCGGGATGGACATACCTCTGGTGCACCAGTTGTCCTGCCAAGGGCATAGCTGGGTAGCTACGTATGGACGAGATAAACGCTGAAGGCATCTAAGCGTGAAACTCTCCCTGAGATGAGATCTCTCATTCGTAAGAAGTAAGGGCACAGGTGGACTACCTGTTTGATAGGCCAGAGGTGGAAGCGCAGTAATGTGTGGAGCTGACTGGTACTAATCGCCCGAGGGCTTGACCTACAATTATGCAGGCAATAAGCCTTGAAAGGAACTCATACATTGTTCGGTTTTGAGGGTGCAGAATGCTCTCAGAAAAGATGGAACTCGCACCTTTAGCTCAGTTGGTAGAGCAACTGACTCTTAATCAGTGGGTCCCCGGTTCGAGTCCGTGAAGGTGCACCAAGCCTGTTCGGGGTGTATCCATAGCGGATATACCCCGGATAGGGAACTCTGGCCCGTTGGTCAAGTGGTTAAGACAGCGGCCTCTCACGCCGTTAACATCGGTTCGAATCCGGTACGGGTCACCAAATCTTTTCTTGACAGACTGAGCAAAAACCCCTATAATATAGTTTGTTCTTCGGGAAACCGAATGACATAAATTCTCCAGCGACGAAGTTGGTGCTGATTAGAGCGAGGGTCCACCCGTTCCCATTCCGAACACGGTAGTTAAGCTCGTTTCTGCTCACAATACTTGGCTGGCAACGGCCCGGGAAGACAGGTAGCGCCAACACAAAACTCTGATTTGTTAAAGTCAGAGTTTTGCATATTCCTCCTTAGCTCAGTTGGTAGAGCACGCGGCTGTTAACCGCGTTGTCGTTGGTTCGAGTCCAACAGGGGGAGCCAAAAGAGTGTATTGCCGCCACATGGTGGCGGCAATAATTCTCTTATATCTAGGTCGGGCCTTTAGCTCAGTTGGTTAGAGCAGTCGGCTCATAACCGATCGGTCCCGGGTTCGAGTCCCCGAAGGCCCACCAATTATGGTTTTCGCCTGTTGGGGAGCCACAAGCGAGATAGGGGTATAGCTCAGTTGGTAGAGCAGCGGTCTCCAAAACCGCGTGCCGAGGGTTCAAGTCCTTCTGCCCCTGCCATAAAAGTCTTTACAACGTATGTTGTATATGATATAGTCATTCATTGTCGAGCCATGTGTACGGCCCGGTAGTTCAGTTGGTTAGAACGCTAGCCTGTCACGCTAGAGGTCGACGGTTCGAGCCCGTTCCGGGTCGCCAAAAATGCTGCTATAGCTCAGCTGGTAGAGCGCATCCTTGGTAAGGATGAGGTCCCCGGTCCGAATCCGGGTAGCAGCTCCAAAAACCGCTGTTTTCTTCGGAAAACAGCGGTTTTTATTGCCTAAAAGTTCAAAATAAAATAGGCAAAAATTTTTGACCCACACCGTGACCCACACGCGGAAATGTCTCAAGAGGATCAAAGACCACCGGATAGGAAATCCGGTGGTCTTTTTTGCGTTTTTCTCGTTTCGGGAAATTGTTTTGCTTTCGAAGTTTTACACCACCTGTGCCATAACTTCACCCATGGTGATCGCCGCGGCGTCCTGGGCCTGCCGGGTGGCATGCGTGTAGGTGCGGAGCGTGAAGCCAGCGTCGTAGTGACCCAGCATGGCGGAAACGGTCTTCACATCCACGCCGTTTTGCAGCGCTGTTGTCGCGAATGTATGTCGGAGCTCATGAAATTTCAGGTGTGGGAGTCCCGCGTCCTTCAAAATCTTTTTGTGGATGCTTACCACCGAGTCTGGATGGTACATCTCGCCGGTAACGGGAGATGGGAAGAGGTAGGGATTGTCGGAATGCTTGTTGTGTTCCGTGATGAGCAGGTCAATGGCCTCCTGCGGGACGGACACCAGCCGGATCGAGTTTTCTGTTTTCGGCTGGGAGAGGACGCATTCTCCGTTGGGGTTACGGACATATTGCTTGCTGACGGAGATCGTATTATGAACTGTGTCTACGTCGCTCCAGAGAAGCGCAACCAGTTCTCCTTTACGCAATCCGCTGACCAGTTCCAGATAGAACATGGGCAGGGCGTCCCGCTGAGCAGCGGCCTTCAGATAGACCTTGATGCTTTCCAATGATAGTACGTTCATTTCCACTTTTCGCACTTTTGGCGCGATGCAGTCGTCAGTGGGGTTACGCTGGATGAGCCGTTCTTTGACAGCCCGCTCGAAGGCACAGTGAAGCATCAGATGGAGACTGCGCACCGTGGTGCTGCTGAGCCCGGTTCCGCTTTTGAAGGTGGTATGAACCCGCCCGTTTTCCTGAAGATTCCTGTACAGCTTCTGAAGGTCACGGGAGGTCAGCTTGCTGAGCTTGATGTCCCCGATGCGGGGGATGGCATAGACATTCATCATCAACTCGTAGCGGTTTTGCGTCGCCAAGCGGATATTGGGCTTGGCGTAGAGCTGATACCAAGTATGCAGCCAAGCCGCTACCGTATAATCGTCTGTACGGCTCATGTCCAAACCTGCGGTTTCCTCAATCGCCTTTTTCAGCTTTTCCTTGACCTCGGTCTGTGTCTTGCCCAGTACATTTCTGATGATGCGCTTTCCGGTGTCGGCGTTGTAGCCGGCGGTATACCGACCCTCCCAGCGGCCGTCTGACCGTTTGCGAATATTGCCCTCGCCATTGGCTCGTTTCTTTGCCATAAAATCAACTCCTTAGTAATGACCCACAATACCATACAGCAATCGCAACCGCCATGAGATCAGCGCGAAGTTATCAGAAAGTTATCAATTAGACAGTGGTGCATTTCTTTGTTTATGGCGGCGCAGATTTTGAATAGTCCATTACAAGAACGAAAACACCCCCGGCCCTGCAATATGTCTTTTGCAGGGCCGGGGGTCTGCGGTTTTCTTCACGCATGACGTCGCGTGAGAGGTACGATTACCCCGGCTTCACCGTCCACGCCATGATGTGAATGTGCGGATGGTCACCCTTATCGTGGAACGCAGCGTACCAGCGGAAGTCCTTCGGCGGGATTTTCATGGCCGCTGCGATTTCGTGCCGATGCGCGCGGATGAGATTCCGGCGCGGATATTCCCCTCGCAGTTTCAGGAATTGTCATCAAGATTAGTCAGCTTTTTCTTCCATTGTGATGGGGCTTGCCATCGGTATCCAGCCGTATTAGCTATAACTACGGCAACGGACAGTACAAAAGGGGAAAGAGTATCGTATACTCCACTTATCGTGGCAAGGAATGCTGTAAGTGGAAAAGAAATGAGGTCAACGGCGGTGAATGCCGTTATTGGTGATGCTTATTATGGAAAGCAAAGATAAAGAAGTTTACAAGACCGAAAAAGCACAAAGCCGCGCGGTCTTTGCCGCACGACTTTGCGCTAAGGAGGGGAGGGATAGGCTGGAATGATGGAGGTCAGAAGGGGCCGTAACCAATCTGAACGGCAATGGTCAGGAAGATGAAGGCGACCACCCACCACATCAGAAACAGGGGCAGCAGGTACTTCATCCATTTCTTGAAGGACACGCTGCCGCACATGGCCAGGGCGGCCAGAATCTCGCCTCCAGTGGGGGCCATAACGTTGGTGAAAGCGTCGCCCATCTGGAAGGCCAGGACGGCGGTCTGACGGGTCAGGCCCAGCATGTCGGCCAGAGGGGCCATGATGGGCATGGTGATGGCGGCCTGGCCGGAGCCGGAGGGGACCAGGACGTTGAACAGATCCTGGACCACGAACATACCGCAGGCGGCCAGAGTGGGGGTCAAACCGTTGAGCAGGCTGGAAAGTCCGTGGATGATGGGGTCCATGATGCAGGCGTCCTGCAGCAGGACGATAACAGAGTTGGCCAGACCAATCATGATGCAGGGGAACAGCATGTTGCCGCAGCCCTTCTCAAAGTGGTCGCAGATCTCGCTGGGTTTCAGGCCACCGATAACGCCGCCGATGATGCCGATGGCCAGGAAGATGCCGGACAGCTCGTCAATATAGTAGCCCTGGGCCACGATGCCCCAGACGGTGAAGGCAATGCCCAGAACAAAGACCACCAGCACCAGCTTCTCACGGCCGGTGAGGGGAGCGACGTTATCCACGTCCAATTCGGCACTTTGGGCGGTGATGCGGTCGATCTCATAGGTGGAGCTCAGCTCGGGATTCTTCTTCACCCGGTGAGCGTGCCACATGACGTAGCAGATGCTGACAGCCAGCAGGACGATGAACAAAGGTACGCGCAGTTCCATGCCGGAGAACATGGGCAGGCCGGAGATACCCTGGGCCACGCCGGTGGTGAAAGCGTTGGTGATGGCGCCGCCGTAGCCGGAGGCGGCCGCGCAGAAGATGATGCCCACGGCGGTCAGTGAGTCAAAGCCCATGCTCAGACACACGGCCAGCACCAGGGGCACGAAGGCAAGGAACTCCTCGAAGTTGGCGCAGAAGGCGGAGCCGCAGCCGAAAACGATCATACAGACGGGGATCATCAGCAGCTCCTTGCCCTTCATGGCCCGGACCACATTGGCCATGCCGGCGTTAATGGCACCGGTGCCGTTGAGGATGGCGAACATACCGCCAATGATCAGCAGGAAGAAGATGATGTAGGCGGCGTTCTGCATGCCCAAGGTGACGGACATCAGAAGACCAAAAATAGTGGTGGGATTGCGATCCACGGAGTGGTAGCTGTTGGGGTCGATGATGTTGCGGTCCAGGGCGGCGTCGTAGACGCGGTCGTAGGAACCGGCTGGAACGATGTAAGACGCGACGGCCACGATCAGGATGATCACGACCAGAAACAGCATGGGGTTGATCGCTTTTAGCTGCTTCTCCTTTTTATTTTTCAGTTTCTCCATGATAGTACTCCCCTTTTTTGATTTCTCCCCTCAAATGCTATATTCGCGTTCAGCGAATGGAAGCCAGGATCACGCAGAGATATTGATAGGACTTTTTCACAGAAGAAATTTGGAGGGCCTCGGTGGGGGAATGAAAATCCCGGCAGTTGGGCCCAATGGAGATGGCGTCCAGCTCCTGTTTGCGATCGGAGAAGTATCCGACCTCCAAACCCGCGTGGACAGTCAGAATAGTTGGTGCCGTCCCGTAAAGGTTTTGGTATGTGTCAATACACAACTGGCGCAGTTTGGAATCCGCGTGAAAGCTCCAACTGGGGTACTCGTGGCTCAATTCACAGCGCCCCTCCAGTAGCTTGGCCAGACGCTCCATCTGTTGGAACAGGTAGGTGCGCAGGCTGTTCCTGGCGGAGCGGATCTCGATGATGCAATGAAGCTCGCCGTCGGTGAGGTAGACCTCTCCCAGGTTATCAGAGGTGTCAACCAGACCGGTGAGCATCTCATTCATCTGGCAGATGCCGTCAGGAAGGAGGGTGATAGCGGAAAGGACGGCTTCCGGCTGGACCCAGGAGCTGACGGGAGCGGTCTGCTCAAAACTGACTTCCAGACAAGCGCCAGTGACAGACAGCTCCCCGCGTAGTTCATTTTCCAGTTCCTCCAGGGCTTTGGATACCGCGGGGACGTCATTGGGATGCAATGCCACAACGGCTTCGGCATCACGGGGGATCGCCAGCCGGAAGCTTCCGCCCTGGAGAGAGCCCAGGCGAAACTCGCAGTGGTCTTCAAGCGTGATCAGCAGTCTGGCCAGGAAAAGCGTGGCGTTGCCCCGTCCGCGGTGGATATCTTCGCCTGAGTGGCCGCCCTTTAGGCCGGAGACGGACAGGCGATAAGTGGCCCAGTCTTCCGGGATGGGCTCCTTATCGGCGGAGAGCCAGAAATCAACGCGCATGCCGCCGCAGCTCCCGCAAACGATCTCGTGGTCCACGGTGTGGTCCAAGTTGATGAGATAAGAAGAGTACATCCGGGAGACATCAAAATTTTCCGCGCCGGAGAAGTCCTCTTCCTCCATCACGGTGAATAAAACCTCCAGGTCGGGGTGGGACAGCTGGCCGTCCTCGAGGATGGACATGGCCAGAGCCACGCCGATTCCGTCGTCGGCCCCCAGGGTGGTCCGGCCACCGGTGGAGAGGATGTCACCGTCGATGACCCACTGGATGGAGTCTTTGGTAAAGTCGTGGTCCACGCCCACGGCTTTTTCACACACCATATCCATGTGGGCCTGGAGCATAACGCTGGGATGACCCTCCCGGCCGGGAGAGGCTGGCTTGCGGACGAGAACATTGAGGACCCCGTCCTGCTCCACCTCAAGGCCGAGCCCACGGGCCCAGTTCAAAAGAAAATCGCTAATGCCCTTCTCATTGCCGCTTCCGTGCGGGATCTGGCAGATCTCATAGAAATGCTGGAAGACCCGGTCAATGCACAGAGCCTGAATTTCCAACGTCACAAAAAATTCCCCCATTCGGTTTTACTGGTTAAGTGTTAGGGTGACTTTACTTAAAACGCGATTGAAATATAATTATGATTAAATCTAATCGTGATTATAAACGCGCTGGGCGCCCCTGTCAATCCGCATTTTGTATAAAACGCGCCTTTTTGCATAAATGCACGAGATTAAAAGATAATTTTTGGACATTTTGACTATAAACAAATTCGAAAAATATAAAAAGGTCCTCCCGCATAGTACGGGAGGACCTTTTGCGCTGTGCTCAGAGGCAGATAAGTAGGAGGCGCATTATCTGGCCGCGGCGGCCAGAAGGTAGTCAAACATATGGTCAAACTTGTCTTTCAGAGCCTGGGTGTCCTGGCCTTCGCCCCGGAGGCAGGCCTCATAAATGACGTTCTGGTGGGCGGCTATGATAAGCTGCTGGGTGATCTCCGCCTTTTCCGGGGCGATGAAGCCGTCTTCCACCATGGCCCGGACGGTAATGCCGTCCCGTTCCATCATGCTGCCGGACACCATCATCTGCCGCAGAGGCTCGCTGATTCCGGCCAGTTCCTCGGGGAACAGCTCATAGTAGTAGGTATGGAGGACCTCACCCAGCATCCCGCTATGGCGGCCGAAAAACATGTTGTGGAAAATGTCGGGGTAGTGGAAGGCAAACTCGTTGAAGCAGTGGTAGATGGTCCGGAAGCGATCCAGCGAATTCATGTCCGGCTTCAGGGAGTTGGCCAGGGCAATGACATAGTCACGCAGGTAGCAAACCGAGGCGAACAGAGTCAGATGCTCCAGATCCTGGAAGTAGTTGTAAATAGTGGCGCTGTTATAGCCCGCCTCGGTGGCGATTTTCCGGATGGATAAGCCGTCTATGCCCTCCGATTGGATAAGCTTTTGAGTCGCCTCGATGAAATAGATCATAATACGCTTGCGCTTGGTAGTCAGAGCGGCAGACTCGCTCCGCACCCCCTGTGATGAAGCCATATTTCACATCCTCCTGTCGCAAAAACGGCAAAGATCTTGAATTTTAATCAAGTTTACCTTCTTTTGAATAAAAAAGCAAGAGGGACGCTCTTGACAAACCGAGAGGCGGAGAATTATAATCAGAAAAATCAATCATGATTATATTACAATCGAGTTTACGTTTGGTGCATGAGCCACTGGAGGAAAGAAGATGCCAAAATATTCTGTGTCCGGAGGAGTCCTTGTTTTTTTAGGTGCCCTGTTCTGGAGCCTAAACGCGCCACTGGTCAAATTTCTGACCCTCGATTCCCTGCTGATCTGCGGGCTACGCTCGTTGATTGCGGCGGCTGCGCTGGCGGTATTTATTCGCCCTAAGCAGTTAAACTGGAACCGATGGATGCTGCTCTATGTCTGTTCCTACGCAGCCCTGTGTCTGAGCATCATCGTGGCTCTGTCCATGACCTCTTCTCCCGTCGCCATTGGGATGCAGTATACCGCCACCATCTGGCTGTTCCTGGTAAATCTGCTGCGTACCAAGCGGTTTGAGTTCCGGCGGTTCCTGCCCGTCTGCGTGATCTTTGTCGGAGTGGTGTGCTTTATGTGCTCTGGGGGCGACACCGTCGGCAGCACCGGGAACCTGATCGCCCTGTGCGAGGGCGTGTTCTTCGCCTGCATGACGGTGAGTGCCAAGAAGGTTGCCGGCACCAATCCCATCGGCATGACCGCCGTGGCCAATGTTTTTACTGGGGTGCTGATGTGCCTGCTGTTCCCCGCCTCCATGGCCAAATTCACCGCCATGACCGGTCGGGATTGGTGCATTATGCTGATCCTTGGTGTGGTCCAGGTGGGCGGCGGCTACACCTTCTATAATTTGGGGCTGCAGAAGGTTTCGGCCCAGAAAGCCTCCATTATCGCCCTTTGGGAGATGATCCTCGGCCCGGTGTGGGTGGCTGTCTTCCTGCAGGAATACTCCGGCATCCCCGTTCTGGTGGGCTTTGTGATCATCCTCACCGGAATATTCCTGGATGCTAAGCTGAGTAAACCGTTGGAAGAGACGGCGGAGTGCCACCCGGCCACCGTGGTAAAATAAGACAAGCCTTTGACAGTAGAAACTGCTTCGTGATGCCGAATTACTCTTTAAATGTGATTATGTGCTGTTGGGGTCTTTCTTTAATTATGGCGGCGCAGATTTTGGATCATTTATTACTGGAATACAGCCCATGCCTTACAAAAGATAGACTGCAGGAACGGAGGCCGGTATTCTTTTTCACATAGGCCGGTCCTCCTCATTGAGCACCCTCGCGTGTTCTTCTTCCTCTTTATCGAAAGAGTAGGGTGGCCGGACGGATAGCTCTTTCTGAATGCCGCATGCCAGCCGGTAACCGGAGATAAAGCTTTGTAGCGAAGCCTCTTCGCGTATGGCATTCTCCAAATCAGTAAGGCGCAGCAGTAGCTTTCGCCCCTGACCGTCCAACTGGCTATGCAGTTTTTCATGTGCCCGCTCCAGCTCCTGCTGCAGCTTCTCGCATTCCAGCAGCGTATCAAAACGCTGCCGCAGCGCCCTCATGTAGTCGTACATCGTGTCGCCCCCTTTTCAAGACAACACATATATCACAATCTACGCTGGGAAGCTATTAAATTATTTAGGATTCTCAACGGTTTGCGGCCATTTTTCCCACAGGAGTCCTTGTGCTCAGAAGATGTATAATCGAACAAAGAATTTGCATGCGCATCTACTTCATGCTATAATGCATATACTGAATCGTAATTTCTCGCCCGTTTGGAGGTGCGCTGCATGAGTAAATATGAATTTTCACTTCAGCAGGAAGTCCTACTTGAAAAGGGAGCTGCTGTTCTTGGCGATTTGTTTCGCTATGAATTAGTAAATGGCATTTCTATGCAGAAAGATCCCATCACCGTTATGCACGACTTGATCTGGTCCGCAAAAGAGGCTGTTCTGCGCGCCAAATCCGAAACGGATCTTGTCCAGATCGAAGCGCAGTTTGATTTCGCGAATCGCTTTTTAATGGGGCTTGGTGCTAATGTCTGACGAGAAAATTTGCTTAGCGGCATTTGAAAATGATGCTGTTTCATGGGTGATAGCTTCCGAGATATTTCGAGACAAGAGAGATTATAGTTCGCAACGTCAGCCAAGAGCAATTCTGCTGGCAGGCCAGCCCGGTGCTGGAAAGACAGGATTATCTGCCATGATGGTGTCGCGTCTTGGAGGCGACTCAGCATTCATTAACGCGGATGATTATCGTCGCTATCATCCTAATTATCGCAGACTATATGGTGAATATGGCTCGGATTCTGTACAGAAGACATCTGCTTTTTCCTCTGCCGTTGCTAATGGACTGATTGACCAGTTATCCGACTTAAAAATTAACCTTGTGATTGAAGGAACCGGGCGCACCGTCGATGTTCCAAAATCTACCGCTGAGTTTCTTTGCCCGAAGGGATACACGGTGGAAATAGCTGTCATCGCGGCCAGACCGGAAATTTCTCTGATCAGTACACTCCTGCGATTTTATAAAATGAATGAGGGTGGCACCATCCCGCGTGCAACCGCTATTGCGGCACACGATTATGTTGTTGACAATTTGCCATCCAACCTTGATGTGCTTAACTCGCTGTCATGTATTTCGAGCATTAGCATATGGGATCGTGAATTGCAGCTGCTCTACGACAGTAATTTGGATTTGGTATGTCCGTCAGAGGTTCTCCTGCAGTTTTGGCAAACACCATGGAATCATAGTGAGTTAACCGACGCACGGGCTCAAGTTGAACTGCTTCGAGAAAAAGAACTGCAAAGCAATCTCGGGCAAGGCGCTGCTATTGACGAACTTGAGAGACGACTCGAAAATGCGAGCCAAAATATAGCGCCCGCTTTTGATATGACTCTGGGTTAGTATCCTCAACGCCTCCTGCCACGAAACCGGCAGGAGGCATTTTGCATAAGTCTCATCACATGGACAGGGTGGGACCGGTGTATTCCGCATGGTCGTCCGGCTTGTGGCCCATGGCGATCTTCTTCTCCCTGAGCTTTTGCAGACGCTTGCGGTCAATCCGCATCCCCACGGGGCCGGTCTT
>JGI2065J20421_1002427_pt1 | contig 10385 bp, 10 predicted proteins | sample Biomet5_FD_20421 | JGI IMG/M metagenome (IMG submission 20421)
CCTTTTCCTCATTGAGCGGGGTGATGAGGGCCGTTGCGACCCCTTCAAAAATTGTGTGCTTTTCCATGCAAGCTTACCTCCCTGTTGATATAACAAAAAAGATGGCTGCACGGCGCAGCCACCTTAAAAGATTACACGTTGTTTGCATGGAGAGTACACCTAAGTGCCCCGCAGCATTTTGTGGTCTTTTGGATAGCTCACCGCTTACGCGACAGTCGCACAGATATTCTCTGTGCGCCCAGGCCCAGCTTTCACCTGCTGGCCTTCGGCGGCTTTCCCTTTTGCGGTGGCCTGTTTGTGAAACAGTTTTGTTGCCCCGCTACTCATGATCGCCGCGCCTCTATCTTTGTTTGTGCTATTAAACCATAAAACAAGAAAAAATGCAAGGGTTTATTGAAAAGCAGGAATTAAAAGTACGATACACACAAAAAGGAACTGACCCCCAAAAGTTAGACAAAAAGCAAGAAGTAAGCTTGGAAAGGTCAAGGGAAACTGGACGCAAAGTTAAGCATTTAAGAATTTTGAGTTTCAAACTGAACCGGGCTAAGCCAGCCCAGAGTAGAATGAATGCGCTTAGTGTTGTAGTAGGTTTCAATATATTTGAATATATCCCTACGAGCTTGTTCCGGATCGTCATAATTGGCATATTCCCTCTAACTGTTTCTTTGTCAAGTACCTCGTCTCTTGTTGTCACTTATTTGTTATATCATTTATAACAATTCTATCTTATATTAATACTGTCTAAAGCCCTTATCATCGTTTGATTTTTCGTCTTAATCTCCATAAAGATATATCCTATCGCGGAAAAGAATACTTCAGCTGCCAATTCTGACAATGTATTCATATGCAATTGCTTAATCACTAAACATATTGCAATGATTCCGACATCGCCTATTAGCACCGAAATAATTTCGTTTGTTTGAATTTTTATTTCGGTGGTTTTTAATGAATAATACAGCAGGCACACAAAAATTGTGCACTCAGCCAAAAGGGTCGTTATCGCAGCACCGTTCAAGGACAAATAAGGTATTAAAATTATATTTGCCAAAAAATTAACAGCCGCTGCGATAGAAGTTGCAAAAAGAACTACATTTTCTTTTCTTTGCGGAATTAAAACAGCATAAACAAATACACTGCTGTAGCAGGTAATGGGAATTGCAACAGCTAATAATTGCAGAGCTAATGCACCATCAACAAATTCTTCGCCAGCAAAAACAAATACAATACTTTTTGCGCAAATAATCACGCCGGTTGCCATAGGCACAGCAATAAACCACATCACAGCAAGAAGTCTGCTCAGCATTTCTTTGTATTTTTCAATCTGACCATGTGAAATCATATTACTGAATCTAGGAAGCACAACCATGACAATTGAATTTGCTATCGACTTAATGAGTGAATAAATTCTTGTTGCAATAGTGTATATCCCTACTACTCCGTCATTAGTCATAAAACCGAGCATTGTAATGTCAGAATTGAGATATATTGTTGAAGCCGCATTGTTTGCAAAGAGCACTAAAAGGGGCTTAATATGCTCTGTGAAGTGTGTATGCTTAACAATTCGAAATTTTATTTTTTTTCTGATATAAAACCAATTTAATATATTCCCGCCCGATGACGAAAAAATAGTTATCAGAACATACAAATAGAAATCATCTGTACTTTTAACACACATAAAAAGCAGTAATAGCGCTACTGCTTGTATGACAATATAACGAACCGCCAAATATTTATAATCCTCAAAAATCGCATTAATCCAGTCCGCTCCCAATGTTGACAGCAGAATAGTCAGGCTTTGAAGGACTATAATCATTTTATACGGCTGTAAGCGCTCTGAAATAACAGTTGTGAATAGCAGCAAAAAGATAGATACCGCTGTCATAATCAAATTGATTGAAAACACTTGATTTACAAATCGCAGCAACTTATAAGGATCTTCTCGTACAGCCGCGCCTTCTCTTACCGCATATGTAGAAACACCAAGCGTTGCAAGCAATGCAAAATAGCCTACGATTGACGCGCTGAAAGAATAAACGCCTATTGTTTCTTTGCCTAATATATGTGACGCATAGGAAAAAGACACCATGGGAAATACAATTGCACATAGCTGTTTTATCACATTTAAACTTGCATTAACTTTTAATGATTGTTTAGAGCTCATTTTTCCTCTGCTTACTTTCTGTTAGTCTTTCCACAATTCAATTTCTGCGACAGTTCAAATACTTGTTCTTTACTTTCTAAATGTAGATACAACTCTCCGATATTCTTCGATATGTCTTCATAAGATAAGTTATCATAATCCATTTTCATCAGTTCGTCTACTATTACTTTGCTAAACCGATATTTTATTACTCTAGCCGGAACACCTCCTGCAATGGCGTATGGCGGAATATCTTTTGTAACCACCGCACCTGCAGCAATAACTGCACCTTGCCCAATGTGTACTCCGGATAATATCATACAGCGATAGCCTATCCAAACATCGTCATCAATTACAATATTGCCTTTGGAGAAAGCTTCTGGTTCATTTTCTTTAAGCACATGATTCTTAAAGGGAAATGTCGAAACAGTATCAACATGGTGTTCGTCATGCAATATAAATACTGTTTCATTGGCTATGGAGCAATAGTTCCCTATTATAAGTTTATATGGGCTGCCTTTATGTACGCGGACAAACAAATTTCCATAGGTTGCTTTTCCAATTTGAATATTTTCAATTGGAAATATATTTGATGGATAAGTATCGTTCTGGGAATTTTGTTTTCGCCATTGTCTTTTGAATAGCAGCTTTCCAATTTTACTAACAATATATCCTAAAATCATGATATTATTTTCTTTCTTCTTCCTAAGGAGCTTTTATATATTTTCTTGGTGACTATCGAAATGGAATATATTAGAAGTATTGCCCATGTAATACTCCTAAACTGATATACCATATCCGAGCGCACCATCAAAATAAAAGCTTGTATTATCTCAAGGCAGACAAAAGTTCTAAAATATTGATTTTTTCTAAAATGTTGTTCTGTTAATGAGCACAATATTCCCCACAAACAGCCAATTAAAAATAGTGGGATAATTCCGCCTATTCCATAATTATAATAGGCTTCTGCCGAATATGAAGAACCTATGCCCCCGTATGATACAACATATGGAGCAAATGTTTCATCAGTAAATTTTATTGTTGGCAAAACAAATTTCGTTAACGCATTTGGAATAATATATAAAAGCGAGTATAAATAAGAATATCCCCATATATGTGATACATTACTCGGACAAAATTGTATCACTACAGCAGATGTCCTAAATGTTGTACCCATTTCCCAAATGGCATCTGTTATAACATTATTATTCAGAATATATGCAATCAACGTGCAAATTTTATTCCACATATTCCCATAAGTTAGTAATGAGCGATTTTGTGAAATTAGTGAAAACACTGATATTCCGACATACCCTCCAAATATGCCTGCTACAACATTTCTAATTCTAATTTTATGATTTAGCAAATAATAATATGCGAGACATACTAAATAGCAGAAAACTCTAATTCGCGTCCCTGAGATTAGTTCACTTGTAAATAATAATAGCATAATCACCACTGGAAGTTTTTCTCGCCTATTTCTAAAAACGATATATGCAAAACTCGCTGGTAATGAAAAAGAGGCTATTGTTCCAACAAATGTTGCCTCATGGCTTGTTTCTACCATTCTATACCCATAGCCAAGTGATCTTGTAGCTTCGATATTTTGTATTCCATTATATAAATAGAATGGACACGTTATAAGTAGAATAATAATGACGGCCAAGCGAAGACTTTTTCTTTCTGCCTCGGCTTTTTGAATACACTGTTTATCCACCATGCAAATTTTCTTTTGCGGAATGCTAAGATACCCCATGCACAATGCCAATGTGCAATATAAAACCCAATATCCTGCCATCAATAGTGCGTCATTCGAAATAATCATTTGAAAATGATATGCGCCATTATTAAACAAATATAATATCAAATAGTCGCCATAATTGAAGAAATAAGATAACGCTAAAAAGATCAAAAAAGCATCTATCTGTCGTTTTCTTAAATAAACAAAGTATATTAAAAAAGAATATGCTATTGTTGCCCAGACGAGTGTAATAAATTGTTTGTCTGTGAAATCATTAACAAAATAAATCACCATTTGAACAATTGCTGTTAATGCAAACAATGGCAAAATTAAAAATGTGTTCTTATCAATTTTAATTATTTTATGTTTCATTAACACTATTCCTCACTTGTCTGTTTTTACAACTCAAATATCGAACCACCTGCTTTTCTACGATTCCGATATAAAATGCTATTTTAAAAAATGCGCATTTAACTATGCCGCATTTTAAATACTTTTCCAAATACAACAATTCGCTTTCCCATAAGTACTGGATTTTTTTATTTGATTGTTTGATATTTTTATTGATGCTCACACTATTTTCGTGCAATATTTCAGTGTTATTTACAACGCACACCTTTATATTTTGTTCTCTTAATTGCCAACCCAAAATCGTTTCTTCACCAAACAAAAATGTTTCCTCATCAAAGTATCCAACTATCTTAAGTGCCGCCGCGGTAATTGCAAAGAAGCATCCCGGAACAGCCTCTGCATGTATCCACTTTTCATTTTTACATTGTTCGTAATTTAAATAAATTCCTCGATTAGCTAAACGGGTGATTTTATAAGAAACAAGAAAACAATTAATCAGCATTTGCCAGTAAGTAGGCACCTTCCAAGCAAAATTACTGGCAAGCGCTCGTTGATTACTGTTTCTATTATAGTTATATATAAGTCCGGTACTAATACCAAAGCCGTGGTTTAACGGCTCAATAATTTTTTCGACATCCTCTTCCTTTATGAAAATATCAGGATTTGATATAATGACAATATCAGCATCACATTGTGTAACCGCATATTTGGCACCGAGATTATTTCCTGCTGCGTATCCATTATTCTTATCTGAAATCACTAGTTTTATATTGTCAGCGCAGTACGGTTTCAGCCTTAACACTGAGTCATCTGTTGAGCAATTGTCAACAACTATAATATCACTCACACTCTTATAAGCACCCACTGCACGCAAAAATGTTTTTGTCGTTTCACAATCGTTATAATTCAGCACCACTATTACTACGTTCATTTAATACTCCACCGTTTGATTGTTTTCCAATACTGTCGTTAATTCCGTGTTTACTCTATCATAATACTTTTCCCACGTGAATCGTTTGGCCATCTCTGCTGCAGCTTTTCCCATAGTTTCAATTTGTTCCTTATTCTTGGAAAACCATAGCACTTTTTTCATGATAGCATCCTTTGAAGAAACTGGGATAATAAAGCCTTCTTTTCCATCTTGCATTCCGTCAATCATTCCGGTGTTATTGCTTACAATCAGCGGAAGCCCCGAAGCCGCCGCCTCAAGTGCGGAAAGTGAGAAGCTGTCTCCTAAAGAAGGAAATACAAATATATTTGATTTTTGCAACAAGTAAGAGATTTGGCTATGTACAACCGTTCCTGTAAAGGAGACATTTCTAATATAAGGCAAAATGTCTTCATCACTTGCATCCGCCGCTCCCACTACTGTTAAATGCGCCACCTGTGGATCGATTTCATTAAACGCTTTCAGTAAATAGCTGATTCCTTTTAGCTGCTTAATTCCTCCTACATAAATTGCTTCAATTGGATTTCCTACTTTAAAACAATTTTTTCTCGGAAAGTTTGACAAATCCACCCCATAAGGGCACAGCAACATTTGGTGCTCCTTTACGCCTGAAAACCTAAGCGATTCTTTGACGAATGCTGACGGAGCGAGAAAATAATCAGCATCACTTATTTCGTTTTCTAATTTTTTCATTTCCATCTGGGAACATGAAGCAAATAATTCAACTCGTTCTCTTGCCAATCGCTGTGCAAAATCAGGAGACACCTTCATGTCTCTAATGTAAATTTCCTTCATGTAAATTCTGTTTGCTGCCGAAACATCCATTATGCGAATTATATGAGGCGCGTTCTTTTTCAAATATTTAAACATTTCGGTGCATTCAGAATCATATCCAATTACAGCATTCACCTTGTGCTTAATTGCATACTTTGCAACTCTCCGCCCAAAGTAAATACTCTCTATGCGGTTATATCGAAACATAATCCGCTTATCATTATGGCAAAGCCGCATTAATAATAGATAAAAAAGGCCAAAATTCTCGCCAATTTGAATCACTTTAGTATCTGGCAACTGTTCACATCTTCTTTTAGCTGCCTTTTCCTTGTTAATTCCTTTTAAACAACAAAGAATCTTTTCTGTTAACGACCCCTTTTTCAGATATACTGTTGTTATATAACTTTCAAGCCATCCCGCTTTTTGCAAGGCTGTTGCTAATCGATAAGAATGTTGCTGATGAGGATGTGCAACGATTATCTTATACACAATGCAGCTCCTATTTCATCTTTATAAATTTTTTCATACTCATCAATTAGCTTTTCATCAACAATAAAACTTCCGCAACTTTTAACTATACTTGCTTTCTTTGTATTGTCTTGCAACATTATCGTTCGCTTATCATAAAACGCATTACCGTTTATTTGCCGAATAAATGCTCCGGTTTTTCCAACTTGTGGATTCGTATAATCAAGAATATAATTATTCCCATTAAGAATTGTTTGAAATACAACCGCATGAAATCTCATTCCAATACAGTATTTAGCGTTTTGATAAGTATCAAATGTTTCTTTCAAATTATAAGGCATATCAACAACTTCCACATCTTTGCACTCGCAGGTTTTCATAAGCTTGTGAAGGATGATTCTATCATCTATACCCGGATCGAAGTAGTTCATCGGAACCAACACGAGTCTATCTTCAGGGTCTATCAGGTTTTTAACACTTCTTCGTGCTAACGCATCTATATCAATACCTTGCTTATTTTCAGTTGTTGCATAAATTTGTGGGAACTCTCGCAAATTTATTGCAACAAAGCTTTCTTTCTTTGAACTATATCTTTTTTTGTATTGCATTGCTGCAAACACTGCTGGGTCTATTGAAATCTTGATTTTTTCTAACTTTTTCACATCTATTTGTTGACAAATTTCAAATGCCTTTGTATCGCGCAATATAACACAGTCAGCCGCTTCAATGATTTGCTTAGACGTTTTTATGTACTTTTCTTTTTTTAAAGCATTTAGCCCAATGCCATACAGTACCACCTTTTTATGCTTTTTTTTTGCATATAATACAGCGAACTGAATCATATAAAGCGCCATCATATCATCAAGAGGTCCACCTCCCATAACAACGCAATCCGAATCTATAATTGCTTGCTTAAACATGGCTGGATTTCTGGCATCGATAATATCAATATTTTCAATCTTCTCTTTTTCTATATTTGAAATCTCAGAAATGAAACCAGCATCTTCTTTTATTGTTCTCTTCGAAAAAAAGGGATATATGCTGGCTATGGAAAATTCACACTGCATAGTCTGTGTAAATTGCATAATCAATGCAGCCAGAATTGCGCGATCACCGATTGTTTCTGTTCCATACCAACCTATAATTAATATTTTCATGACAACACCCTCAACAACCAACTCTCAACTTGATAGCGAACCCAAACCCCTGGCTTCAGGGTCTCTCTGATAAATAGAACCATACCTTTTAATGTTGGTAATGTAATATAATGTCCGCAAGTATGGCATATCGGAGCTATTCTTCTTAGTTCTTCTTTCGCTTTTTTTGCTTTCAATATTTGACGGATTGTGTTTTCTTTCAAATTTCCCAACTGATGACTTTCTCTTGCACAATAATACAAATTTAGGTTTTCGTCTATGGTTAAATCTTGAAACCTATAGTTACACGCAGATATCCTTGTATTTCCATCTGACAACAAAAAATAATAATTCTGGAAATACAATAATTTTTCTTTCAGCGTCGTACTGTATTTATATAGGCCAAAAAACAACTCTGTTGCCAACGACTTTGATTTCAAGTCGTGAAACACTGTATAGGTTTCTTCATCAGTTGTAAAAATTCTTCTGTTAGGCACCGCCAAATGATAATTTGCCTTAACCTTTAATTCCTCTGCTAAAATTTTAACTGATGATATGTATGCAACATTCGCCCTTGAAATAGTAGTACCGATTGTGAGGTTATTACAATAATTATCTTTGGATGAAGCAATCTCTTTTACCGTGTCACAAACCTTATCAAAGGCTGGTACCCCTCTTACTATACTATAAACTTCATTAACACCATCAATAGAAATCGTTAAGTTGATAACAACTCCTCTGTCCTTGCATAATGCGTTAACTTCTGGCAACACTGTTTTTATCCGCTCTGTCATTATTCCGTTTGTTATAATATAAATTGCTTTAATCTTAGGAAGTTGCAAAATATCCTTAATAATTTCTATGAACTGTGAATGTAAAAAAGGCTCGCCTCCATTCAGACCGACATATTTCACATTTATCAAATATTCATCCTGAAGCACCTTTTTAAGACCTTCGGGAGAAATATCACATCGTTCTTTTTGTTTCCATACATTACAAGTTGTACACTGAGAATTGCACTTTCCCGTAATAGGCAATTGTAGGGTTTCAGGCTTAATCCTCACATGAAAAAACCCTGTTAACATATAATCGAAAAGTTTCTTGATTTTCATACTATTTCACCAAAATTCAATTGCATTCTGATGCGGTTCCTTTCTCACAAATACAAACAATACGACGACATAACAGCTGAATCTCTCCGCGTTCTATAACATTATCCAGAGGAACACTTTCAGGGCTACCTCCCGTGTTATAGGTGATTACAGAAGTTCCGCAAGCTTTTGCTTCCAAGTTAACTGTCGGATAATTATCCTCGTATGTAGGATTTACAAATACATCTGCCGCTGTATAAATGCCTGCCAACTCTTTTGCGCTTTCAGTGCGTCCAATCCCAATAATGGATTTTTTCTGAGCAGAGAGCTGCTCTTTGCTCAAGCCTACTACTACAATACTGTACTTTTGTTCATCCAACATTTCTGATAATTTAATGAAATCGTCTAACCCTTTGCGTTCGTCCCATACACTTGCTACGCCGAGTACGACAAATTTATCTTGCAATCCATATTTTCCTCGAAAATCACTAGGCGTTGGTTTGAAGACGTTTTTATCAATCGTATTGTAATGCACTTCTGTAGGGTATTCCCGCAAAAAACTTTGCTTTACCAAATCCGCAAGCCACTTGCTAGGCACAATTAAAGTCATCTTATTTACTCCAGTAAATGCCATTTTTTTGCGGTCAAAATTTCTGCTGACATTCCCTTTTAAATAGCACTTTGGATACCTACGAAGCTGCGGACAGTATAAACAATGATCCTTCCATTGTTCGCACTTTACCATAGTAAAGTATGAGCAGTGGCCCGTAAAAGCCCAGCAGTCATGCAACGTCCATTTTACCTGAATTTCCGGATGCCGCTTAATCCAGCCGAAGAGCATTTCTACATTAATGTAATAGCCATGAATATTATGGAGCCATAAAACATCCGGTTTATATTTTTCGACCCACACCAAAAAATTTTCCGTCGCTCGTTTTGAGCCAAACCCATGCTCATCTAAAAGGCGAGTGCGCAGTGCATGCATTTTTCGATCAATATCAGTACCAATTTTTACAGCATATTTACGGTATTGATTAGGCACGTAATCATCTCTACCATAGGCAATTTTGACCTCATTGCCTCTTGCCTCTAACTCTTGCGCTAAATCTGTACAAATACGCCCTGTACTTCCAATCCCGCAGACCGAATTGATAAAAAGATACTTCACCTTATTTCTCCTGATTTCTCAACGCCTTTTATATGTACTCGTTAATAACTTTTTCGTGCACAATTGCGTCTAATACTTATTACAAATTTACTACATTACCGCTATTCGTTTATGATTACACCCTAGAGTCAATTTTATAGAACATCGATTTTCTATAGATACAAGCATTTCTGCGCAGGATATCTATACCTGCTGACATCTCCAATGATTACCCATGTTTTACTTCTCACGCGGGTTATAAATTTTATCTTGCCCCGTATATTGTTTTAATATGTATTCCAGCGTATCCATAAATTTGTTTCTTGCAAAGTTCTCTTCATAATATACCTTTGCATTACGCCCTAACTGCAGTCTATTAGTACACTGCAAGAAATTTTGCACGGCTTTCGCAAGCCCCTTGGCATCCTCTGCATTTGCACAATATCCACATTGCGCTGCTGCAATCACCTGTGGTATTTCTCCATTCGCTGCACCAATAATCGGCTTTCCGGCCGCCATATATGCTTGCACTTTACCTGGTAATGTAAGCGAGATAAATCGATCTGCTGTCAACGTAACCAGCATCGC
>JGI2065J20421_1002428_pt1 | contig 10383 bp, 10 predicted proteins | sample Biomet5_FD_20421 | JGI IMG/M metagenome (IMG submission 20421)
TGCAACGATATACTGCTCAAAATGAATGCCTATGGCATGAGAGTAGTCGACGTGACAATGCCAGCCCGTTATGGTAGCGAAAAATCAAAAATCAAGTATGGGAAGTACATTCGCAAAGTAGCTCCCATGATTTTCAGGGGCTTCTTATGGCGTCTGAAGATGAAGTACATAGTACTGGATTTTCACCCCCTTGTGCTATTTTACTTTGCGAGCATGATACTTGTCCCGCTTGGTTTAATTTTTGGATTCTGGATCGTCCTGGAAAAGCTGTTTTTCCACGGACCAGTTTCCCAAAACTATCCCCTGCTGTTTGTATTCATTTTCCTGGTAGGCATGCAGTTTCTTCTTTTTGCAATGGTTTTCGATATGCAGGCGAATAAGACGAACTATTCTAAGACGGCGTGAAATTTAATTTTTGAGGTCAAGATATGAATAAATCTATGATGAAAAATGGACAGAGATCCCACTATTACTCTGAAAAAATAAACTATTCGTCGATGCTAAATCTCTTCCCCCGGTGATTTACATGTTCAATTTGAAGGAATTAGACTTCACAATTCCCGAATTCTGGGATCTATCCAGTTCGCTGGCCAGGAACTATAAACCAATCACAATGGCCGAATACTTTAGTTCCGAACACCTGCCGAAAAGATTTGCCCTAATTCGCCACGATGTAGATCGGATGCCTGGCAACTCCCTTGCAACCGCTAAAATAGAATCTGAACTCGGAATAAAAGCTACCTATTATTTCCGTGCTACAAAAAACGTCTTTATCCCCAAAATTATAAAGGAAATTTCAGACCTGGGCCATGAAATCGGGTACCATTATGAAGTTCTGAGCGACGCTGCAGGGGACTACTCAAAAGCCATAAAACTCTTTGAACATCACCTCTTAGAATTCCGCAAGATCTGCGACATCAAGACGATTTCCATGCACGGCCGTCCTCTTTCCAAATTTGATAACCGGGACCTCTGGAAAGTCCACGATTTCCGCAAATTTGGCATCCTTGGCGAAGCCTACCTCTCTGCAGGTCATGAACTTAATTACCTCTCAGATACAGGCAGGAGCTGGGGCACAAAAAACTGCTTGAGAGACTTCATTCCCGGAAAAATCGAGAATTTCTCTGTTGATACTACTTCCGAACTTATTGATCTGGTCGAAAGCAAAGAGTTAGACAATTTGTATCTCCTGAGCCATCCAGAAAGGTGGTCCAGTTCAGTGATCGACTGGGGACTTTATTTCGGCATGGATTTTGCAGTTAATTTTGTTAAAAAAGGGTTAATGGCGGTAAGGAAATGAGTTCTGTCACTGTTGATATTAATTACAAAAAAGAAATGGGTTTCTTGCTTAATTTTTTGAAAAAGTAGTTAAAGATGGTAAGAAAATGAGTCTCGTTACTAATGAAATAAATAATGAAAAGTGGGATGAATTTGTATTTAACCATCCCAATGGAAATATTTTTCAGACAACGTCAATTTACAATGTATATAAATCAACTAAAAATTATATACCTATTAGAATTTGTTCGATTGACAAGGCCACTGGTGAAATCAATGGCATAATACAAGGAGTAATAATTAATGAACTAGATAATGTTTTAGGAAGCGATTTGTTAAGTTCATTTTCTACACATTCTATTGTCCATAGTGGACCTCTAGTCTCAAACAATTCTCCTGAGATCTTGTCAAAATTAATAATTGAATATGATAAAGTTGCTGAGAAAAAATCTCTGTACAATGAGATATGGAGCCTCTTTGAGAGGAGATCTTCGTTGGACAACCTTAATAATTATGTCTATGAGGATCATCTTAATTTCTTGATCAACTTGGATCAATCGGAAAAAGAGTTATGGAAGCATATTCATAAAGCACGTAAAAAAAATATTAATAGAGCGACTAAAAGTGGAGTAACAGTTGAAGAAGTAACTAATAAAAATATGATCCCCATTTTTTATAAACTGCTGGAAGAAACATATAATAATGTAAAAATTCCACTCGCAGATATTACACTTTTTGAATCGGCATTTGAACAACTAGTGCCTAAAAATATGGCAAAATTCTTTATTGCAAAACACGAAGACCAATATATTGGAGCAAGGGTTGTTTTGGCTTACAAGAACTTTGTTCACGATTGGTACGCTGGGGCTTCAAATAACTCTCTGTCCCTTTATCCTAACGATTTTCTTGTATGGCATATTTTGAAATGGGGTATTGAAAATAACTATAAAATATTCGATTTCGGTGGTGCAGGAAAACCAGATGTAGAATATGGGCCTAGAGAATTTAAAAGAAGGTTTGGGGGCGAATTGGTAAATTATGGAAGATATCGATTAACTTATTCACCTCTAAAAATGAAAGTTACAAATCTTGGGTTTAAGGTTTATCAAAAATTTGCTTAACTAACTAAGCTTGCTCAACTCATTAATTATTAAGAGAAAAATATGAATTTCCTTGTAAAATTCATTAGAAGAACTTGTAGAGCATTGGCTAAAATTGTATTTCCAAGCTCACTAAGGGTATTTTTCCTTCGGTTAGCAGGTGCTAATATTGGTAGAGATGTGGCTATCAATGAAGGTTTTACACTTGCTTGTAATGTAGGTCATGAGAACTATTTGTTAATCGAAGATAGAGTTGCAGTAGGTCCTGAAACTATATTCATATTGACATCTGATCCTAACTATTCAAGACTAAACGATTTCAAACATATTTACCCTTTTATAAATGTTGAAGGGCAGATACATCTAAAACACGATTCTTGGATTGGAGCTGGTGCGATCATTCTACCGAACGTTACAGTTGGTGAATTTTCAGTTATCGGGGCTGGTTCTGTTGTCACAAAAGATGTCCCACCCTACACAGTAGTTGCAGGTGTACCCGCAAAAAATATTAAATATCTTGATAAAAACGTTAGGAGGATTTAATATCAAATTATTGATTAGTGTTGGACACCCCGCTCACGTTCATTTCTTTAAAAATTTGATATGGAATCTCGAAAAGAAGGGACATATTGTCAAAATTGTTGCAAGAGACAAAGATGTCGTTCTGAAACTTTTGGATAGTTACGGCTTTAATTATGAAGTCATAAGTTCTAAAGGTAATAACCTCATAGATCTCGGTATTGAATTATTAAAAAGGCACTTTAAATTATTTAAAATAGTGAGAGACTTCAAACCAAATTTAATTTTTTCTGGTTTTGACCCATCTGTGGCCCAAGTAGGAAGGATTCTGCATGTACCTACAATAGTTTTTGCCGATAATAGACCCGATGTTACCAAGTTTCCTCCGATTGGTCCTATGGTCATTCCGTTTGTTGACACTGTTCTAACATTAAGCACGGTTGAATATGATTTTGGATCTAAAGGAATTAAAATGGATGGATATAAAGAACTTGCATATCTTCATCCAAATATCTTTAAACCTGATCCAATGGTAATTCAAGAAGCTGGCCTATCAAAAGACGAAGAATTTGCTCTGGTAAGGTTTGTAGGACTTGGAGCTTATCATGATATTGGAGGTTCAGGTTTCGATTTTGATACAAAAATGGAGCTAATTCAAGAAATTGGGGCACAAGTCCCTGTCTTTATTTCTTCAGAATCAAAATTACCTGAACAATTAGAAAAATATAAACTTCCCGTCTCTCCTGAAAAAATTCATGATCTGATATACTATTCTAAGTTGTTAATTTGTGATTCCCAAACTATGGCAACCGAAGCTGCTGTTCTGGGAACACCTGCTATAAGGTGTAATTCTTTTGTAGGAACTAAGGATATGGAAAATTTTAAAGAACTTGAGCAAAAATATGGTCTAATTTTTAATTATAATGATCCTGAAAAAGCAATTAATAAAGCACTTGAACTTTTAACAGTTCCAAATCTCAAAGATGAATGGAGTATAAAAAGAAAACAAATGCTGCAAGATAAGATTGATGTAACCGCTTTCATGACTTGGCTTGTTGAAAATTATCTAGATAGAGTACATAATATGAAACTGGATCCAACTATCCAACGTCAGTTCAGGTCGGTGGTTGAGTGAAAATAGCAAGTGTTGTGGGAGTCAGACCTCAGTTTGTAAAAGCTTCTGCAGTTTCAAGAGAATTGAGAAAAAAACATGATGAGATTCTAATTCACACTGGACAGCATTATGATTACCAGATGAATAAGGTTTTTTTTGAGGAGCTTAACATTCCTGAGCCTGACTATCATCTTGATATTGGTTCTGGATCTCACGGGTACCAAACAGGAGAGATGCTAAAGAAGATTGAAGAAGTTTTAATCAAAGAAAGGCCTGATCTTGTCCTTACCTACGGGGATACCAATTCAACACTTGCAGGAGCTCTTGCCGCATCAAAACTACATATTAAAACTGCGCATGTCGAGTCTGGTCTTCGAAGCTTCGACAGGTCAATGCCAGAAGAGATTAACAGAATTCTGACGGATCACTGCTCTGACATATTATTCTGCCCCACTGAAAATGCTGTTGAAAATTTAAAAAAAGAAGGCATAACAGAAAATGTTTATTTAACAGGCGATGTAATGGTTGATTCTCTCCTGTATAACAGGGAAATTGCAGAAAAAAAATCGAATATTCTCTCAGAACTTGGCTTGAAAAGTAAAGGGTATATTGTGGCTACTGTTCACAGAGCAGGGAATACTGATGATGAACAGAAGATGAAGAATATTGTAGATGCTTTTTCTGAGCTAAATCAAATGATTGTATTTCCGTTACACCCAAGGACTGAAAAATTTTTGAGATTGTATGGACTCTATGAAAAGTTAAAGTACTCTGTTATTTTAACACAGCCTCTGGGCTTCTTTGAATTTATACATTTAATGAGTCATGCAAAGATAGTGCTCACAGATTCCGGGGGTATTCAAAAAGAAGCCTATGTACTTAAGGTTCCTTGTATTACATTGAGAGAAAATACTGAATGGGTTGAGACTATTGAAGATGGATGGAATGTGCTGGTTGGAACTAATAAAAGCAAAATTATTGAAATGGTTCGTCATTTCAACTCATCTTTGAATACTCATAGTAATAGATTTGGAAATGGAAATGCAAGTCGAATCATTGCTTCTAAACTGGAGGAGCTAAGTTGTTAATGGACGAAGATTCGAGAATTTGGGATCTCTTTTCTAGAAAAGAAGAATACTCCCCAAAAAAACTGGACAACCACGATCGTTTTACTTATGAGTTCAGTGGCTTTAAAGACATCTTGATACCGCATGTTTCTAATTACTTAATAAAAAATGGTTTAAGTATCCAATTTCCAGATAATAAAAAGTTTGCTGTTTGTTTAACCCATGACATTGATAATATCTATCCACCATGGAAACACCTTCTTTTATCATCCGTTTACTGCATTAAAGATTTAAATGCTTCCGGATTAAAGTCTCAAATGCTGTGGAAATTTAAAGGTAAAAAATATTCACCTTATTTAAATTTTAAAAAAATCATGAAACTGGAACGTAATTTCGGTGCAAAGTCTTCTTTTTATTTTATTACAGCTGAGAAGGACGTTAATCGATTTCGATACAATATTGAGGAAATTAACTCTGAACTAGGAAATATTGTTGATAGCGGTTGGGAAGTTGGACTGCATGGCGGGTATTATGCATATAATGATCTGTATGAAGTTATAAAAGAGAAAAAAAAGTTAGAAAAAGTTTTAGGGAAAGAAGTTATTGGTTATCGAAATCATTATTTAAGGTTCAAAGTCCCTGATTCGTGGGATATTTTGTCAAAAGCTGGATTTAAATATGATACTACTTTAGGATACAATGATATGATAGGGTTTAGAAATGGGATGTGCCATCCTTTTAAGCCAATAAACCTGAAAGATTCCAAGGAAATTGATATTTTAGAAATTCCTTTAATTATTATGGACGGTTCGCTGTTTTCTTTGGTAAATTCATTAGAGGAAGCATGGAGTTATGTTAAAAAACTTATTGACACTGTTGAAAGTACTAACGGTGTAATCACATTTTTATGGCATAATCATGTATTTAGTTGTTCTTTTAGAAAAGAATGGGAAATGCTGTATAACAAGATTCTATCTTACTGCTATATGAAGAATGCCTGGATGACAAGCGGTGAAGAGATCTATAGATGGTGGGAAAGTGGACATTAAAAAACTTGATGCTAGTGACTTCAATTCATATGACGAATTAGTAGATGAATCTCTTGAAGGATCTATTTTTCATAAAACTTGGTGGTTAAATATTTTCAGAGAGTATTATGGAAGTTCATATAACGTAGATTTTTATGGTATATTTGAAAATAATAGGTTAATTGCTGGTATGCCCGTGCCAATTAATCATAAATATGGAATGAGATTTATACACAACCCTAGATTAACACCGTACTCAGGACCTTTTTTTGCTAAGATAGATATGAAAAAACCCAGTAAGATTTCGCATAAGAAGGAAATAAATGCTCTTTTTGCAGAAACTCTGAAGAGAAACGGTCTCGTATTACACTACTCTTTTTATCATAATAATACTGATTTACAGCCATACATATGGAATGGGTTTGATGTTGAAGTTTTTTATACTTATATTTTGGAAATCTCTGAATTAAATAACGTGTGGCAAAATATGGATAGAAAAAGGAGAAATGATATCAATAAATTCTCCAAACAGAATTACGATATTAAATATGGTTCTATTTCCCATTTTATTGAGTTGAATAGAAATTCGATGAACAGACAATCTCATGAAATATATAATGAAAAAATATGGACTACTATTTTCAATGAATGCAAAAAAAATAACTGTTGTGAAGTGTTTAGTGTACTAATAGATAATGAACCAATTTCATCCCTGTTCTTAGTTTGGGACAACAAAATGGCTTATTATATTGGAGGAGGTATAAGTAATAATTCCCAAGGAGCGATGTCTTTTTTGATATGGGAAGCAATTAAATATACAAAAGAAAAATTAAAGTTATACAACTTTGATTTTGAAGGATCTAGTGTTCAAAGCATAGAATTATTCTTTAGGAAATTTGGAGGAAATATAACTCCAATGCTCACAATTCGAGATAATTCTATAAAGGAGTTTATTATACGTAAAGCATATTCATATATTAAATAAACGTGATTTTTGTAAGTCAATTTTATATTTACTATATATTATATATTTTATAAGGAGTTGTTTGGACATTAAATCTAAAAATCTATTAGTTATCTCTCATTCTTACAATGATTTTCAAAAGGATACTACTATAACTCTATCAAAGTACTTCAATAATGTTTCGGTTTTGGTAAGATATAATCCAATTGCAAACATCTCTAAATACATAGATCTTCCTCAGTTAAAACAATTTAATTTAAGTACCAAAATAGATACTAAGAATAATCCATCAAACATTAGTGTTTATCCTACTCCCGTTATATATACTGTTTCAGATTCGCAGTACAAAAACCTCGGTCAAAAACATTTTAAAGCTGTTGAATCAGCAATAAATAAGAATAATATTCAGTTTGATATAATTCATTCGCACTTTACGTGGTCATCTGGATACGTTGGTGCAAAGCTAAAAGAAAAATATAATGTACCTTTTGTAGTAACTGCACATGGGTATGATATCTATGATCTACCTTTTAGAGATGCGAAATGGAAACAGAATATAGAATACGTACTTAACACCGCGGATTATATATTTACCGTGAGCAACAGTAATTTAAAATGTATAAAAAGACTTAATGTAAAAACTCCTGTTAAAGTTTTGCCAAATGGGTATAGAAGTGAATTATTTTACCCAAGAAGTTCAAATGAGTGTAGGAAAAAACTAAGTTTACCTCTTGATAAAATGATAATCCTAACGGTGGGAAATTTGGTGGAAATCAAAGGTCATAGATATCTCATCGAGGCTATGTGTGAAGTTGTAAAGCATAGAAAGGATGTTCTATGTATAATAGTCGGTGATGGTAAATTAAAAAATAAGTTAGAAAAGCAAATTAATAAATTAGGATTAAAAGATTATTTCATACTTGCAGGTGGAAAGCCACATGATGAAATTCCAATTTGGATAAATTCATGTGATTTTTTTGTTCTGCCAAGTTTGAAAGAAGGTAATCCAACAGTCATGTTTGAGTGTTTGGGTTGTGGGAAGCCTTTCATTGGAACAAAAGTAGGTGGTGTTCCTGAAATTATCGTATCTGATGACTATGGTCTTCTTGTTGAACCTAGAAATTCAATAGATTTAGCTGAAAAAATTGATTTGGCATTGAAGAATAAGTGGAACTCCAAGAAAATAAGAGAATACGGTACAACATTTACTTGGGATAAAGTTTCTCGTGCTATATATACTATTTATTTTAAAACTTTAAAAGTGTGATTTTTATGCCATATAACAAAAAACTAGTGTATATATCCTTTACAATCTGTATTATTTATTCTCTAATTGTATTTAATGGAGCCATCGATGACTTTTCACCAAAGCATATTACAGCGATTGAACAAATCTCTCAGAGATCACATTTAGATCAAAATGATCCCATGATTAACCAGATACCTGGTTATTTTGCTTTAGGTGTTGTTATAAAATTAATATCTAATATTTCTTCAATAGGATTTCTAACATATCCACTTCAGTTATTGCCTCTTTTGACTGCATTCTATATATTTGTTTCAAAGATATCTAATTCTCCAATTTTTTCGTGCGCTGCTACATTTTTGTATATATGTGCTGGAACAACAGGAACAAGCAAAATATTTTTTTGGCCACATGGGATAGGAGCTATCCTCTATTATGTGGCTCTTTTTTTGATATCTTCTGTGATAGTGAATCCGGCTCATAGAAAATCAGAATTTATTTTACTATTTATTATTTGTGGCTGTTCTTTGGTATTTTTATCTTATAATTTATACTCAGAGTTAGTTATTTTTATAGTATTCCTTATGCTAAATAGGTCAATTTTTCAAAACAAAAAGGTCAAATACGATTTCAAAGTCTCTAAATCTATTTTAAGTTGCTTTATTATATTCATTGTTACTCAATTTGGGTTATCTAAATTTGTATACGATACTTTCATTCCAACGTTAAAAGCATCATCAGATTTAGATGTTTCTGCATTTGATAAATTTATTTTATCTTATATTCATACTAAGCCTAATCCTGAAATATCTGTTATTTCCGAACTATTACTGCACTTCCCTCTAATCATTTCTATTATTTCTGCGTTAAAATATCTAATTATTTGTATATTTATTATTCTTTTTGTCTTGTTATGTAGTAAAAAGATTCACAAAAAAGTGGATTTATCTACATTAGATTTGTTTATAATGTCCATTTTAATGTCTGAATTTATATATTTCCTTATTCGAACTTACATTGGTGCAATATCCGTCACATCTATATTCTTACCAGGAATGCTTTGCATTATTTGGTTATACCAATATGCTAGTAAATTCCAAAAATATGCTACTTTTGCGATCCTTGTATTACTTATATTAACTCCTGCTTATACGTATTTTATTGAAACTCATGATTTAAGAAATCAACAAGTATATGAAGACAAGTATTTAATGACTTCTTCTAAATGGTACTTTGAAAATAAAGGAGACAATATTGGTGTTTCTGATGAAATGTCAAGAAACTTGATGTCTATGTTTATTTTTGAAAAATATCATTACCCATGTGAAATCAAAATACTCTCACATCAAGATGCTGGATTTTTAGTACAAAAACTGAACTCAAAAGATCCTCAAAAGTATTACTTAATAAATTATCAATTAAGATGCATGAGTCTCCAAAATTGGGTAATTATTAAAACATGGAGGTTTTTTGAAAATTCAATAAACTCTAATAAGCACATTTGTAAAATATATGACCTTGGTTCTATATCAATATATTATTAATGAGTTTATGACTTTGTCAAAGTCAGGTTGTAAAGAAAGAGGAACCTGACATTACGTGAAGACATAGAATCCTCAAGTTCACATTCCGGACCCCAGCTCCAAATTAATAGGACAAAAATGTGATGTTGATGTTCAATAAATCAGAAATTTTGAACGAGGGTTCAGAGTGCGAAATTAGAGATACTTTCATGCCAAACGCACATGATATTCTTCGAATAATAGGCACAAATAAATGAAAGTACTTTTCACCTTACCATTTTTGACTATCGATCTCGTCATTACCTTGGATAGTAATGTTGTCCTAATTTTGATTTTTCAAACCATCGCTAAACTAATCAGTGAATTGACATACAAGGCTTAAATTTGATAAGGAGCAGAAAAATCAAAAGGAGCATTGGGAGCCAGTTTTGTTTCGTACTTTCATGCTAAACGTACATGATATTCTTCGAATAACAGGCACAAAGAAATGAAAGTACCCTACTTTACCCTTTTTTGACTATCGATCTCGTCATTACCTTGGATA
>JGI2065J20421_1002439_pt1 | contig 10324 bp, 8 predicted proteins | sample Biomet5_FD_20421 | JGI IMG/M metagenome (IMG submission 20421)
GCAAGTTTGATCACTGCATCAAGGTCAACATTTTCCTCAATAAAAGCCGCCATTTCCTCAGTATTGTAGTCCTTTTCATGAGCCATGTACAGCCCGAGATGCCTGGAGGGAACCTCGATATCTTTCTTTCTTGGGATTATACCTACAATAGGAATGTTACCCGGAAGTGAATTTCTTACGAGTTCCGCATGCCTTGGGCTGCCTACCTGATTCAGGATAACGCCCACAACCCTTACTTCAGGATCGAACTCAGAATATCCTTTAAGAAGAGCAGCGGTGCTCCTGGACATCCCATGCACATTGATTACCAGAATTACCGAGAGGTTAAGGGTTTTTGCAATATGTGCGGAACTTGCAATTTCTGTAGAATCAATTCCATCAAAGAGTCCCATAACTCCTTCTACTACCACAATATCCGCATCTGCAGCAGTCCGGGCCACAGTCTGCTCAACTCCGTCAGTGCCCATTATGTATGTGTCCAGGTTCCTTGAAGGGCGCCCGCAAATTGCAGTGTGATGAGAAGGATCGATATAATCAGGCCCTACCTTGTAAGGCTGAACCTTTAGCTGCCTGTGTTTAAGGGCAGCCATGATACCCATGGAGACTGTCGTTTTTCCGACCCCACTATGGGTTCCTGCAATAAGTATTCCTTTTGTCATCTGCTGGATATTGTTGCCGTTAAAATATATTAAAGCTATCAATCCAGCTATTTTAAGCACTTTGTGATCGCGTCCAAGAAAAATAATGAAAAGAAGAAATTTTGAAAATTTTAACAAATAATATAAATTTTAGAATTTTGAAAACATGCGTAGTTAAACAGAAAGAACAACATCAAAATTTAATAAAATTAATTAATATTTAGGTTCATAATAGTGTAAATAATTATAAAAAGTAAATAAAGCATTATAAAGCTTTAAATTTATTTTTATCGCCTTATTAGTGGTTATGAAGTGTTAGATCCATTTTTGTGAATTTTATATAACGTATTTAATGTAAGTATTGTTATATATATAATTGAAAGGATGAATTTTAGTTCCGGATCTTCTCGAGTTAGATGAACAAGATCAGAGGAATCAGAGGAACTAGAGGAATAAAATGAATTCTAATGGAAAATCAATTACAAAAATTATGGGATCTATTTTGTTTATATTAATGATCTCAACTTCAATTACCGCAGGAGCAGCTTCCTGTGATAATTCTGTAAAGTCTGCAACAGACTGTGAGCAAGCAAATTGTAGCTTAGCAAATTGTAGCTTAACAAATTGCATCTTAGTAAATTGTAGCTTCGCAAATTGTAGCTCAACAAATTGTAGCTCTGAATTATGCGGCTGCGTTTCTATTGTAGATGGAAAACAGAACAAAGATTGTAACAAGGAATGTACCTCTTGTAATTACAAGTCCATTACAGACTGTGAGCAAGCAAATTGTAGCTTAGCAAATTGTAGCTTAACAAATTGTAGCTTAGCAAATTGCAGCTTAGTAAACTGCAGCTCAGCAAATTGTAGCTCTGAATTATGTGGCTGCACTTCTATTGAAAAAACATGTAACAAAGCTTCAACTGCAACAGAAGAAAAGACATGCAACAAAGCTTCAACTGCAACAGAAGAAAAGACATGTAACAAAGCTTCAACTGCAACAGAAGAAAAGACATGTAACAAAGCTTCAACTGCAACAGAAGAAAAGACATGTAACAAAGCTGTAGATACCTCAGCAGAAGAAAAAACATGTAACAAAGCTGCAGAAACTGCAACAGAAGAAAAGACATGTAACAAAGCTGCAGATACCTCAGCAGAAGAAAAGACATGCAACAAAGCTGCAGATACCTCAGCAAAAGAAAAGACATGCAACAAAGCTGCAGATACCTCAGCAGAAGAAAAGACATGTAACAAAGCTGTAGATACCTCAGCAGAAGAAAAAACATGTAACAATGCTGCAGATACTTCAACAGAAGAAAAGACATGNAACAAAGCTGCAACTGCAACAGAAGAAAAGACATGTAACAAAGCTGCAGANACNNCANCAGAAGAAAAGACATGTAACAAAGCTGCAGAAACTGCAACAGAAGAAAAGACATGTAACAAAGCTGTAGATACCTCAGCAGAAGAAAAGACATGTAACAAAGCCGTAGATACCTCAGCAGAAGAAAAGACATGCAACAAAGCTGTAGATACTTCCGCAGAAAAAAAGACATGTGATAAGGCTGCAGAAACTTCAACAGAAGAAAAAACATGCAACAAAGCTGCAGATACCTCAGCAGAAGAAAAGACATGTAACAAAGCCGTAGATACTTCCGCAGAAAAAAAGACATGTGATAAGGCTGCAGAAACTCCAGCAAAAGAATGTAATGCCGAAGAAACTTCAGAAAAAGAATGTAAATAAATTATCCAGCAAAAATATAACATATGTGTCGGAGAGTATACCTACTCTCCACACAAAGTGTTAGAACATAAAATTAAACGCAACTATCCATCAGATAGATTTTTAGTCTCTGCGAATCCTTAAAGTTCTAGTTTTATCAAAAGTTATAAAAATATTATTGAACAGTTAATCCTTATTTTTTGATTTCAGAAAAAGAATTTTATACTGAAATTAAATATGCATGTTGAGTTTACTTATTTAAGTCTGAGAAATGCTGAATTTACAAGATTGGATTTTTGTTCATGTAAATATTCCAAATATGTATACATAAACCAATTTATGGTTCCGATTTTATTTCCTTCAAGGGCGTTCCTTTTTGTAATAACTATTCGTTTTATCGTCTAAGGGACGACTGTTACCGTTAAAGTATATTAAATTTATTGTGTAGCTGTTTTAAGCTGTTTTAAGCACTTTATGGTTGTTTTCAGGAAAAATGAGTAAAAAAGAAAGAATCAAAAAGTCTATGCAAGGAATGTCAATTCACGCTGAATGATTCTTTTTTGGAAAATCCGGAAGTCCTGATATTTGCATCCGTGCACATTAATCTTAAGTAAAAGGTTATATCTACTCTGAAGAAAGAACAGTTCGATTCAGAAAAATATTGAAAAAAGAGGCTCCGATTTTAAAGTTGACTAAGCTCACTAGATAATTATAGTATTCATTTATATAGCTAAAATTAAATAATTAGTTTAGAATTCCAGAAATCATATACCTATATCAGTATATGTCCAATTCATACTACCTTAATCCAGTTAATATCAGTATACTTATTCAGTCAATATTAGTATCTTTATTCAATTAAACCAGTAAGACATTCCGGGCCTTTTCTCAGAAATGCCAATTTATTTGAAAGCAGGATTACCATGAACTGACCCATTTATAGATCATTTCATAGATCGTTTCCAAGATCGTTTCCAAGATCGTTGATCGTTTCCAAGATGAAATTTTTGTCCCGCAAACAAGGGAAAATATTCAGGCTCAGATTGTCAGTTAATAAAGAACTGCATGTCAAACATTTAAGGGGATTTTAACCAGCCATGAAGCAGAAAAATCCAGAAAAAGCTCCTGAAGTTGCAGAAGAAAATTCAAAAAGAACTCTTGAAGACCCTTACGGACGAAAAGTTACAGGACTCAGGATATCAATAACTGATAGGTGTAACCTTTCGTGCATATACTGCCATAACGAAGGTGCAGATTGCTGTACCTGCGGCCCGGTAGGACACGAAATGAAACCCGAATTAATCTGTGGGATTGTAAGAGAAGCTGCAAAATTCGGGGTCAATAAAATAAAATTCTCAGGAGGAGAACCGCTTTTTCGAAAGGATTTCGAAGAAATCCTTGCCTGTCTTCCTCCGTTAAAAGAAGTTTCTGCGACCACTAACGGCATTCTGCTTGAAAAACGAGCAAAAGCCCTTAAAGCTGCGGGCCTGGACAGAGTAAATGTAAGCCTGGATTCTCTCGTTCCTGAAAAATACGAAAGGATTACCGGAGCGCCCCCTGGCTCACTTGAGAAGGTTATCAGAGGTATTAACAGCGCAGTTGAAGCTGGGCTGACTCCTGTGAAGCTGAATATGGTACTCCTTAAAGGCATAAACGATGACGAGATTAATTCTATGATGGAGTTTGTCCGACCTTATAAAGGAATGGTTATCCTGCAACTAATAGAGCTTATGGACATTGACCCCAGACTTTCAAAGTACATGATTGACTCAAAAGCTCTTGAAAAGAAGCTGGCTGAGAAAGCAAGTGAAATCAGGATACGACACCTGCACCACCGAAGAAAATATATTATCGATGGGGTAGAGGTTGAATTCGTTCGTCCCATGGATAACTCGGAGTTTTGCGCCTACTGCAGCAGGCTGAGAGTCACAGCAGATGGGAAGCTCAAGCCCTGCCTACTGGTAAATGACAACCTTGTGGATGTCAGGGAAGCAAAAAGCCCTGAAGAAATCGAAAAGCTGCTTAAGCTTGCAGTAAGCCGAAGGAAACCATATTGCATGCCTGTCAGTATTCTTGAACAAGGGGAAAAGGCTTAAAGAGAAAAAAGCAGATTCAGAGATAAATATAACAACAAGGAGAAAAAAAAGTGAATATTGAACTTTTAGTAGATGGGAAAAAAATCCCGATGAATGACTTTGTCCAGAAAATCGTAGTAGACGTTATTAAAGCAATGGTAGAAACGCTGCATAATATAGACAGCGAATGGAAGGAAATTTCCATTCATATCGAAAGAGATGAACTGAAAGAATAAAAAAGGCTTTTTTGGACAAAAGAGAGTCAATATCTCTCAAAAACCAAAATTTCCTCTTTTCGTTTTTCGTTTTAGGTAAATTTTGAATCATTATATGCCTTTTCTTCTGCCTTTTTGTAATTCAGATTAATTTTTGGAACTCTCAGCCGTTTGAGGTTCCAGGTAGTTTTCCAAATCGGAGTAATTTGAAATCCAGAGTTATCTGGAGATATTTAGAGATATTTTTCGATTTCTGAGAACTCTATCCTGGCAGTTGAATCCAGGGAAATCGGGGTTATTGAAACGTGTCCCTTCTGCATAATGGCGTGCACATCAGTCCCTTCTTCTTCCTCCCGGATAAGGTCGCCTGCAATCCAGTAATAGGGTCTGCCTCTTGGGTCACGCCTTTCTTCAACATCAGTTTTAAAGATTTTTCTTGCAAGGCGGGTTATCTCTATAGGGGTATCTTCTTCAGCATGATAGGGAATATTTATGTTCAGAAGATCTACATTTTCCGGCATGCCATACTTCAGGACGTTTTGAGCCACTCTGTTTACTACCTTAATTCCAACCTCGAAACGCTCTCTATGGTAGTTCCTGGGATCATCGAATTTCTGGCCTTCATCAAGCACCTGCATGGAGGCAGCAATTGCAGGCACGCCGTAACTTGCAGCTTCAAGGGCTCCTCCTATTGTCCCTGAGGTAGTGATAGTATCCGTGCTTATATTCTCTCCGATGTTAAAGCCGGAAAGCACCAGGTCAGGCATCTCTTTGAGGATCGTAAATATACCAAGAATTACAGCATCCGTAGGGGTTCCTCCCACAGAGTATGCAAGTATGCCTCCAGAATTTGTTTTCGTGATCCTTAGAGGCTCAAAGATAGAAATTGAACGCCCGACTCCACTCTGCTGGACAGCAGGAGCCGAAATCGTAACTTCCCCGAGATCCGAAACGCTGTCAAAAGCTGCTTTCAAACCTGTGGAATATACACCATCATCATTGGTAACAAGAATTTTTGGAGCCATGAGTTTTCCCATAAGTTGCCGGATAATTTAAAATTAATGGAAAGGCCGCATGGAATAAAAATCCAGAAGGGATATTCGATCCAAACATCAATATAATAATAAGAATAATATATATGAAGTAATATAAGTTACTGGTAAAAATCTATCTCAGTGGGTGGAAGTAAACCGAAAGGTTTCGACACACAAAAAGTAGTTGCCGGCACCTTTCCGAATTGTTTTTTCATATTATTTGTGAAAATATTCAGAGAATTTCGTTAGAAGACCTTGTCGAACCTGTAAACGACACTGATGATTGTTATATGATTGTTATATTAAATAGGACTTTAAATAGGATTTACGCACTCGAGGTTGAAAATCAAGCACAATAGACGCTACAATTAAAGGCGCATTTCAGGTAGTTGAAAGTTTAATGTTATTGAGTTTTCATTTCAACCATATATGTCCTATTAAAAAAAATCAATCGCCGCTAAAAATTAGTAACTACATTCGGAATTAACCCTTGAAACTAGAGAAACAAACAAAGATCAAAAACTGGAATGAAAATAGACTTTACAAAAAATGAATTTAAAATCCGGGGAGTGGTATTAATGGCGGAAACACAGAAAATAGCAACAGATGTGCATGTAATGGACAGGACCGCAAACCCTACGCCGCTGGGCTTTACTGGCCTCGGCCTGTCAGCAGTTCTACTGAGTCTGAGCTATATAGGAATTTACCCTGTAGACTCAATGATCGTTTCCATGGCAATGTTTCTAGGGGGTTTTGCCGAGGTCTTTGCCGGCATCATGGCCTGGAAAAAGGGGAGCGTTTTTGGAAGCACGGCATTTTGTGCGTTCGGGCTTTTCTGGTTCTCTCTTGCCAGCCTTCTTCTCCTGCCGTCAGCAGGACTTATCGAAGCCCCAACTCCAATATCCGTTGCAGCTTACCTTTTCATCTGGGGAGTTTATACCTTCGTGATGTTAATAGCAACTCTGAAGCTAGGCAGCAAAGCGATAATGTTCATATTCGTGACCCTTTTCTTGTTGTTCATGTTGCTAGCTATCGTAAATGCAACGGGAAATGCAGGCCTGCTCATCATAGCTGGCTATGTAGGTCTCATTGTGGGTCTTGCAGCCCTGTACACTGCCCTTGCGATAGTACTGAACGACGCATATGGAAGGACGGTTGCTCCAATCTGAAGAAAGAGTAAAGAACTAAACTAATGCTTGACAGAAAAATGAATTGTGGGAATTTGCCGATAAAACCTGATAAGGCAAGTATATTTAGTTTATCTGCTCAAGTCTAAGAGATGCGATTTTATTTGTAACTTCAGCAACTAATTCCCACAGAAATTTATTAACAGAGGAGTCATTAATGATATTAAAAATTTTATTTTAGACTGCCTGTATTATTTGTATATGATTTTCAATTACTCTCCAGCACCAAAGGCAGCTTTAAGTTTGCGTTCTTCTTCTTTAGAAAGAGAAGTGCGTACAACCTTTGGATTGAATGCGCTTAGCTCATCAAGAACTTTGTCTTCAGTCCATTTTGAGATCAATAGGAAGAGAGCAGATCCCCCTGGTTCGATGGTTTCAGCAACTTCATGGATGAAGTCATCGTCTATTCCGTAATCGGTCAATTTCCCTGCAATTGCACCTGTGATGGCACCGACTGCCATTCCGAGCCAGGGCATCCAGAAAAGCAGTCCTATTAGCATACCCCAGAAAGCTCCACCTACAGTACCTGTACCTACAAGGTTTACAGCCTGCTTTACCTTAACCTTGCCATCAAGGTTGCGAACGACGATTGCGGCATCATCGAGGGTGATTAATTGCTCTTTTTTAAGCCTGTTAATCGCTTCATCCATTTCAGATGCACCTTTATCGTTCGGAAATGCAAAAACTATTAGCTCACTCATAATTCGAGAATCTCCTTTTAATTTTCAATTTATGCAAAAAATATGAGCTCGATAGCCTTAGTTTAAGAGTAATAGATTATCATTCTTAGATCCAACAGAAAACAACTCCCCGAGGGAAACAAAAAGCCTCGATAATGTTCTATGAAGTTTTTAATCCATTAACGATAACATAAACTCAGAGCTAAGGACTTTGCGATTTGACTTACAGCCCTGGATAACCCCTCAGTTAACTGACCCATATCTATTCCTTCTGAAAAAGTAGGTTTCCCCTGTTTGGTTATCACAGAAGTTACAATATAATAATTTCATTATATTATATATGTTTTACGTACATAATAAATAATTTTGGAAAAAGTTAAAATATAAGATGGCAAAAAAGAAAGAAAAAATGCCATAAAAAAGAAGAGTTAATTTAGGGGGCTACACTCTGGAATTTACCGAGCCCCAGTTTTTATTGAGAAGAGTTCCCTTTAAAATCTGTTCTGGAGAGGAAGTTGTTAGTCTTTGTTATTCTTCAAACCAAATTATTATTGGTTCGGAGGCAGTGTTATTATTCCAGAGACGATATTTTAAAGGGTTCCTTATGATCTGAAAGCAATTCTTTGATCTGAGAGCAATTCTTTGATCTGAGAGCAATTCTTTGATCTGAGAGCAATTCTTTGATCTGAGAGCAATTCTTTGATCTGAGAGCAATTCTTTAACCCGATGACATTTAAAACCGGTGAGGTATCAAATAAAGGCACTGAGTAAGTCATCAGGTGTTTAATGTAGCTAGAAGATTTAGATGATTAGTACCAATCCTCCTTCTTTCAGGAAGTCTTATGCAACTAACAATCAAAGCCTAATAGCCCAAACCTGAAAAGTGCTACACTTTTGCGATCTGGGGCTTCAGGTTTGCGATTTCTTTGTCGAGTTGCATGAATCCCGATCGTGTTAGGCACTTGCAATCTTCCTCCGAATGGCAATCTTCTTCCTAATTTTAGCTAATCACTGCCATCTCCTCACCGGGTTCTCCCCAATATTGACCCGGGAACCGTTTTTCTGGTGGCAGGCAGTTTTTCTTATCCGAAAGGAATTAGCCTACTGTGCAGCTGAGTTAAGATATCAAACTCCGAACACAGTTTTTATGGTGTACACATAGAGGTGGTGAACACCTATAGCAAACATCATCACTCGTACGACCAGAAACTCCAGATTATGGAGCCAGTGAGTCGTCTCTATTAGCTTTTCCGAATGTAAAATTCTTTTTTCCTTTACGGATCTTACGATTTCTTTTAAACTCGTTGATAGCATTTTGTTAAAACCCCACTCATAATGTATTCTATCTGGTACTGTCTCAAAGCATTTCCTTTTAGAAATTGCTCTGAGTACGTACCCTAAAAATCCAACGAGATCTCAAACAGGCACTTTATGTTCGAAAGTACCCTGCATAGTATACACTATCCGACGTGATCTCAAAGAGGCATCTTCATATCGAAAATGCATTATTTACCCCACCGACTCTAGCTTTAGAAGTTTGTGATATTAAAAGTTGTTGACCCTGTATGAGAGAATTTTATATGAGCACGTAAATAATATTCAGATGCCCTGATTAACATTATAGTCAATGGACATGAGATAAAGCCTGAGCATTAATGATGAGAAGAGTCAAATCATAAATTTAAAGTGGGTTATATAAACCAAACGTCGAGAAAATAAGGCAATAAAAAGTGTTCTTAAGTTAATTTCCTGTGCCCTACAAAACGGGATAGAGCGAAAAAAAAAACCCTATCAGGCGAAAGAAGAAAATTGGGCCGCCGCTTTCAGAATCAAAAATCAAAACCCGGACATCAGTAATAGTTGTCTCAAACATGTTTTGTCCCACGCCCAGCGCGGCTGGAACATAAAAGCTCTGATAAGAGAGAAAAGCGAAAAAAAATTCAAGGGCATCGTTTAAAATTAAAACGAGTTTCAGTCAGTTTTTACAACTTTATTTTTAGTTTTCTGCCGGACGACCACGAAAATCTTGAGCTATTACTGAATAAGGATCTTCCGTGATTGCCTTTAAAGTTTTGAGTGCTTTTTCAGTGGTTTCGATTCTGAGCTTTAGTGTTTCCACACAATCCCTTCTCTTAGCGCTTTTTCTTTAAAAACTTTCGAAACCCTGGAAAAATCCACAATATCAACTGTATAGGAAATATTAAAGTTCTCAATTATTTCTTTTAAGAAAATCAATTTTCTCCGGTCAAAATTTTTCCCTGGAAGGATTCCAATGTCTATGTCCGATACTCGACTAAAGTCTCCCCTTGCCCTGGAACCGAAGAGTATGACAGTAACATTTTCGTCTTTTAAAGTTTCAAAAACTAGGGATTTCAGATCCTGAATGCTTTTTTGATAGATCGGGAAAAGACTGCTCATCTATTATTCATTTAAGGTTTTTCAATACTTGAATGTAATAATGTTAGTCTCAGACTGCTTTAAATCGGTTTAGAACACATCTGAAGAAGAATTTGGGAAACGGCGGACACATATCTCATGGGCATAGAACACAACTATTTATTGGTTTCTTCATTCACTCTTAAAAATCACATTTATAAGCCCAAAACCTCTCCAACTGACTCCAAGTAGTGCAAATTTAATATAATGATATCTCTATCCATCTAGTATTTCCTACAAATCAAAATTACAATTATCTGATATCCCCTAATCAATTTCACGAGGATTTTTAAAATGGACACATACGAGAAGGTATTCGAGCTGGCTAAACGCCGGGGG
>JGI2065J20421_1002440_pt1 | contig 10323 bp, 6 predicted proteins | sample Biomet5_FD_20421 | JGI IMG/M metagenome (IMG submission 20421)
ACTCCATCGTTTTCAAAGTCCCAGGATACCGATTCAGCATTTGCGGACAGATTCGTAAACTGGACAACTAAAGGAGCATAGCCTTCACTGACATTAGTACTGAAGTTTGCTACAGGAAGAACTGATCCCGTGTTTATTTCAACAACTTCCGAATCTAAAACAGAGAACATGGCATTGAAACCTAACGTTCCATCAGAAACTTTATCCTTCAGAATCTCGACATTATGGGAAAGACCCATGTCCATCTCAACCGTTTGAGGAATAAACGACGTGATGTTTGCTGCCGATGCACATGGTATCCCTAGTCCAAAAAAAACTAGAAAGATTAAAACACTATACAGCTTATTCATGTATTTTTCTCCATGAATTATGTTATAAAGTCATATAACATCATCAAAATCAATCAAATCGTTAATCAGAATCAAGGGGAATTGTGTAATAGCCTGCGACTAAAGCTAATCCATTCTTGGAAAAAAACTGATCGTTTTGATTTGTGGAACCCGACACCGGATTAATATAAATATCGTAGTTGCAGCTTGAGTCTGTTGTATAGAAACTTACGGCTTTGAGAAATTCGTCGGATTTTGCAGTAAAAATATTTGCACCCCAGACTGTGTTCCCTTGTTTTTTGTATTGATATTTTTCTCATGTTCGTCCCCGATACATTCATAATATTTTATTACTTTTGGGGAGTAATATTAATAGTAATAAACATGTACACTATTTAAATTTTTTCATATTGTTGTAATGGTATCAGTAGACAAAAATGTGCATTTTAACCAGATCGAGTAAATTTCATAATGAGGCTACTTTTAAAAAAGATAGATAATGACGTTTGCTATTCTTACTACTGAATAAAAATCGAGAGTTTTAAGCTCTTGGAAACTTCTCTCACTAAAATGCTTGCAGAGAAGAGTCAACAAGAAGGTCAAAGGTTCTAAAAACCAAAAGATATCGGATAAAAAGAAAATAAAGAAAATATTAAATCTGGATGAAAAAAGCATTAAAATCCTAAAACTGATAAAGAAAAATACAAAAAATAGCATTTGTAAAAAAAGTAAGGAATGTAGGTTGATATTAAATCCTGCTATTCCATAAGAAACCTCATCCAGTACAATCTGGACTTCCTGGGAAGAAACCATGTCCATCTGAACTGTTTAAGGATCAAACAAAATGTTGTTTACTGCCAATGCTCATTATACCTTCAATCCAAAAAAAAGATTAAAAAGATTGAAACTTTATACAGCTTATTCATAGTTTCTATCTGCTTAAATTAAATTATAAAGTTTTACAATATCATCAAAATCAATGATATTGTTATTATTATAATCAAAAAGAACAACAGGAGCATTTGCTGTCATCCAATCCATGTTAGCGTAGTATGCCACTACATCATCAAAGTCCACTATTCCATTTCCATTGATATCTTCACAGAGACCATTATGGTCCAAGTCCGTTGGTGGGTTAGTGTAACCTGGGAAAATTACATTCTCAAAAACATTGATTGTAACTAATGCTGAATCTGTACCATTTGCATTGCTTGCTGTCAGATTAACTGTATAGTTTCCAGGAGTTGTGAACTCATGAATTGGATTACTTTCTTCAGAGTCAATAGCTCCATTATTTTCAAAGTCCCAGGCTATCGTATCTGCATTTGCGGACAAATCAGTAAACTGGACAGTTAGAGGAGCAAAACCGCTGGTAACATTAGCGGTAAAGTTTGCATGTATATTATCGTTATATTGATACACCTGATAGTCCCCTGAACCAAGAACATATAAATTGTCATTGGCTACGACCAGTGCAGTTGGGTAGCTAAGTCCATTAGATTGATCTAAATAACCAAAGTTACTGTCATACTCAATTACCCTGTCGTTGTAGTAGTCAGCTACATAAATATTTCCAGATGAACTATTCGCAACTGCTATACTGCTATTAAATTGAGTGTTATCAGTTCCTTTGCTACCTAAACTTGAGACATAATTTCCATCTAAATCAAACTTCTGTACCCTATAATTGCCCATATCAGCAACATATACATAATTTCCACTTACAGTAATCCCAGCTGGCGATTTCAGATTTCCATTGCCCGATCCCAGCGTACCCCAGCTCGTTAAATAGTTACCTGAAGAACCTAGTTTCTGAATCCTGTTATTTTTCATATCTGAAACATATATATTCCCTGAAGAATCTAATGCAATTCCAGTAGGGAAATTAAAATACCCATTTTCAGTTCCAGTGCTGCCCCAGGTATTTAAGAGAGTCCCGGCTGAATTGAATTTCTGGATTGAGTCATTCACAGTCGCATAGATATTTCCAGCTGAATCGATTGCAATATCTCTAGCAGGTATATTGAATTCTGTGAGATATTCACCATTTCCGTTGAATTTCTGTACCCGGTTATCAAGCTCAGCTACATAGACATTGCCAGAAGTATCAGTGGCAATTCCACTCATGCCGTAAAATTGCCCTGCATCATTTCCAAATGAACCCCATGTCTGCAGAGATGAAAATTGAGCTGAAGCAATTGAGACAAGGGAAAGCGCACCAACCAGTGCTAATATTATTATTAATTTCTTCATCTTCAGGCCTCCAGTGTAATAGTATGCATACCAGTTGACAGATCCATCCAGAAAATCGTATCCACTCCAGTGGTTTTTGTATTCAGTGCCACACCATCAAGTTTCGGAGAGTAAGCTCCCTCAACTCTCATAGAAAAGCCATCTACTGTGCCAGGATTGTGGTTCACAACAGTGTAAGTATTAGCTCCTGTGCACCTCACTTCTACATTGCTCGCAGCAATCCAGTAATTGATATACTGAGATACTGTTGGATTCCAGAGCTTACGAGCTTGCTTCTGGGCTGAAATATTACTCAGTAAACCGTCAAAAGTTGTATTGATTGTGTGGCCGGTTTTATCATAATAATAGTTATATGATTCCTCACCCGGAAGTGACGAATTGTCAGGCCAGTAATCATGCCATATACTTACTCCATAAGTTGAAAGCATGTCATCAATTGTATCATCAGTATAGTAGGTAAGCGATGATCCTTTTCCTGAAAAGCCTGACTTCCACTGATAAAGAGGGGTACTATTATTAAGTGCCAGATTCGTGTTTTGCCAAACGATATCAACAGGCAACCCAACCGAGTTAATCTTGGATGTACCGATGTCTTCATCGATTGGTACGTCGATATAGGCCCAGGCATATGGCAAATTGTACTGCTGGAACAAATCCATAACGTAATGCGGGCTCGTAGGATCCCATCCACAGCTCTTCAATCCAATGTTTCTTTTGCCGTTACCCAGACCATGATCTATCCAATTCCGGCACGAATAATTTGTAACATACCAGGGCAGATAAGTTTCTGCCATTGCACGATCAGGATAGTCTTCCCCACTTGCTCCCAAGCTATGTGGTGTTATCTCAAAACCGTGAGCATACATATCATCAACTATAGATTTCAATTCTGGACTGTCCAGTCCCTCCCCACCATCTGATGAAACCGCAAACACCGACCAGGTTGCTGTCAGATTATGACCGATAAAGCCCTTTTTTCCGTAAGTAGGATCGCCTGTGTCATTGGTTCCATACATAACAGTCCGCAGTGAATCATGATCTGTATAATCTGCATGTTCTGCAAAAATTAAAGCACCCAGATATCCAGAAGGAACAGGCATAGGAGTTAATTGAGGTGAAGAAAGGGGAAGATCCAGTAAACTAGACCTTGTGACGCTGGCATTTCTGGTCTGGTAGTTTAAACGTATTTCTTCACCTGTTGTACTATCATCAGACTTCGGTACAATCAGTAAATTGGTTTGTTCCTCTGCATTGTCTGTGTACAGCATAACGTCTTTTCTATTAACCGTGTTCAGGCCGTCTCCATAGAATTCATATGCTCTGCTGCCATTTACAGGCACACCGTCTTTAGTAACCTGAGTTTGGGCCAGATACGTAACCGAATGGTTGAGATTAAAAGAGTCATTGGATAAGAAACAGGTATCCTGAACACTCCGGTTCTCTCCTGTGTATGTTAAAACCGCACTTGACCCGGGAGCATAGCAATTTTTCCAGCAAATACCATTAATTGTAGATTCTACAAGGGAACAATTAGTCAATTCACTGTTGTTATCCTGGTAAAATGGGGTTCCTATGGAGCTATTGATACTCAAATCATTATTCAATACATTTAAACCATAATCCGACTGCTGAATTGCATATGACCCCATATATCGGGGTAGCCCACCATCACCGTACACCAGTCTTTTAATCATTGTTATGTCATCAGTAGGAACATATGTCAGATTCCTGTAATTTTGCTCAACCTCAGCCCGGGATAATGCCCGATTATAGAGTCTAAACGTGTACATACTACAGTTACAGTTGGATAATCCATAGCCAGAGCCTATGGTGATATTCTCAGTACCTCCTGTTACCGGAGAACTCCAGATACTAGAGCCTGCATCTTCACCATTGATATAAATGTGGGCAGTGCTGTTATCATAGGTTGCCACGATATGATACACCTGCCCGGCAACAAAATCAGCATCTGATTCGTAGTTTTTCCACCCGCCACGCGTGGCTGCAGCAAAACGAGCATGATTGTAAGGAGAGGTCGAAGAACAGGTCAAATACCAGTCAGTTGCCCAGTTTTCGTGCTTACTCACAAGTGCCCCATATTGCGTGAAACTATTAATTGAGCCATAAAACTCAATCGACATAGGACTGGAAATGTTAGTCTGCACATTATTAGAAATGTCTATCTTACTATTGACACCGTTAAGTTTTATGTAACTTGTACCAGTTTTTGAGTTTGCCTCCTGAGTTACACTCGTAGCATAGCCGGTATTACTGTTTCCGCTGAGATCTACCAGGGAATTCCCTGATAGAGTACCATTATAATAAACAACCAGACCATCTGAAACCGCTGCCACGTACGTTGTCGGTGCTGCTTGAACACATGAAATGAGCAATAAAATTCCAATTAGTATTAGCAAAAAGAACCGATTATTTACCATGAGATCTACATTCCCTTTTATTTTGGTGATTACCAATTTCCTGTCATTGCCACACGTAAAGGGTCCATTATTTCCCTATCTCAAGAACTCTTTAACAAGAAGGAGGAAATTCCCTTTCAAGAAGCAAAGTGGCAGTTGGTAATGAGAGTCAGTAACTTGCCAAATAACTGTGATTTGTTACCACCTTGTGGCTGTATCACATTTATTATATATATAAACTGTAAGGTATGATTTATGTCCATTTCTTATATAACACTTTCTAAAAATAAGAAATGAGTTTTTGAAAGTTATAAATGTTTTTTCAGTTAGTTCTGGACTCATAAAATTGTCCAGTTTCCAAAGACTTCAAAANCCCTGATTTTATACAGACTTACACCTGCAAAAAAAATAAATTATTTAAGAATTTATCTCGTTTTTAAGCCCTCACTATTGTCAGCAGGTGTGTGCCTGGTGAAAGGCCCATCCAGAACACCGTGTCATTTCCATTCATTTTGGTGCCCAAATCGTTGCCATCCAGTTTCACAGAGTAGGACCCTGTTATCCGCATGGCATAACCAGAGACAGTTTCAGAATTGTGGTTGATCAAAGTGTATGTATCCTGACCAGTACACTTACACTCAACGTTACATGCAGCTCGCCAGTAGTCGATATACTGACTTACAGTCGGGTTCCAGAGCCTACCAGCCTTCTTTTGTTCAGACATATTTAGCAAAAGATTGTCGTATGCCTCATTGATCGTGTAATTGTCTTTATAATAATAGTAGTCTTCAAAGGCTTCACCGTTATACGCCGTGTAATCATGCCAAAAACATACTCCATAACTGTCAATCATATTTTGAAGTGCAGTATTGTTGAAATAATTCAGAGCAGTTTTATCTGGCGCCCAGGTTGAGGTCCACTCATACATAGGTGTACCATCGTCCCAGGTGAAATTCGTATTAGTCCAGACAATATCATAGGGAAGCCCAAGAGACTGAATACGACTCGTGGAAAGACCTCTTTCTGGCGATCCATATTGATCCTGATATGCCCAGGCATATTGGACCTCATGTTCACGCAGTAAATCCCCTATGTAATATTGTGAGGAGTCTTTGTCCAGACCCAAGCTCTTTAAACCTGTATTTCTATTTCCGCCATTTAACCCGTGGTCGATCCAGTTTCTTGAAGTGTAATTGCTGGCGTACCAGGGTAAATAGTATCCAGTAGTGTCACGAGTTGGATTCCCTTCACCCGCCCAACCAATCACATTGTGAGGTACTATCTCAAAACCATGTGCATACATGTCATCAAGTATTGATTTGAATGCGACGTTATCAAAACCAACCCCAGCGCCGTCAGAAGAAGCTGCAAATGCCGCCCATGTGCATATTAGCCCATGCCCTATGTACCCTTGCGTACTATCCTCAGGATCAGTGATGTCGCTGGTTCCGTACATCATGGTTTTCAAGGAATCAGGGTCTTGTGCATCAGCATGAATTGCAAAACTTAGGGAGCCAAGGTATCCACTCGGACAGGGCATTGGTGTCAGCTGTGGAGAAGAAAGAGGAAGATCTACTGAATTATTCCGGGTAGTTCCGGCTGTCCGGTTTTGATAGTAGTTATATATTGAGCTACCTGACGAGTTAAAAATACAATCATTTTGAATCTCTCCATTGTCGGTATAGGCCTGAACAGTATAGCCTTGAACGGCGTTTTCTGAAATTGTGTTTAACCCATCCCCATAAAATTGAAGCGCGTTACCAGTCACTGGAACTGCTTCTTTTGTAACTAGCGTGTCTCCAGTGTAAGTCACAGAATTTGAAAGATGAAGAGAATTATTCAAAAGACTAAGGTTTTCCAGCCTGGTCCGATTGTTCCCGGAAAATGACAGTGAAGCTGAAGAACCGGGCGCATAATAGTTCTTCCATTTTACACCTGAGATTGAAGAGTTCAACAGGTTGTAATCGGTCTCTACGCCTCCGTTATCCTGATAATATGGCTTTGATACCGATCCAAGTGAAGACAGGTTCGAATCGACCACATTCACTCCGGATCCTGACTGGCTCATAGCGTGTGAACCCATATATCGAGGTAATCCGCCGTCACCATATGCTTTTTTCTTCAAGTCGATGATATCCGAAGAAATATCTGGTACATATCTCCATTTGTCATTTTGATAATTCTGTTGTACTTCAGATGATGTCAGAGCACGATTATAGAGTCTGAAAGCCAACATATTACAATTGAGATAATTCAGACCATTTTCTGCATAAGCAATCGACGTGTTGTAGTTATTTCCAGACATCGGAACCGCCCATACTGGACTCTCGTCAGCAGAAGAATCAACACCATTGACATAGACGTGTACGATATTTCCGTCGTATGTTGCCACAATATCATAAACTTGACCAGCCTCCAAAGAAATATCGGATCTAAAGTGATGCAAAACCCCGTTCGCGTCGAACATTCCAAATACTATTTTTTGTAAAGAAGGGTCACTCCTGCACGACAGGTACCACCCTGTTCCGTTTTCGTCGGAATACTTCGAAACGATTGCTCCGTAACTGGAAAACTCGTTGATTGAGCCTATGAATTCTATAGAGACTTCGGATGTGATATTTGTGATCGCGTTGTTGAGAATATTTGCCTGGCTATTTGAACCGGAAAAAGAAACATAATTAGCGCCTGTGGATAACAGCGTCCCTTGAACGGCATTTTTAAGATACCCGTCATTGTAATTCCCAGATTCATCCAGTAGGACATTGCCAGTGATATTCCCATTATACGAGGCCACCAAGCCGTTTGTTACGGGTGCTGCTGCTCCTGGAAACGCCAACATGGAGAGCAGCAGCAACCCGAATAAAACTTTAAGTATATTTTCCATAGTTTTTCAGTCCTTTTGTCCAGATTATTGTTATCAATAGCTTACTTTGCATATTATTACAGTATATATTTATTTTAACAATTACTAATGTAATGTTGGACTTGTACATATACCTTTCAACCGTTTAAATAATTTTATACTGTCCCTGGTTATATAGAGATGCAGTTCGAAAGTTAAGAACAGAAAAAACTTGACTTTTATATGAACAAACTCGGCTCTCATGAAAGTAATAGATGTTAACCCGTCGTTATGATAGCACTTTTTGACTGTCGCCCCAAAAGGCCAGAGTACGGAGATAATTCTTCATGTGCCCGTCACTGCGATGCAGGGTGAAGCTAAAGCAAAGCGGGAGGCTGAACTCACAGATAAAAACCCAGCCTTGATGTTCAAAGCCAGTGATTGTAGGAAAACTAAGCTAAGATCAAAGGGCGTAACGATCGTAGAGAAGCAAAAAGAAGCGTCTTATGGCATCCAGGCGCTTATCGTGGATCTGTATGGAAACCCCCAGTGGCTCATAGAGCACCCAGAATAATATTTCAGGAATGAATAGATGAAAAAATGAAGCGGTTCGACTCTATGTGGCCTATCTCAGAAAGCGCAGTCGAGTGATATATATCCAATTATGGAAAAAAGATGTTCATATCTGATTTATATTGATTCAAGATCCACCCAAGATTGTTTTATCCCAAAATTATTTCGCAGATTCAAAACCATTTGGAAGTTNAATACGCGATACAGCAGCAGGCGACGCAAAAGATTAAATGTTAAATAAATTTAAGCTCCATTTTGGTAATGTAGATTTATTCTGTAAAATGAAACAAATTCAAAGTTGAAGTGAAATGGTGATCACCCGTATACGACAGATCATTGTAATAAAAGAATTAAAAAAGCGAAATAATTTTGGGATAAAACAAGATCTACCTAAGATACCATAGATCATCCTGTAAACCTAGGAAATAATTCTGGTTGTAAGTAAAGACCTTAATTTTTCAGATATTTTTCAGATATCTTTCAGATATTTTTCAGATATTTTTCAGATTTAATTAAGGGCCTGCAGGTAAATCTGTTTGATCATGATTATGTATACTTTCTTACATGTAATCTCATACACATATATATATGAATACGAATCTTAATATATATTTGTATACAAATTTACTTAAAAAAACCAGGCTCTTAAGGAATTTATGAAATGTTTTCAGATATATTTTAAGCTGAGATCGAAATTGAGAGGAAACAAATTTAGAATAATTAATCTGATTTTGAAAAAAAATATAGTATGAAATAGAGCAGAATTAAAGAAAAAAATCGAAAACAAATTTTAAGGATCGGTTTTTAATGCTTTTACTGGCTCTTCTTAATCAAATTAGAGAACCTGAGATAGTCATCCCCTCCGATATACTATCTAAATAATGTTAGTTCAATGAGATAAATATTTATAATCAGTGTATATAGTTTATACCAAAGTACAATTAAAAGAAATTTATAGTTGGGGGTAAAGTATGAGAATTCGAGTAATTAGTTCCAGAGACGAAATTTTTATGTTGAATCCTAATGAGCGCATCGTTCACCTGGCTTTCAGGCCATCGAACAAGGACATCTTCGCACTCGTTGAAACCTGTCCAAAGATTGAGGTAATTCAGTTACCTAAATCTTACATAGCCACGATCTCAAAGTCCATAGAAATATTCCTTGAAATGCAGAGAATCCAGCTTATGGAAGGCGATGTATGGGGACACAGGAAGGACATTAACGAATACTACACCATTCCGATCTCAGTTACTGAGAAAATAAGGGAAATGAAAATCGAAGGTAAATCCTATGAGGATATTGAGGCAAGGGTCTCAAGGGAAAATAGACTTAACCCTGAAATGGTCGCTTATATCATGAACAAGGAAGCTACTGCCTGAATTCCTGCAGGTGTTAGGATTCAATTAGATTTTTGATCAATGAGAGCAAATTCTTTGATACTGATCACGGCATTCATGTTCCTATAGACAGACATGTAAACCCCGAAGCTAAATGCTTCGGGTAGTTTACATGGATTTTGAAAGTTCAACATTTCGCCTGTTCAGCTTCATCGCGGATATATTATAAGACTCGACATCATTAAAACTTGCTTCAATTTAGACCCTTAAGATTGTTGTATATATCGAGTTTATTGCATTATTATTTTTTACAAGATGTTAAGTTCTCTATTGCCAGTGATTTTATGTTTTCATGAAATGTTAAGTTCTTTTCCTCTATATAAGTATAGAAATATTAACAGTAGGTCATTGTCCAGAAACAGCATATATACTCATTTCCAATGTAACGCAAAAATAGAAACAGTAAAAAGATTAATTTAAAAAAGAAAAGTGAGCAGTAGTTATCTACTTTAGAGTATACCAATCTTCTTTTTTTCCTCAGCTATCCTTTCAACTTCATCCCCATTTACTTC
>JGI2065J20421_1002478_pt1 | contig 10170 bp, 10 predicted proteins | sample Biomet5_FD_20421 | JGI IMG/M metagenome (IMG submission 20421)
ATGTAGAGTCACGACCTGCTTTATCTGATCCGTTAAAAGTATTATCCGACTCCAACAAGGCTAGTTCAGCAATCTTTACTTCTGCTCCAAAAGGATCCCTCCCATACACAGCATACAAACTATCTAATGCCGTCTTGTAGGTTTGTCTGTCATTATACCTACCACTATGAAGAAATGACAAATAATCAAGTTCAGCCATCAGAAGCGCTTTCCTGTTCGAATTATTACGACGGAAGTTGAGTAAAGTTTCATACCATGAAGCATCAGGCTGAATATCAATAGCCCGATGCACCAAAAAATCGTATAATGTAGGACGTAGCTCTGACATATCTGCCCCTTTATTCATGAACAGATCATACTTACTGACCCATGTATGTTGCAGCAAAGAAGCTGGTTGCAAGGAAGCGGTTAATTCCGACTTAATCTTATCTCTGAACAGATTTGAAGTCCACTCACGAATATCGTCCGGAACAAAATCCTGCAAATCAATCCGCTGAGCAATATCGATGCGATGATTTTCATAATATGTATTATACATCTCAGCTTCCATTGAATGGAGAACAGCCACAGCATCGGAATCCTTACATTGCCTGGCATAATTGTCAACCTCTTTGATCAATTCAGGGAATGATTCCGAATCCTTTTCCATCTGTTGACTCATGCGCAAAATCAATGATTTAATCAGTTGAGGCGTATTCTGTTTCTTCACCGCTTCCATAATTGCCCGGTCTTTCTCCGCCGGTTGATGCCCTTTGATCATAACCGCCATAGCTGTTACTCCACAAATGAAAAACAGCAATATTATATACACCTTTATTTTCATATCACTAGTATTTATTTGTTAAACAAATATTTATAGATTAAGATGCAAAGTAACAGCAAACAATTGCAAACAGTTCGTTAATTTAGAATAATTTCACTTGCGCAAGTATGTGACAAATGTATATGGATACAGATTCTTCTCGTCTGCCGGAAATTTCTGACGTTCTATTTCTGTCCATCTATTGAAATCCACTATGGGAAAGAATGCGTCAGCTTCATCAAAGACATGGTGTACATGTGTTATATACATCCGTTCTACTTGATCAATGGTTTCGGCATAAACATGCGCACCACCAATAATAAACACCGATTCATCTTCCTTACAGATCTCCAGCGCTTGCTGTATAGATCCACAAACTATACAATTTGTATATTCGGTACTCTCCTTTGTGGTCAACACAATATTTTTACGGTTGGGCAATGCACCTTTAGGCAACGATTCAAAAGTTTTCCGTCCCATAATAACCGTATGTCCGATGGTCAAGTCCTTAAAATGTTTCATATCGGCAGGTAAGTGACACAATAACTGCCCCTCCTTACCAATAGCATTATTATCAGATATAGCAACAATAATTGATATCATATTTATTTCATATATATTTATTATACAGCTACTACTCCCTTAATATGTGGATATGGATTATAATCAATCAATGTAAAATCTTCATATTTAAAATCGAAAATATTTTTCACTTCCGGATTCAGTATCATTCTAGGCAAAGGCCTTGGTTCGCGGGTCAGTTGAAGTTTAACCTGTTCAAGGTGATTCAGATAAATATGCGCATCACCCAAAGTATGAACAAAATCACCGGCTTTCAACCCGGTTATTTGCGCCATCATCAACAACAACAAGGCATATGATGCAATATTAAAAGGAACTCCAAGGAAAATATCAGCACTTCGCTGATACATCTGAAGACTCAATCGCCCATCGGCTACATAAAATTGAAATAGAACGTGGCACGGAGGCAGGTTCATATTGTTCAAATCGCCTACATTCCAGGCACTAACTATCATGCGTCGTGAATTAGGATCATGCTTAATTGTATCAACAACTTCTTTGATCTGGTCAATTGATCCGCTTTTATAATCAGGCCACGAACGCCATTGATAACCATAAATATGTCCGAGATTGCCAGCTTCATCTGCCCATTCGTCCCAAATACTCACGCCATGTTCATGAAGATAATTCACATTTGTATCACCCTGCAGAAACCACAGCAGCTCATATATGATTGATTTCAGATGTAATTTTTTTGTTGTCAAAAGCGGATATCCATCGTCCATATTAAACCGCATCTGATGTCCAAACACACTGATTGTGCCCGTTCCTGTACGATCTCCTTTAACTACTCCTTCATGGAGCACACGTTCTAGTAAATCCAAATACTGCTTCATATCTTCTAAATTACAAGGGCAAATGTACAAAAATTACCATTGATAAACTACAATTGCTAAAAGAAAGCACAAAGCGCAGTTAATCCCGCAATAATTATTATATTTGCCGCTATAGAGAATATAACATTTTAATTTTAAGTATCAATGAAGAGACTGTTTATTGCTGCCATGGCAATGTGCATTGTATTATCAAGTTGCACAAAAAAAGTAGAAACGACACTTTCCGGCTTAAATAAAGCCAATTTCGTTTCTGTAGTACAAAACAAGCAGACTGCCTTGTATATATTAAAAAACAAGAACGGTGCTGAAGCTTGCATCACCAACTGGGGCGGTCGCCTTGTATCTGTTATGGTCCCGGACAAAAACGGCAAAATGACAGATGTTGTTTTAGGTTACGACAATATCAAACAGTATGTCGATAATCCGGATAATAACTATGGTGGAATCATTGGTCGTTATGGAAACCGTATTGCCAACGCCACATTTAAGCTCGACAGTGCTATTTACAAACTTCCGAAAAACAACAATGGTCATTGCCTGCATGGTGGACCGGAAGGTTTTCATACACGTGTGTTCGATGCCAAACAGATTGATGATCAGACTCTGGAACTGACCTATCTTTCGAAAGACAATGAAGCTGGCTTTCCAGGAAATCTGAATGTCAAGGTCACTTACAAACTAACTGATGACAACGCTATTGATATCAAATACGAAGCTACAACTGACAAACCAACCGTTGTAAATTTAACCAACCACAGTTATTTTAACTTGTCTGGTGTTCCAGGTTCACAAATTCTTGACCATGTCATCATGATTAATGCAGATACTTATCTGCCTGTTGATTCTACACTAATTCCGACAGCTGCCATGGATTCTGTTGCAGGAACACCAATGGATCTGCGTATGCCTATTGCCGTTGGTACACATATTGACGACACATTTCCACAGCTTGTCTATGGGAAAGGCTTTGACCACAACTGGATTCTNAACACCAAGGGTGACGTTACGAAAGTAGCAGCCAAGGTNGTTTCTCCAAAGAGTGGCATCGTTATGGAAGTTTACACAACTGAACCGGGTCTTCAATTCTATGCAGGTAATGCCATGAATAAGGCCGGCGACAAAGGTAAATTAGGAGTTGTTTACCCACATCGCGGAGCGCTCTGTCTTGAATCGCAACACTATCCCGATTCACCTAACCAACCTACATTTCCGAGTGTAGTTCTTCGTCCGGGCGAAACTTATCACAGCGAATGTATGTATAAGTTCTCTGTTGAGAAATAATCTGTGACAATAAATAAAAACAATTTGAGGGTGTGTCAGATTTGACACACCCTCAAATTGTTTTGGCCTCGTAGCACATAGGCTTTAAAATGAAGAAGCCAATAAAAGTGTACCTCGATGAAGTGCCTAAACTCAATCCTTCTGAAAAAACCTTATAGAAAACCGATAAGTGATTTTAGTAAAAGTCAAGAGTATACAATTCCTGACAAAAAAGTATATACTCTTAAAACTAAAAGTATATACTCTCATACCCCCAAAGTATATACTTTCGTATAGTAAAAGTATATACTTTTTTGAAAACCGTCGTAAGCATCTGTACAAAATTCATTTTTCCTTAACATACTCTTTATACCGTTGTAACGCTACTGAAATATTCAATATGTTCTTTTGTATTGGATTTACAAAATACAAATAAATATGATGAAAGTACTATTTATTATTCAAGGAGAAGGTCGTGGACATTTGGCACAAGCGCTCTCTTTACGTCAAAAACTAATAAAGCAAGGAGATGAAGTAGTCGGGGTTATGGTTGGAAAAAGTCCAGCCAGACATATACCGGAATTCTTCGTAAATAAGATTGGTGTTCCTGTTCATTCTTTCGAAAGTCCGAATTTTATGCCAACAGCAAAAAGAAAGCGGTCAAATCTATTAAAAAGCATCCTATATAACCTCTTACGTCTTCCTAAATATGCGAATAGCATCCATGAAATTCAACAGACCATCAATCAAACTAATGCCGACGTGGTTGTTAATTTCTATGAACTACTAACCGGGCTAACATATCTGTTCTACCGTCCTAAACCTTTAATGATTTGTATTGCACACCAATATTTATTCCTCCACCCCGACTTCGTTTTTCCACAAACAAATCGTTTATCATTATTGGTTTTGCGCCTATTTACGCGGGCGACAGCTATTGGTTCAACAAAGAAATTAGCACTTTCCTTTCGCAAAATGCGTGAAATAAAAAACAAAAAACTCATTGTCGTACCCCCCTTATTAAGGGAAGAAGTATTAGAATCTGTTCCCACGCAAGGCGATTATCTTCACGGCTACCTGCTAAACAGTGGATTCAGTGAAGAGATCTATTCATGGCATAAGTTACATCCTAAAATTAACCTTCATATTTTCTGGGACAGAACAGATGTAAAAGCGGAAGTAATAGTAGATTCTCATCTCTCATTTCATCAGTTAAACGACACGCTTTTCATCCAATCTATGGCGGCTTCAAAGGCTTTTGCTACGACAGCGGGATTCGAATCGATATGTGAGGCGATGTATTTAGGAAAACCCGTATTGATGGTTCCAACCCATATCGAACAAATATGTAATGCTTTCGACGCTTTACAAATAGGAGCTGGAACAATTGCCGAATACTTTGATTTAAATGTACTTCTTGCTATTTCAGAAAAGTATCTTCCAAATAAAGCATTCGTCAATTGGGTAAAACAGGCTGACTGGCTTATCTTGCGTGAATTCCGCCAAGATCTTCTATGCGACGAAACACTGTCAACGCCTTGGAAACATCTTACGACTGATCTAATTTTCCGGCTAGTAAAAGGCCTCTGAATATTGATTTTATGCCTAACTTATGCTATCTTTGCCACAAAACATTAATCATTATCAAATGGCAGGTCTCTATATCCACGTTCCTTTTTGCACTAAGCGATGTATCTATTGTGATTTTTTTTCAAACACAGAGATGAAATACAAGTCATCTTATGTTGAATCCATCATAAAAGAAATGGCTTTAAGAAAAGACTATATTGAAGGAGAAGAAATTGAGACCATTTATTTTGGGGGAGGCACGCCATCACTGCTTTCCGCCACTGATTTTAGGGATCTATTTGAAGCCATACAACAAACCTTCATTATTAAGGAAAAAGCAGAAATCACGCTTGAAGCGAACCCCGATGATATAACTGAATCTTCCGTAAAAAATCTTTGCAAACTGCCTTTTAATCGGGTGAGCATGGGTGTACAAAGTTTCAACGACAACGATTTGCACTTTCTAAATCGCCGTCACGACAGCCGTGAAGCACATCAGGCCATAAAACTGTGGAAAGAAAACGACATTCACAATATCAGTATTGACCTGATTTATGGATTGCCGGGACAAACCATCGAAGCATGGATAGCCAATATCAATGAAGCTCTCACCCTCGATATTCCGCATATTTCAGCCTACATGCTGACTTATGAAAAAGGGACACCACTCTATCGGATGCTGCAAGCAGGAAAAATCAAATCTGCTGACGATGATTTAAGTCTGGCTTCATTCTCTACACTAATTAAGATGCTGACAACAGCAGGCTATATTCATTACGAAATATCAAATTTTGCCCGCCGGGGATTTTTTTCGCAGCATAACAGTTCCTACTGGACAGGTAAGAAATATCTTGGCCTTGGACCGGCAGCACATTCTTACAATGGAAAAAACAGACAGTGGAATGTGGCGTCTCTGCCGAAATACATAGAAGGTATTAAAAATAACCAACCTATTACTAGCGGTGAAATATTAAATCTTTTTACACGATACAACGACTACGTCATCACACGGATGCGTACCATGTGGGGAGTTAAATTGTCTGATATACAAAAAAATTTTGGGAACAATCTAAAGAATTACTTTTTAAAAACAGCTCAACCCTATATAAAAGAACAATTTCTAATCCAAAACGAAGACACAATAAAGCTCTCAGAAAGAGGTATTTTTGTTTCAGATGGAATTATGAGCGACCTCTTGTACGTAGACTGAAAGAAAACGAAATGGGTGGGTTTCGACAACAAAATAGCAAATATTGAGGACAAGCTCCTATTTTTTAGATTTTTTTCAGTATAGAAATAATACAACGTAAAAATCTATTGCATATATTTGCACCGTTAAAACAGAAGTAAAAAAAAGTAGTGCCATATTTGTACATTATAGCAGGATGCAACGGCGCTGGAAAGACGACAGCTTCATTTACAATCTTACCGGAGATGTTGAAATGTAAAGAGTTCGTCAATTCTGATGAAATAGCGAAAGGACTTTCTCCTTTCAATGCGAGTAATATAGCGGTCGCAGTTGAAGCCAGTCGTATTATGTACAAAAGAGTTAAAGAACTTATCTCGATAAGCGAGACGTTCGCAATGGAGACTACATTAGCTACCCGGTCAGTGGTAAACTTGATACGGGAAGCACAAAGGGAAGGATATTTTGTAACGTTGCTATTCTTTTGGTTAAATACACCGGAATTGGCAATTGAAAGAGTAAAAATGAGAGTTGCTGCCGGTGGACATGACATACCGGAGCAGACGATACGTCGCCGCTATGATGCAGGAATTCATAACCTCTTCGAACTATATATCCCCATTTGTGATTACTGGATGATAACAGACAACTCAATGTCGCCGATGCAAATTATTGCAACAGGCTTTAAGAGCGATAAAAAGGAGATAATTAATTCTGACATTTACACTAAACTTGAACATCATGAATGAGCAAGAAGTAAGAGAATTTGAAGAGAACATTTTAAAAGGTGCTAACATTGCATTTCAGCGCTTAGTAAATCAAAAGAAAAAAGAAGACGGCGAGCTCGTATTCTCACGTAACGGCTACATTTTCCGTGTCAAAGCGACTGATTTGGACAAAGGAACTTTCTGAACAATTTTATAAATTCTATACAAGGCTGATGATTCACGAATCACCGGCCTTTTCTGTTTAGGGCTATTCATAACTATCATGTCTGAAGAAAACAAGATAAAAATCGTTGGTGCAAGGGAAAACAACCTAAAAAACATATCATTAGAGATTCCCAAGAAAAAAATTACAGTATTCACCGGCGTCTCGGGTTCGGGCAAATCGTCACTGGTTTTAGACACGATTGCCGCCAGNTCAAGGCGAGAGCTGAATGAGACATTTCCAAGCTTCGTACAACAATATCTACCCAAATATGGTAGACCGCATGTCGATAAGATTGAGCATTTACCGGTAGCTATTGTTATCGACCAGAAGAAACCGGCACCAAACGCACGCTCTACGGTCGGAACATATACGGATATCTATGCGCTGCTCCGATTATTATTCTCGCGCGTAGGCAAACCTTTTGTAGGGTACTCAGACACGTTTTCGTTCAACCATCCACAGGGAAGGTGTCAGCGTTGCGACGGACTGGGAGAAATCAGAGAACTTGATGTTCATAAGCTTGTAGACTTCAACAAATGCCTGAATGATCCCGATGTGATTCATTACGTGGCATTTCAACCGGGCGAATGGCGTTGGATACGTTATGCCAAAAGTGGACTGTTTGACCTCGACAAGAAAATTAAAGACTATACACCCGAAGAGCTAAAGCTCTTCTTGTACTCCCCGCAAATACGACTGAAGAATCCATCTGTAGGCTGGCCGAAGACGGCGAAGTTCGAAGGGTTGGTGACACGTATGTACCGCAGCTGCATCAATTCGGAAGAAGGCAAACTGCACATGAAAATGCTGGAACCGATGCTGACAATGGGAGTCTGTCCCGATTGTGGTGGTACACGACTCAATGAGACGGTCCGTTCCTGTGTCATCAACAAGAAAAATATAGCAGAAGTGACAGCCATGGCAATCCCCGATATCTGCTTATGGCTCCAACAAATTATTGACCCACTGGCAGCAGACATGAAACAAGCACTTAGAAACAGACTGGAAGCCTTACAGGAAATAGGGCTCGGTTATCTGACACTCGACCGCAGTATGGGGACACTCTCAGGTGGTGAAGCACAACGTTGCAAGATTGCCAAATACATCAACTCTGCTCTTTCCGATATTTTATATATATTGGATGAACCCAGTGTCGGGTTGCACAGTCACGACATTCATCTTCTAAAAGCTTCCGTCCGAAAACTACGCGACCACGACAATACGGTGCTGCTTGTTGAACATCACAAGGAAATGATCCAGATTGCCGACCATATCGTCGATATGGGTCCAGGTTCAGGAATGGAGGGAGGAAATATTATATTCGAAGGTTCATACAGTGAATTGTTGCACAGTGATACACAAACTGGTTTGATGATTGCCAACAAGACGTCACTCAAGACGACAGTACGTACACCGACGGGCTGGTTCAAGGTAGAACATGCCAGAGAGCATAATCTGAAAGATCTGACTGTACGCCTGCCTCTGGGTGTAATGGCAGTGATAGCCGGAGTAGCCGGCTCAGGCAAAAGTTCGCTGATGGACTGCTTCCGCAGGCAGTGCAACGAGGATGTTATTTACATCAGTCAAAAGAATATAGGAATAAGCTTACGCTCAACGCCAGGAACCTACATCGGGGAGGCCGACGATATACGTAAACTATTTGCTCAGAAGACTAAAGCGGGTCTCAACATGTTTTCTTTCAACGGCAAAGGAGGTTGCCCGGTATGCAAGGGAAAAGGTGTCATCGTGTCAGACATGGCATTTATGGACACCATTGAAACGATGTGTGAAGCTTGCGGCGGTCTGCGTTATTCAAAAGAAGCGCTGCAATACACCGTCGACGGTATTAATATTGCCGAAGCAATGGATCTTACTGTGCGCAAGGCTTCACTGCGATATGCAGGTACAAACATCGAAGAGAAACTTCGTCCACTCATGCAAGTAGGCCTGGGATATCTCCATCTCAATCAAGCGCTATCAACATTATCGGGGGGCGAGTTACAACGCGTAAAACTTGCCTCATATTTAGCGAACAAAGGTCGTATTTTTGTACTCGATGAACCGACTGACGGTCTGCATGTAAGGGATATACAGAATATCATCGCCCTGTTCGACAGAATGGTAGAACAAGGCAACTCTGTCTTCCTGATCGAACATAATCTGGATGTTCTGAAAGCGGCAGATTATGTGATTGAGCTTGGTCCCGGAGGAGGACAAATGGGCGGCGAACTGCTTTTCGGCGGTACTCCGCACGAGCTGTTACAAAGCAAGCAATCTGTAACAGCCCCATACCTCGCTAAAGAACTACCAAATTGAAAGTAATTCCGATTGAAACGGCCTATTTACACCCCACAGCATTAAAAGCCTCTGACTATTTTCGAAAAATACATTACATTCCATTGGAAACCAATGATCAATCTTTAGTTGGCAGTGAAACAACAGTATGAATTCTCGGTGACCGATTGATCGTTTCTTCCAATCAAAAACAATGCTTGTCATTTGATAAAAGAACCAGTCGTTCATGGGTTCGATTGGACATATCGGAAATGATCCTGAAGGATCTCTATCCCTTTCGGGGTGGATGAATGAGGCTGCAGGACACATCTATTTTTCTGCAGGAAACGGACGAAACGTTATATATGACAAGGACGGACATTTTATAGGCAATCAATCTGATATAGAAGTCACGAACGGATGTTTCAGTTTCGTTACAATGCTAAATGGAGCGTTACACTTTTACTACTAAATAACCTTCGTTCAATAAAAAATAGGCTTAAATGCACCTAATTGTATTTTACATTTCATTCGGATGTAACAATCATTTCATTCGAATATATTGAAGATTTTATTCGAATATAAAGGTCTGTACATTCGAATAAAATATATCCCGATTATCAAAAATAGAGCCTGTCTAACAGTAAAAATGTTATTCAGACTCTTTTTATATTTTATCTTCTGATAAATATCTAAAAAGCTTTTAAGACTGAATAAATATAAATTCT
>JGI2065J20421_1002484_pt1 | contig 10141 bp, 8 predicted proteins | sample Biomet5_FD_20421 | JGI IMG/M metagenome (IMG submission 20421)
AAGGGGATACATATCTACACTAATAAAGAATAAAATGCCTGTTATTAGTTCACTTCATTCAGCGATTGAAGATGTACCTCCCTTACCCTGAATAGATACAACTTTTTTGAGCTTATACCGAATCCATTTTATTCTTGCAATGTGAATTTATATTGATTAATTTTAAGATTGGAGAAAGGCTCTTTAATAGGATTCAGTTTAGTAAAATTGATATCAATTTTAAACTGTAACGAAATCCGTAGCATCCAAATTGTGAGCATGTTGCAAAATTAAAAAATAATTTATGGATTCTCATGTTCTTAATTATCTAATGTGTTTCTAATCGTAAAAATTTACTGAAACTTTTTGATTCAAAGCAAAAATTGTTTTTATATGAACTAATTATAGGATTTTTATTTTTTGGATATTAATTCAACTTCAAACTCCATCAGGAAGCTGAAAATGAATTCAATATACTTCAAGGATTTAGCTGAATTTGCGAAAAACCATGGACATAAACCTGACTTAGAATTGAACAGAAACCTGCAGGACTCATTTGTATCCGGAAATTTATACAGAAACAGCTATGAGCATCTTCAGGAAGAACTTATCAGGATAGGAGCCCTTATTCAGATTTTTCTTGAAAAAGCTGGAGATGAAACTGGGGAGGATAGCTCAAAATTTGCAGGCTTGTTCATTTCGGAAGCTGAAGTGAACTCAATTATACCGGCTGTGTGCAGCGGCTCTAAATCTTTTGAAGAACATTTGTCGAAGTCTGCAGAAATTGAAACCTTGGAGAGAACGATCCACTGGAAAAAAGCTGAGAGCCTTAAGAGAGGAATCGAGTTAAGGCTGTACAGCTTATCGGAACTTTTTCCCCTGACGCCTTTTGAAAAAGATGTCCTTTTAATAGCATTTGCCCCTGAACTTGACGGACGCTTTTCAAAGCTGTACGCATACCTGCAAAATGACCTTACGAAAAAACAGCCATCTGTGGGGATGATAATTGAGCTTCTCTGCACCAGTCTTGAAGAGAAACTTGAGGCAAGGGAGTACTTTTCCCCATCTGCCCCTCTGCTGAGAAACAGGCTTATTTCTCTTGTAGGGGACGGTGTGGATGCAAATCCTCCCCTGCTATCAAAATTCGTTAAACTGGATGATAGAATAGCGGCTTTTTTACTTAATTCAGATGAAACTGACCCGAAAATTGCCCGGTTTTCTACGCTGGAAAAGCCTGTCAGGTCTTTTGACGATCTTATTGCCCCGGATGACCAGAAAAACTGTCTGCTTGAAGCTGTAAAGAGGACAATTGAGGAAGATTCCAGGCTCATGTTTTTCTTTTATGGGCCATCAGGAACTGGAAAAAAGCTTGCGGCTGAGGCTTGCTGTAAGGAATTTGGGGTAAATTTGCTTCTGGCAGATGCCGAGGCATTTCCGAAAAGTAGTGAAGGTGAAGCTCTTAGCTTGATTTTACGGGAGGCTCTTCTCCAGCAGGCAGCGGTTTTCATTGAAAATTTTGATGCCTTATGGGGGCGCAATCAACAGGGACAGGATTTGGATTCAGGTCTTTCAAGTTTTGACCCAGGTTACGGCACTTCTGGATCATGTTTTTCAGGTTCAGACTTTTCAAGTTCTGGCTTTTTTGGATCAGATGTTTTTAGGCTTGTCAGGGCACTTGACTCTTTTCCAGGGTCTGTATTTCTATCCGCTGGCCAATTGTGGGAACCCGGAAGTGCCCTGAGAAACAATACTTTTATAAGCTGTGCTTTTCCCCTGCCGGCTTTATCAGAGCGGAAACAGCTCTGGAAAATGTGCCTAGAAAACTTTGAAAACAGTATCACAGAGGCAGATATAGAAGACCTTGCTGCCAGATTCAAACTAAGCGGCGGCCAGATCCGAGATGTGATCTCGACTGCGCAGGGTTTTGCCGCGTCGCGGGGGCGGGATAAGGTAGTTATTGCCACAGAAGACCTTTACAGGGCTTGCAGGAATCGTTCAAGCTTAAAACTCAACTCACTTGCTCGAAAAATCAATCCCAAGCGGAAATGGAAGGATATTGTGCTGGCTGCGCCGGTAAAAGAGCAGCTTGAGGAGATCTGCGCCTTTGTCAGACATAAGGAGACCGTTTACTCCGAATGGGGGTTTGATAAAAAGCTTTCTCTTGGGAAAGGACTGAATATCCTTTTTGCAGGTCCTTCGGGAACTGGAAAGACTCTGGCTGCCGAGATTATCGCGGGAGAAGTGGGGCTTGACCTCTATAAAATTGATATTTCAGGCACCGTGAGCAAATACATAGGGGAAACCGAGAAGAATTTGAAAAAGATCTTCGGGGAAGCCGTGATAGGCAATGCAATTCTTTTCTTTGACGAAGCCGATGCACTTTTCGGAAAACGTTCCGAGGTTAATGATTCCCATGATCGCTATGCAAATATTGAAGTAAACTACCTGCTCCAACAGATGGAAGAGCACGAAGGGATAATTATCCTTGCAAGCAATTATAAAAGGAACCTTGACGACGCCTTCCTGAGGAGACTGCAGTTTGCTGTGGAATTTCCAATACCTGACGAAGCTTCAAGAAAAGAGATCTGGACTGGCATGTTCCCTGAAAAAGCGCGGCTCGGGGAAGACGTGGATTTCAATTTCCTTTCAAAATTCAAGCTCACAGGCGGGAACATAAAAAATATTGCCCTGCTTTCTGCAGTTCTGGCTGCGGACGGTTCTGGAGTAATAGGTATGAAAGAAATTCTGAGGGCTCTGAAGCGAGAATTCCAGAAAATGGGCAAAATCTGTACTCCTGCAGATTTCGGAACTTATTATGAGCTGGTAAAATGATTAATATTTATGAAGAGAAATTGTAATGTGTACTTATGAAGAGAAATTATAACGTAAAATCTTGAAGAGAAATTATAACGTAAAATCTTGAAGAGAGATTGTGAAGTAAAGTTATGAAGATGAACTCCTAAACAGATAAAAGACGTTGTAGTAATTATATTCAGGTAGCAGGAGACATGAAAATGTCGGATTATACGGCGATAGCTGATGTCGGAGAAACCCTTGTAGAACTCCTGAGAGAAAATATGCAGGACATCGTACCTGCGGATTCGATATTCCTTGTATCCCCTGGAGAAATTGAGGGCAAAGACAATATCCGCCTTTCCCTCTTCCTCTTCCAGGTTGAAGAAAACATCCACCTGAAAAACGTGGATATGGAAGTTCTTGGGCCTTCGAGACTCAAAGCTCCGCCTCTTGCCCTTGACCTTTACTACATGCTAACCTCATACCCTTCTTCTGGAATTCAGGATAGGACCGAAAGGACCGCAGAAGAACACAGAATTCTGGGAAGAGCAATGCAGATCCTGCACGATAATCCCATCCTTACAGGTTCAATTCTAAAAGGGAGCCTTTCTGCGTATGATACTGAATTGCATGTAATTTGCAGTACATTGAGCCTGGATGACATGACCAAGATCTGGAGCACTTTCAAAGAAAAAAGTTTCCGGCCTTCAGTCTGCTATCAGGTAACGCCAGTTAAAATCGAATCCTCAAGCGAAAAGAAAATCAGCAGGGTTACAGGAGGCCCTCAACGGCAAACGCCCGAAAGGAGGGAGGAGTAAATGGCTTCTGTCAAATCGTATGCAGCCCTAACTGATATGGGAAGAATCAAGTGTAAGGGCAAGCATGGGTACGTATTTTCCTGTCCCTCTTCTCTCAACATATCCTTTGCAGTATGGCTTGTTGATGACTATACGCAAAAAGAACCTCTGGGAGAGGTCAGGATAACACTGAATGGGGAGAAAATAACAACGTTAAAACCTTTAAAAAACATGAGTGGATACCATATATTTTCTGGACTTCCTGAAGGCACGTATACGTTAAGCGTGGATTCCGAGTTTTACTTTTCCGAGGAAAAGATAGTCGATACCTCTTCTTTCGTAAATTCAAAGGAACCTGTTGTCGAAATTGTCCTGAAGCCGAAGCCTCTGTATCCTTTTCCGGACAGAGCAACGCTTATAAGAGGCCTTCTTTCCCCGCTTGCCCCAGATCCGGATCTTTTTGCAGGCATTACAGTAAAGGCAACATCAAAATCTACAGGCAGGGATATCCGGGGAACTCCAGACGAGAAGGGAGAATTTGTTCTTTACTTCAGGGAAATTATTCCCAGAAAAGCCGATATTATCCTTGAAATCAAAGGGGAAGAAATTGAAAAAACGCTTTCTGTATTGATAGAAGAAGGTCAGAGCGTATATACAGGAGTCATTTCAATTCCCTGAATACTACCTTAAATTTAAACTTCTATTTCTTCAAATTATCTTGGGAGCTATCTTACTGTCTGATATTATATCTTGAGCTTATTCTATCTCCTGATAAGCTAATTCCATACACTCTACTAATTTTATACTGAGCCGATCTTCCTTTTAATGGCTACTTCTACGGATAAACACAATAATTTCTAAACTAAAAGGAAAAATTCAACTCTTAATAAAAAAGTCAGGATAAGTTTTCAAATACTCAAAATTTATCATTTGAAGTCTACCAAGAAACTAAAAATTAATTTTCAGACATAATTATTGTAATATAGATCTTTAAAAGGAATAGCTCTTAAAGAATACTGCCAGGTCAGTATTTTCAAGTTTTACAAGTTTTTCAAGTTTTTCAAGTTTTTCAAGTTTTATAAACGATATTAAATGCATTTGTATAAATTTTGAATAAAACTTGTCATATTTTAAAATAAAATCTTAAAATATATAATATATACGTAAACGTAAATATAAATGTTCATATACTTAAAAAACTTATGACAATTGTAAAAACTAATTGTAATTGTTAAGGAGTCCGGAGATCTCGGGTTCCAAAGAGTAAATGATATTAACGGAGGGCTTGGTATGCCAGAATATCTTTCCCCAGGCGTATATATAGAAGAATTTGAAATTGGCGCAAAACCAATGGAAGGAGTTTCAACCAGTACCGCAGGGTTCCTGGGAGAAACCGAGAGGGGTCCAACCACCCCCTGCCTGATCACCAGCTGGCTTCAGTATCAGAGGGTCTTCGGAGGTTATTTCGGAAACGACAAATATCTCCCAGGCTCAGTGGACGGGTTTTTCAAAAACGGAGGAAAGCGGTGCTATATAAGCCGGATCGTAAAAGCCGGAGACAAACCAGCCACGACAGCCAGCTTAAAGCTGAAAGTGAACGGAGAAAATGCCCTGACAGTGGAAGCTGTCGGAGAAGGAGAGTGGGGTACCAGGGTTGCAGTGCAGATTTCCAGAGGGACCTTCAGCGGGTTCAGGTTGGACGTATTTTACTGGAAAGTAAAACCAGCATCCCTGTACAACCCTTACAAAGAGACTAGAACCCAGCCACGTCCGGCCGGTGTCGAATCATTTGACAACGTGTCGATAGATGAAGCTTCCCCGGACCATTTTGAAAAAACCGTTAATGGGATTTCGAACTTTGTAAAAATCATGATTAAGGAAGGGGATTCTGCAGAGCTGCTGAATACTCCGGAATCTCTATTGGAACTTGAATATCTTGCAGACGGCAGTGACGGGGAAGGAGATTTCGTCCTTTCGGACTATGAACGAAGCGCTCCTGAAGACGACAAACCCGGGAAGAGAAAAGGTCTTACAGCATTAAAAGGAATTGAGGACATTTCAATCATCTATGCTCCCAACGCTTATTCGGTCTCCGGGCTTGTGGGTTCCCTCATCTCGCACTGCGAAAGCCTAAGGTATCGTTTTGCAATTCTAGATGCTCCGCAGGGGTCTTCAAATGTTTCTGATCTTGACCCTAGAAGCAATAAACCCGAAGGTTCTATCCCCACAGACTTTGCAGCGTTTTACTACCCCTGGATCAAGGTAATCAACCCGGAAACCGGGATGCTGCAGGTCATACCTCCAGGCGGGTATGTTGCGGGAGTTTACGCTCGCAGTGATACGACAAGAGGGGTACACAAAGCCCCTGCAAACGAGGTCGTACTTGGAGCCTCGGACCTCGAGTTCCAGATCATGAAAGGAGAACAGGACATTTTGAACCCGAGAGGTGTAAACGTCATCCGTGCGTTTCCCGGAAGGGGGATCCGAATATGGGGAGCCCGCACCATTTCTTCCAACACTCTCTGGAAGTATATCAACGTCCGCCGCCTCTTCATCTTCATAGAAGCATCCATAGAACGAGGGACCCAGTGGGTTGTGTTCGAGCCAAACGACGAACGCCTATGGGCAAGGGTAAAGGCAACCATAAACCAGTTCCTGACAGGCGTCTGGAGGAGCGGAGCCCTTATGGGGACAACACCGGAAGAAGCTTTTTTCATAAAATGCGACCGGAGCACAATGACCCAGGACGACATTGATAACGGACGGCTTATCTGCATCATAGGAATCGCCCCCGTGAAGCCTGCAGAATTTGTGATCTTCAGGATAGCCCAGTGGCAGGGCGGCTCGGCAGCTACAGAATAATTACCGGACAGGAATCTTTAGCACAGGATGGTAAATTCACGATATTTCAGGAATAATCAGGACAAGAATTTGCATAAAGGAGAATAAAATATGGGCGACAGAGTAGATCCCTACAGGAATTTCAGGTTCAGGGTTGAGATTGACGGTATTGGGCAGGCAGGATTTAGCGAATGTACGTTTGCGGATACGTCAACTGAGCCCATTGAATACAGGGAAGGAAACGAGCCTCCAGTATTCAGAAAACTTTCCGGCCTTACCAAATACGGAAATATTACCCTGAAATGGGGAATCACGGATTCGATGGACCTCTATAACTGGAGAAAGCAAATCATAGACACGGGAGCAGAGGGTGCAAGAAAGAATATGGCCATCATCCTGATCGACGAAGCAGGAAATGATAAAGCTCGCTGGGACATTGTGCAGGCGTGGCCGATAAAATATGACCCTACAGACTTCAATGCTAAAAATAATGAGGTAGGAATAGAAACTCTCGAAATTGCCCACGAAGGCTTTACAAGGGCGTCCTGAGAAGAGATAACGGAAGATGTCAGGAGTAGCCTCGAAGAAGCTTCTCCTTAAAATTATTTTTTTAAATGGATTTTTTATTTGGAGATGATGCAATGTTTCAAACGGAATTTGAATTTACCCTCCCCAAAGGCTATGTAGACGCAGAAGGAAACCTCCACAAAAAAGGGGTCATGAGGCTTGCAACGGCAGCTGACGAGATCCTGCCCCTTAAAGACCCGCGGGTCCAGGGAAATCCTGCTTACCTGACCGTAATCCTTCTCTCCAGGGTCATAACCCATCTCGGGAACTTGCAGGTCATCAGCACGAAAACGATCGAAGACCTTTTTGCTGCGGACCTTGCCTACCTTCAGGACTTTTACGGTAGAATCAATGAAAACGGCTCCCCGGAAATTAAAACAGTCTGCCCTAAGTGCGGGTACCAGTTCGAGGTGGAAGAAAATACCCCGGGGGAATAAGGGGCTACCCCCTTAGCAGGATTTACGAGGAGGTAGCCTTCATCGCCTACTATTTCCACTGGTCTTACGAAGAGATCATGAACATGGAACACAGGGAAAGGCAGCGCTGGTGTGAGGAGATTTCCCGAATAAACAGGAACCTGAGTGGAGAAAAACAGAGAAGCATTCTGGACGCTTGAGAGCTAACTTATATGAAATTTAGATCTACAAAGGATGTATAGCTGTCCGGAAATAAGTTAAGGAAGTCAACACTACCCCAAGTTAAAACGACGAGACTTCTTGTCTTTTACATGTGAGCTATCTTTATGAACCCATTTAGTTTAATGAGAGCAATGGTCGGAGACCCTTTTACATCCTTTAGATTTCGAGTTGAAATTAATGGGATTAGTATTGCTAAAATCTCCGAGGTGACGGGTCTTCAGGTAGAAACTGAGGTCGAAACCTATGAAGAAGGTGGAGTAAACGATTTTGTGCATCAATTCCCTAAAAAAACAAAATATCATAATATTGTCCTCAAACGAGGAGTTACAATTTTACCTGAAATGTGGGCATGGTATCAGAGTGTAGTTTTCGGGGTGGCCATTCAGCAGACCATTGCCATTGTTTTGATGGATATCAAGGGCAATGATACGTGGTGGTGGTTCATTCTGGATGCATATCCTGTGAAATGGATAGGCCCGGATCTAAAGGCTGACAGTAATACGGTTGCTTTTGAGACCATTGAATTAGCTCATTCCGGGATTTTAGGAGCACCTTTAGGAAAAGCTGGCAACCTCGTTTCAAAAGCCACGGCAGCGACAAATATGGCAAATGTGTCTAAAAAACTCTAATATTTTGAGCTTGCACATGGAGTTTGGAAAATGGACGAAATTGTACTGAATTCAAATAAGATGACCCTATCTGATTCTGAATTTCATTGGAAATTTATGAATAAATATAGGAAGCGAGGGCAACAGATATCCATATTTCCAACTCTTTTTTTCTATAGAATTACAGGAACCGGAAAATCCGTTTTTCGAAAGGAAATAACTTTTCAAACAACTTTGAATAAAATTCAGTTAAATATTAATTTTCATGAGCAAAACATAAACTCTGCACCAATTTTCCAAAACATCAGGTATTACAAAAATATTATTCATAATGTTTTGTTGAATTATTCCCCCATTGAGGAAAAATTAATTTCGACCACATCAACAAGAAGTAATACAGGAGATATCTCTAAAGCGCCTTTGATTAATTTCAATAAAGTGAAGTCAGGTAATGAGAATTCAACGTCTTTTATATCTGTAACAAATTATTTTTTTAATTCTCACTTCCTTGATAACACTCTACTTAATACTAGTGCTTCGGTTCCAAAATCAACTCCTGATTTCCTGGAAAAATCCATGATCTTCGGATCTATTAAAAAGTCAGGTTTTATGAACTTACTTTGGAATCCCAGTACTATAATCCTGAACAACTATCCTCTTAATCTTCATGTTCTGAATAAGAGGCTTTTCTCTACCGACAGTTCGTTCAATACTTATTCAAGAAAATCTAAACCGGCTTTTGGAAAGCTCCTGAAATTGAGTTCCAGTGTTCATCCAAGGTTTTTAAACAATTACCCCGTTCTAATTGACTCTTCAAGAAAGGCAGATTTTGAATGCTTAAAGACTTTAAAACCGATTACTCCAAAAAGTCCAGAAGCGGAGAACCTGTTGCCTGATATATTCTCGAAACTCGCATTGTACTCTAACTGGACATACTTTTCCAGTCACCTGAAGAATTCACATGGGAAAGGTTTGAAAATATCAAAAAGCTTGTGGATACCTGACTTTAGCTATAAGAATTCAAAACTGTTCCAGAGTTCAAAACTGTTCCAGAGTTCAAAACTGTTCCAGAGTTCAAAGCTGTCCCATCATTTTTTAGCCGTGGTTTTTCCAGTAAAATTAGATTTTAATAAAAAATTCAATCAGCCTAAAACCGGTTTGTTTGATGTTTTTTCCTTGGAATCCAAAAATTCTGCATCCACAAAGATATTAGCACGAATTTTTCAAATGGATGCAGAATATAACTCTGGACATTTATTAATGAAAACTTTTTTAAGATGTAAAACATCGTTTTCAGGACAAAAAGCTCCTCTTATTAAAATACGAAATATAGATAATGAAGGTTTACCTGACATCGACCATCCATCAGAAACAGCTTATTTTAATCGTTTTTTGAATATCCACGATATTTATGCCCAAGATTGTAACATAAATTCATCTGTAAACCCTGACTCCATTCTCAGAAATTTCCATAAAATTTGTTATTCAGAAAATTCTTCTTCTTTTTTAAATACTCTTTTAAATCCCAGGTCATATGATGTGAATCCTGTTTTTAGAAGGTTCCGAAAACCATCTCCCGATATGCATACAGAACTTTCTAAATATATTTTTAATAAGGGTTATTCAGTAGAAACTTTCAAATCTGAAAATTACTCCTCTTCAAAAAGGGACAACTCCATTAAATATATTTTTAAAATACCAAGCTACAAAAAAGATTCGGATTTTATCCGGAATTGGTTAAACAACATTTCTTTAAAGGACCTGATCAAATTACGTGCTAATTTCCATGGAATAGAAGCTTCAAAAAAAACAGGTTATTTTATAGAAACATCGTTCAAAGCAGACCACTTAAAAAAGCTAATTTATAACGAATATATCTCCACGTTAATTCCCTTTAAGCAATCAAGTTTATTTG
>JGI2065J20421_1002491_pt1 | contig 10116 bp, 11 predicted proteins | sample Biomet5_FD_20421 | JGI IMG/M metagenome (IMG submission 20421)
GTCGGAAAATCGACACTTATCAATAAACTGCTTGGGAGAGAAGTTCTTGCCACACAGGATATCGGCAGGCAGGATAAAGGGCGGCATACCACAACAGGCCGCGAAATGTTTCTTTCTCCTTCAGGAGGTGTTTTGATCGACACGCCGGGGATGCGCGAACTCGGGATAGAAAACGCTGATCTGTCAAAAAGCTTTGACGACGTCGAAGCGCTTGCGGCACAGTGCAGATTCAACGACTGTACCCATACGAATGAACCCGGATGCGCGGTTTTGCAGGCATTAAAAGAAGGCAGACTTGATCAGCGGAGAGTCGACAGCTATCTGAAACTTAAAATCGAAGCAGGTTATGAAGGATTGAATGCTAAAGAAATAGAAAACAGAAAGCGCGAGCGTATGTTCAAAGATGTCGGCGGCATGAAAAATTTCAAAAAATATATCAAGGAGACCAGTAAAAAACGGTAAATGGAAATGCGGTTTCCCTGCTTAAAGAAGCGTCAGGATGTCTGTCGAGGATCGTTTTATCCCTCTGAAAATCATATTATGGAAAATATTATATACAATGAACTGAAGACCCGGGGATATAATGTGGACGTTGGTATTGTCGATGTAAATGATACGGATAAAAACGGCAGACACAGGAAAAGGCGGTTTGACACTGGCAAACCGTAATGCAATAATACAGTATGGAAAACCGTCTGATCCGGGCGGCAGATGTGATATGACACATCGAAGTAGGATAATCTGCGGCTTAGATGAAGCCGTAGATATGATTATTTTCCACCTATGATATCTTTGAGCCGTTTTTCGGGATCGGGGCCGTGCTCCAGCGCGGCCTCTTTTTTTATGTTCATGTAACGCCAGAAAGCGGCAGTCATGTTGGGTTCGTTGAAAGTGAATATAGTGTATGGAGCAGACTGCTTTATCATCATTATGCCTGTCCCGTCCTTTCCCAGCAGCAGCATGTCGGGCAGTTCCTCGCTGCAAAGCAGCACTCTGTAGTTATTGTGATCCCGGCAGAGGCAGAGCATATTCGAAAGATGTTCGGCATATTCTTTACGGGAATAACAAAGACCGGGAGTCCCCATTATGTCCGCCTGCAGGAAAGGCACCGCTCCCGCGGCGTCCTGAAGCGTGAGGAGCTCGGTCAGCCTGTTCCGGCCTATCTGATCGGTGAAAGCGGCGGAAACGGCATGATGGATATCCATGAGCATGCTCGACCGTCCTCCGGAAAACATCCTCTCCGCCAGATCTTCAGGCATGGAAACGAGGGAAGGCCCCGTATGTATGAGCATAGTTTCGGCAGGGATGTTTATGAATTCATGAAAGACAGACCAGAAATCCTCTATGTTGCGCTGATCGTATATCTTCATCAGAGGCTTGCAGAGAGACAGGTAATTATCATATTCTTTAAGCAGCGCCTGTATAGCTGCCGGTTCCTGCACATAGAAATGCAGCATGTCGTCCGTCTGGTCGGATACAGATGAAGAAATGACTGCCCCTGTTGCGGGAGCGATGAAAAAAGTATGGTCGAAGATACCGTCCCGCAGCCTCGGATAATAATAAGGTTCGATCATTCCTGTCATATAAACAGGCACCCATTTCGCCACGGACTCCAGAAGTTCGTAGAGATTCCTGCTTACCGTGTGTATTATTTTTATCCTGTTCCCGCGGGTCAGGGCGCCGGCAAGGAGTTCGGCCCAGACCTTCGCAAATTCCGGCTCATCATAGAGCCAGCTCATCTCTTCCTCGCTGAAAAGATAAAGCGTCTGAGGCGTTTCCGAACTGCTGACCGCGGACAGGAACCGCAATACAGCTTCGCGCTTGCCGGCTGCTCCGTAATAGTATGTGCTTACGTTCTCCGGGACCGCGGGCGCGGGAGACGGCTGAGCAGGCTTCTCCGCAGGCTGCGTGAATTTATTGAGTATGGTCTTTATGGGATCGCGGCTGCTTTCTTCGGAACGGAGCCAGTCGTAGATCAGCTTTGCGCAGGTCTCCGGGTTTTCCGGCCACCGGACTATATTCAGCACGTTCCGCATGGCGTCCTTTTCCATGTCGGTTTTTACCTGATTGGCAAAATACCGGGCCATATGCTTCAGAAAAGTCTGATCCGCAGGCAGCCTTCTCCCTCCGTGCCGCAGCCGGCTTATATGCGATGCGTCCAGATTCACGGCTCTGGCAAGCATGTTGTTGCGGGTATCTGTAACGTTCATGATGAAATCCAGTTTATCTGCAAACATATCTCGTCCTCCCCGAAATAAAATCACATATATATCCTACAGCATATGCCTTCATGCCGCAAGAGATCCTGACATAAAACGTGTCATATTTGTCAGTGTCAATGCTCCGGAAGCTGTTTTGCATAAAGTTCGGCATAGTTATAATTATATATGTATAGGGAGGTCGTTGCCATGCAGGTAAGGATAAAAACGGGTTTTTTTGAGATCTTCATATGCGACATGCAGATAAGCGCCGATTCGATAGAATTCATAGCGGAAAACGAGATAATATACAGGCTTGAAAACGGAAACATCAGAGATGCGTATCTTCAGGTGTCGGAACTTTCCCGTCCCGTATTCGAGTTCGGCGCAGGGGAAAATGCTATCCAGGGAGAGATCTGCGATTTTTCAGATACCGACGAGCTCATACTTCTTCTCAAAAAGATCTTCGGAAAAAGATCTGTGATCATCTGACTGCGTTCCGGCTGTGTCATGTCCCCTGTCTCCGGCAGAAAACGATGGAAATATCTTGCCGGAAAGTTTATCATGGAAGAAGGACATCCTGCGGGGGAGATCATATGGCACAGATAAAAAACATCAGCATCGGCGGCATGAAAATGACCGTTGAGAAGAAGAGAATAAAAAATATGTATATAAGGGTAGCTCCGCCCGAAGGCGCCGTTAAGATCACTGCTCCTGTCATCGTGAGCGATGCGGCAGTCAGGGATTTCGCTTTATCCAGGATCGACTGGATAAAGGGCCGGAAGATGAAGATCCGCGAACACAGCCGCCGGATACAGCATCTGTATGTTTCAGGAGAGACTCATTATCTCTGGGGAAAGCCATACCGTCTCCAGCTTTCCTTTTCAGAGAAGGAAAAGAGCGTACGCACGGAAGGCGACAGTGTCATATTGCAGACACCGGCAGACAGCACTTATGCACAGAGAGCCGCTGCGATGGACGGGTGGTACCGGCAGGAACTGAAGGATGCTGTTCCGCAGATCCTGAAGAAGGCCGAAAAACGTACCGGATGCCGGGCAGCCGAGTGCAGAGTGAAAAATATGAAGACCAGATGGGGTTCGTGCAATACGGCAAGGCATCGCATATGGCTCAGCCTGCAGCTGGCGAAAAAACCGCCGGAATGCCTGGAATACGTAATGGTCCATGAGCTTGTGCATCTGTATGAAAAAAATCACGACAAGACGTTTTATACTTATATGGACAGATTCTATCCTGGATGGCGCGATGTGAAAAAACTTCTGAACAGCCCGGCCGAATTACCGTCGTCAGATAACGACCTCAGTCCCAGCAGTCTGTGAGCTGGTTCTCATTCAGGAAATGGATGAGCTGAGTACGGGACGACAGGTCTGCTTTCTGGAACATATGGGTGATATGACGCTTTACGGTGTTTACTGAGATATTATGGGCAGCAGCGATCTCGCTGTTGCTTTTTCCTTTGTATATATCGCAGATGATCTCGATTTCCTTTTCGGTGAAATGAAAATTGTACCGCAGGGCATTGTGGATATATTCCTGGTTCCTGCGCGCGTTTTCCTCCGAGACTGCCAGTTTGTTCTGGAGATGAGGCAGGAGCGTCTGAAGGACATAAAGATCGCGGTCTGAAAAATCGCCCTTCTTTTCCGAACGGTAGACGGTCACCGCTCCGGTGAATATGCCGCCGCTGATGACGCTTATCCCGGCTACGTTCGGAAGGTCGAAAACCGAAAGGTATTCCTTGAAGAACCGGCTTTGCCTGCGGAGCTGGTCATTGATGAGGTCGGTCTCCCGGTAGACGATCGACTCATAGTGCGAGAAGATCCAGTTCACGTAGTCGATCTCGTGGTATTTTTCCTGATACAGCTTTATGAAGGCCTCCTCTTTTTCGGCCGGGAAGCGGCTGACGCAGACCGGATCCACCAGAGCGGGCGTTGTTTTGCCCATGATCTGTCCCAGGTTGAAATCGCCGAGATCGAAATCGATGATGCACATCAGCTTGCGGAGAAAAGCTGTCCGCATAGCTGTCATGCTGCGTATGCCGTAGAGCGACGCGATAAGATCATTGAGTTTTTCCCATTCTTTCTGTTTCAGCATAAAACTCCATTTTTATAACACTAAAGTGCAATGTAAATATAAAAAAATAACACCTATTGGTGTATCATTCATTATACCTTTAATTTATAATGCGGTCAAGCTGACAGGAAAGGAGGATCATATGCATAAGCTTTGCGGGGGTATTCAAAAGGAGGTATTTAATGAATATAGAATTGACTTACGGTATCTGGATCGCGGCCTTTTCCGCTGCCATGCTGGGCATCGGAATATACGCATCAAGAAAAGTAAAGAACACAGCCGATTTTATGGTGGCAGGGAGAGGTCTTCCGTACTGGCTGGCCACACCGGTGCTTTTCGCTACATGGCTGGGCGGAGGTATGATCCTGGGCGGCTCCGGAGCCGCGTTCGATTATGGCTTCTGGAGCACAGACGACGAAGGCGGTGCCTGGGGCGCCATTTCCGATCCTTACGGAGCGGGGCTCTGCCTGATACTTGCGGGACTTTTCTACATGCCTGTCCTGCGAAGGATGGGAGGCCTGACCCTTTCGGATTTTTTCAGCAGCCGTTTCAGCAAGACGACAGCTATGATAGTCAGTATTTTTATAATTATTTCTTTTGTATTCTGGACAGCTGTCCAGGTCATCGCTTTCGGAAAGATCTTTGAATCGATGGTTGGAGTGGATTATCTCACAGGTATCATCATTTCTCTTGTGGTCATGGTCACATTCACGGTGCTGGGAGGACTCTGGGCCGTTTCGTATACAGATTTCTGGCAGACCTTCATAATCGTTGCCGGCGTGGTCATACTGCTGCCTTTCGCTATCAGCGCGGCAGGAGGATGGGACAACGTCACATCGCATGCTCCGGAAAAATATTTTTCGTTTCTGCCGAAAGAAACGAATATCGCTTCATATCTGCCATGGATAGGCGCGTGGATGATAATAGGTTTGGGGTCGATATGCACCCCGGACCTCGCACAGAGGGCCATGGCTTCCAAAGACGCCCGGACTGCCAGATGGTCTGCGGTCAGCGCCGGACTTCTGTACTGGATAATAGGCACGATTCCGGTAGTACTGGGCATCATAGGTTTCGCCGCAATAAACAGCGGCGTCCTGGCCGAGAACTCTATAAACGGAGATCCGGAACTCATAATCCCGGCAATGGTGAAAGCATACATGCCGACTGCCATAGGAGTAATATTCACTCTTGGGATGATCGCCGGGATCATGTCTGCTGCGGATGCCGCGCTGCTTTCAGTGTCCAGCATTTTTGCCAAAAATATTTTCAAGGATTATCTCAGACCTGAATCCGGCGACCGGACGGTCCTTAAGGTCACCCGTATCTCAATAGTAGTGGTGACAGTCATCGCTTTGTTCATAGGAGTCGTATACCCTAATGTATATCTGCTGATGCTGTTTTCATTCGACATAATACTGGCTTCGCTTTTCGTGCCCCTGACTCTCGGCATATGGTGGAAAAAGGCTAATACGGCAGGGGCCCTGGCAGGTATGACAGCGGGCGCAGCTTTCAGGATCATAGCTCCGGTCATAATGGAGCATGAGTCTTTCGCTGAGGATCCGTTCGTTACTGTGACTTATCCATGCACATGGTACTATTATACTGTTTTTGCACCTCTGATCTGCCTTGCCGTCATGGTGGGAGTATCTTTACTCACCCAGAAAAACTGCCCGCCTGAACCGCTTATCCTTGATGCGGAAGAAAAGAAGGAAAGGACGGCATGATTTGATTTTCAGGCAGAACCGAATACACCCCGGGATATCGTCCCGGGGTGTATTCTTTCTTATCCTTTATTATAACGTATACGATTTATCTGTTTGTTTATTTCCGATTTATCTTTTGTTTATATTTCCCGGTTAGAATCAGAACATGAGAGGAGAACTGAAATGAAAGCACTGATTCTTACAGGACATTTCGGCATGGGCCATACTTCGGCCGCCCAGGCAGTAGAAGAAGAAATAAAGAAAAAATACAAAGATGCAGAGATCATCAAAGTGGACGTGGTGGAATATGTATATCCGGAAGTAAGCAGATATGTCTACATGGGATTCGAAGCCATGGTCAGCAAGCTGCACAACATATACAACATACTCAACCGTATGGATGAGCATGGGTTCCTTATACCTTTCAAAAATACCGCGGCAAAGCGCTTCTCTCAGCTGGTGACGGAAACGAAGCCGGATATCATGATCTCCACATGGCCGCCGGGATCGAAATATATTTCCGAGTTCAGGAAAGCCACAGGAGACAGGACCCCTTTCATAGCATGCGTCACGGACATGATAGCCCACAGCGTATGGATATCTTGCGATGCGGATGCATATATCGTGGGAGACATCTATACTAAGGAAAATATGGTGGCCCGGGGCGTAAATCCTGAAAAGATATTTGCCGCCGGGATACCGGTAAGGGAAATTTTCAAAAAAAACGATATCAGGAAATCCGCTGCAGGAAAAGAGATACTGATATCAGGCGGAGGCCTGGGGCTGATACCTGAAGCCGAAGGCCTGCTGGAGCGTCTGGAAAGAATGGATAACGTTCATGTCACAGTGATAACAGGCAGGAACGAAAAGCTTTGCGAAAGCCTGTCGGGACGCTTCAGGAATGCCGACATACTTGGCTACGTGGACGATATGGAAAAGTATATGGAAAAGGCGGACATGATAATTTCCAAGGCGGGCGGGATCACTTTGTTCGAATCCATTTATTCGGAAGTGCCTCTTTATATAATAAAGCCGTTTCTGGAACAGGAAAAGGATAATGCCAGATATGTCGAGGAGAAGCATATAGGAAAAGTAGTCTGGGGCAGGAAAGGCAGTCACGGAGACAATCTCGCCGACATACTTGAAAATGAGGCAGAACTTGCAGATATGAAAAAGAACATACGTGATGTGAAGAAAAGCCTGAAAGGAAAGAGCATAGGACAGGTAATGGATATGCTGCAGATAGGAGCCTGAGATGTATATTTTTTTGACCGCAGTCCTTGCGGCAGCCATACTCGGCTATTCTCTGCTGCCTACCGCAGTTATAAGAATGAAAAATTTTTTCGGAAGAAACAGGAAGCACGGGAAAAAGGTCCTTTATCTGACTTTCGACGACGGGCCTGAAGAGGCTTTTACTCCGAAGCTGCTGGATCTTCTGAAAAAATATGATATACATGCTACATTTTTTGTAGTGACCGGCAAGGCACGTGAAAATCCCCGGATAATAGAAAGGATGCAGGAAGAAGGCCACCTTATCGGCTTCCATTCTCAAAGCCACAGAAATGCCCTTTTTGAATCCCCGTGGAGAACTTCCAGGGATTTTCGTGCTTCCGGCAGCGACATGGATGCTCTGGGCATAAAAACGGTATATTTCCGTCCGCCGTGGGGCTGTGTCAATCTGGTGTCGCTGAAGAACATGAAGAAACGCGGACTCAGGATGATCCTGTGGTCTGTGATGGCAGGAGACTGGTCTGCCGGCGCGACGTCTGAGATCATAAGGACACGTCTGATCTCAAGGGTGAAAGACGGCAGCATCATATGTCTCCACGACGGCAGGGGCAGGGATCAGGCGCCTCTGCGCACGATAAGCGCTCTTGAAAAGATGCTTCCTCTGTGGAAACTCTCCGGATACAGTTTCATGAGGATAGATGAGGAAAGCAAATAAGTTGCAATTTTTTCTGTTTGGTCTGATAATATAACGGTAAGGAAGTAATCGCTGTGAACATAAGGAAAAAACTCATATTATCCAATATGCTGGTGATAATAGTGCCTCTGGCTGTAGCCCTGGCGCTTTTCGCGATTTTTGTAAACGGTGCGGGGGCAAGATACTGGGGAACAGTGCAGAATCTTTATAACGACAGCGACGGGATATATTCTGCGCAGAGTCTTCTTCGGACCTATAAACGCGGCGGAAGTCTCAGCGAGATCAAAAAGGAAATGTCACTGGCGGGTTATCATTTTTCCATAAAACACGGCGATGAGATAATATATTCCAACATAACCGGGGAAGATCAGAAAAATGTCGACGAAGTATTCGGCGATACATATAAAGACTCGGAATCGATCATAATAAGAAAAGGAAATGCTTCGGTCATAAAGGATTCCTTCGTCAGATGGGACAAGAAGTATGAGGTCATGGCGATACACAACAGCAGCATCCCGGTACAGAAGGGCGATTCGTACATGAAACGCTATATAGCTCTTTATCTGGGATTCATCATTCTCATATTCGTAGTAGTGGTGGTCTTCACTAATTCCGCGCTGTCTCTCTGGATATCGAGGAGCATAATAAAGCCTCTGAAAAAGCTCAGCGTAGGCAGCGAAATGATCAGGGACGGCAATCTGGACCTTGAGATGAATTACAGAAAGAAGGACGAGATAGGCAAAGTCATAGACGATTTCGACGAGATGCGCCGGCATCTGAAGGATTCCGTGGAAGAACAGCTCAAATACGAAAAGTACAGGAAGGATCTCATTCTTGGGGTGTCTCATGATTTCAGGACGCCGCTCACATCGATAAAGGGTTATGTGGAAGGCCTTCGGGACGGTATCGCAGATACGCCGGAGAAAAGAGATCAGTATTACAGAGCCATCGAGACTAGCGTAGGGAACCTGGAGAACCTTATGACAGAACTTACCGATTTTTCCAGGATAGAGGCGGACGGATACCGTTTCGATACCAGGAGGATCGAAATAAATGATTTTTACAGGGAGTCTGCCGAAGAACTGCAGAACGAATACAGGAAGGACAATGTCACGGTCACTTTTACCGCTGCACAGGAAAGGCTTTTTGCGGATATCGACAGGAAAGAGATGAACAGGGTGAATCATAATCTGATAGACAACAGTGTAAAATACAGAGAAAGGGATCATTCGAAAGTAAGGATCTCGGTGCTGCGGAAAGGAGACTTTGCGGAGATATGCTTCAAGGACGACGGTCCGGGAGTAAGGAATGAAGAGCTCGAGAGCATATTCAGAAGTTTTTACAGAGGGGACAGGGCGAGGAACAGACCGGAAAGAGGCAGCGGCATAGGGCTGTCTGTAGTCAAACAGATAATAAAGGGACACGGCGGTAATGTTAGAGCGGAAAATTATGACGGACTTGCTGTGATAGTGGAACTGCCGCTTAAACAAGGAGGAACCGGTGAAAAAGATACTGATAGTCGAGGATGATAATCTCATCGCGGAACTGGAGCGGGATTACCTTGAGGCCAACGGGTATGAGGCGCATATAGAAGCTGACGGCAGGAGCGGACTTCAGAGTTTCATGAAGGACGGCTATGATCTGGTGATACTGGATGTGATGCTGCCGGGGATGGATGGCTTTGAGCTGTGCAGGATAATACGCAGGGAAAAGAACATCCCTGTGATAATAATAACTGCCAGGAGGGACGATGTGGATAAGATACGCGGTCTCGGTCTGGGTGCGGATGATTATATGGTGAAGCCGTTCAGCCCGGCGGAAATGGTTGCGAGGGTAAGAGCGCATATAGAGATACATGAACGTCTTGAGAAGCAGGAAAACGTTGAGAGAAAAGAAGAAGAGATCCGCATAAAGGGGCTTCGCATCGTTCCGGCTTCCAGAAGAGTGTTCGTCGACGGTAAGGAAATATCTCTGGTCAACAAGGAATACGAGCTGCTGTTTTTCCTTGCAAGCAATCCGGATATCGTTTTTTCCAAAGATAAATTGTTCGAAAGGATATGGGGCATGGATTCTGCCGGAGACACTGCTACGGTGACTGTGCATATAAACCGTATAAGGGAAAAAACAGAAAAGGACAGCGAGAATTTCAAATATATCGAAACAGTCTGGGGAGCCGGATACAGGATGAAGACGGATTGAAGAG
>JGI2065J20421_1002512_pt1 | contig 10033 bp, 6 predicted proteins | sample Biomet5_FD_20421 | JGI IMG/M metagenome (IMG submission 20421)
ACAATAATAGTTGACCAGCTGCGCACGAAAAAGTTTACCACTGACCAAAAACCTTGTAAGATGACGGAAAGACGTTTTGCAAGGAGAGAAAGGTATGGTAGGCGGAATTGAAGCTGCGCCAGACCGAGGCGATGAAGTTGGCCTCTGTCTTCAGAATAGGCGGGGAGGTAGAAATGATGAAGATTGCCACGCACAGGTCCCTAATATAGAGGTTTGTGGTCTCCTCATTAGCCTTGGTTAGACTTCCAACCCCTGGCAAATCGACAAAAACGAGTCCTGTCTTCAGCAGGGGGTGGTCACGATACAAAACGATGTGTCTTACCTGCTTCTCATTTCCAGGATTGAAATTATTGTCTACGAATGCACTTAGATCCGATTTGGTCATCACAATCACTTCGGACTTTTCACAGGAGAAGTGAACAATACCGTAAGGATCATTACCAAAGCGAATCTCCACAGGAACACAGGTGGTTTCATCCGCTTCGCTCGGGAGAATATCCTCGCCGAGAATGGCATTGATCATGGTGCTCTTTCCCATCCCTTGAGTGCCGAGGATAGGAACGATCATGTCAGAGGAATTACTCTTATTCTCAATTTCTAAAATGAGCTGGGCGTAGTTTTGACCAGCGGGACTATATTGCTCCAAAAGACTCAGTAATTCAGGATAATTACTTAGTGTCTTCATCTCTTGGCACCTCCATTCCCTTGAACAGACGCTTATAACCCGGCAAACTAAGGTAATTTGCGACTGCGGCAAGCATAGTCTTGTTGCTCTCGGCTACAGCTAGCACAGCTTCTGCCTCAGAGAAGAGCTTGCCCATCTGTGCGTCGAGACTGCCTGACAGCATATTTAACTTATCTGCAAGAGCCTGGAGCTGCTCAAGTCTAGCCCTAGTGTCAGAGGCAGACAGATCAGACACCAATTTCTCCAAACGATTGGCATTTTCGTTTTGGGCCGCCAGAATTGCGCTTGAGTGCTGCACCAACTCGCTACTTACCTTGGGTAATTCAGCCTGAATTTCTGCAACCGCCTGCGATTCTTGTTCAATGATGCCAAGGATTTTCCCCTGAGTCGTTTCGTGCTGAGCTACCTGCTCTGCGGTTGCAAGCTTTTGAATCGCTGTTCTGACTTTCGATATGTCCTCGCTCACCAAGTCAACCTGATTGGCAGGGGCTAGACCAGAACAGGAGGTCTTTACCTCGTCAATTAGATCTTTAATTTCGCGTTGTCCGGATTCCAAGCTGTCTATCGTATCCTGAATGCTCTCCTGCAATTTGCAAATTAGCTGCTCAGTAGTATTGTCAACTTCGAATACCATAATTTTGGCCTCCATATTCTTTATTTAAGATGCACTCTTCGTATAATTTCGCCGAGGGTGTCTAAAACATCTGGAGACAGATAAACTCCCAAATCGGTTTGCAGCTCATCGATCAGTTTGTGTGGAGCGAGGCGTAGAGAACGATCAAATTGATGCTTCAGGAAAGCAACATTGTAGATTGGGTTCTCATGCAGGATATAGATTGAACTCTTACAGGGAATCTGGAATACACCAGAGAGCTCAGCCATCTGAGATAAACCCTCTGCTGCGCAATCACCAGTAAGTAATTCCTGGAAATCCTGGACAACCCAAACTACATGATCGTGCTTAGTAAGTACAGAATTCAGCTTCAACGTAGAAATCTGTTTAAGTGCTGCACCGTATTGAATCGCATTGATCAGAACGAAGATGCACCTATTTCTCTCATGAGAAATATTAGTAATAGAAACTGGAAAGCGCATCACTATTGCGTCGGAAATTCCTGTTTGCCACATGAACTCATCCCTACAAGCGTCATCCCACGAGATGACTACGGGAGCATAGTTCATACACCCTATTTGGGAGACAAAAGATTGGGCAACAGCTCTATGCTGTACTTGAAGTGCGGAACGAGACAATCCGAGAACCGCGCCGGCATAAGGAGGTGCTTCAATCTTTTTTGAAGAAAAGACTGTCCCTCGTGTCTCCTCATATTTTGCAAACTCCGGAACAGGCAGTTCTTTGTTGATTTTGTTGATAAAACTCGAAAGCTCAGTATTTAATTTGCTAAGAGCCTGCATTTCGACCACTGCCGCTTTTTTCCTCAGGTAGCTTTCCTCAGAGGCCTGTATTTCTGATTCGATTAAATCCATGGAGCGGCTAAAGTTCTTTTCTTCCCAATCGGCCATTGAATTGGTATATCGCTCATAAGCCTCGGATAGACGAGCACATATTTTTTTCTTCGTCCCTTCAGAATCTGTAACAACATCCTCATACGACTCATATTCATAGCCCCAATCACTCTGTCTGAATATCTTGCCAAAACCGCGAGCAATACCGCCTCCGAGTCCGCTCTTGTTGACTTTTCGCCTTTTCGTTTCTGTTTTCTTTTCAAGGGAAACCGCTCTAAATGAATGCAACGAACTGGAACACAAGAGATCACGACTGGGGATGTTAATTTCTTGTGCTGCTGAGATGACAAAATCATTGTGCCGCGATATCAGGTCAGCCAACGACTCTTCAAAGGCTTTTACAGCGTCATTCGCGGTTTTTAGGCCATCCTCGAGAATATGATAGTTTGAAAATGAGGGGAAACAGATTCTCCATATGCCCCCGCGGCTTCGGTTTTGCTCTACTGCTGATCCATCATCTTTGTCTACACCGATTGCAATTCTTATTTTTTTTGCTGCGAATTCATAGTTCTCGCTGATCGACTGATATTCTTTCTGAATGACGAATCTTTCTTCAATAGTGCGTTGTCTAAGACTTTGAAGAGGAAAACTATCCTCGACAATAGCAGCTGGTTTGCTAATTCTTGATTGTATAGAGTCTTTAAGTGTTGTTGCGCAAGAGCGAATGCTTATGAGACGCTGCCTCTCAATTCTGGGGAGCTGGACATCCATGATGCCTGTCACCGAGCTAACGAACAAGTCATAATTTGACTTTTGGTAGGCCTCCTTGGTTATTTTTGGTTCTACACCAGCAGTCTGTGCAGCCCTCCACCGTTTAGCAAGTTCTGCAGATATCTGGATGATCTGGACGGAGTCCTTATCCACAATATCCGAATTATCAACGATTCTTTTGACGCGGTTTTTGTGATCAATTGCTACCTGTTCACTAGTTTTATCTCCACTTGGACTCGGGCGCACAGCATCGAGCATGTTCTGTACAATAATGATTGGACAGTTATACTTTGCGACAGTATTCAGGATCTCAAGAGTCTTTCTGTCGCTATTTGTTTTCATGGTCGTCGCATAGATGCAGGCGTCAATCGTTGGCACCAGGCTCTCGAGGGTCAGCCGCTCATGCGATTCAAGACCAAAGGCATCCAGGCCCGGACTATCCACGAGTAGTACATCTTTACCGAAATCAAATAGCGGCGAAGTTAGCTCGATACTCAAGACACCCTTTTCATTTTTGGAGTTGAATCGCTCATCACTGTATTCTTGCAAAATATCTTGGGAGAAGTTTTTTCCAGAGAGCTTTTTTGTAATACCATCCTCAAAGTGAATGATGATCTCTGGCTTTTCTCCATAGGAGCAGCAGACCAACTGGCCTGATGATGGTGCAATGGCACTCGAAAGAATATCCGTTCCCAGTATGGCATTTATTAAGGTGGACTTTCCGCTACTTGTGACGCCAATGACGCCTACACGGATTCTATCGGAGCTCCAGTCTAACTTTCGATTCTCTATCCAGTTCAATTCGCTTTCGCAGAAGCTGGCATTTGCAGGATTTTGTTGAATAACCTTCTGAAATGTCCCCAAAGCTAATACACTTTTCATATTGTTTATCCTCGTTCTTGCGATTATAGTTTCAGCCTTATTTTTTCCACGGTCGTGCTTTTTCGAGCCAGCCTCGGGTCTGCCAGTATTCCTTTTCGACTGGCGAGGAATCCCAGCCCTTCTCGTGCTTCATTTTCATGATATTGAAAATGAATTTGGTCTTTAGCCCGACGCGCGGCGGCTTTGAGCAATCGATCTTATCGGCAATACGACTGATGTCTTTTTGTTTTCTTCTGCGGCGTTACCTCACCCCGACTTGCCGCCTGAACAGCACGCCCGTAGGTTTTTATATAGGGCACACCCCAGTAGAAACGGGAGTCCTTAATCGACTGCATGGCTTTTCTGCAGGAAGCGCCTGCCGAGGCGGAAAATATGACGGCACGCTTTGTGAACATCCATTCCTTGGGACGGTGCACCATCCAGCAGTCAAACAGCAGTCAAACAGCAGGTCTAGAAGCGACTTCATCACGCCTGATGGTGCAAGGCAATAATTCGGCTTTGTGATGATGAACAAGTCTGCCTGCTCGAGCGCGTCAAGAATGATTTTTTTCTCACTCCAGAATGGGCACTTGGCTTCGTCCTCGATGCAGGAATAGCATCCGAGACAAAAGTGATTTAGGTTACGCAGTAGAAAGAACTCTGTGATGTCCGCTTCCTCTGCCAGCCGATCGGCCAGCATCCGCCCCATATGATAGCTGCTGCCCTTATGGTTTGTCCGTGAACGATTTTAATATCATTTTCTTCTTTCCAAAATAGCTCAATGATGCTTGCGCTGATATTTTCCCATCAGCACACCGCTTTGCAGAATATGCCCTTCTGCGGCCTTGAGCACAGCCTCTTTGCCTGCATCCGTGTCGACGGTGAGCAGCGTGTCCAACGCATAGACCGTGAAGCGGTAATCGTGATTCCAGTTGAACGGCGGCTTCGGGCCGCGGTAGCAGTGCTTTCCGTAAGCTACGCCCTGCTCCATGTGGATCGGCTGCTGGCACACAGCACCTTTCGGCAGATGCTCCGGGATCACAGAAATTGGCGGAAGATTCCACGCCACCCAATGGTTGTAGCCGGGAGATATCGGGTGACCCATATCATCCAATGTAATAATGAGCAATACCGCAGATTCCGTTAACCCTTTGATCTGTAATTCGGGAGAAATATCCTCGCCGTAGCCGCTATTGCGGTCGGGAATCCATCCGTTATTCACAAAAGCCGGACTGGATATATGGAGTTGATCCATTTCTTTCTATTTTGATTTGCAGAGTTTCCGAAATCTGCTACGCAACAAAAACAGCCGCGCGGAAAATCCAGACGGCCGGCCATGGTTAGACACAAATTCTGCCATTAACCAAATTATATGCAAAAAGGCAGATAAATTCAATTTAATTGTAAATTTATTGGATAATCTGTTCGCAATAGAATCACTAAAGTCCGCCGATTTTCGGCGGGCTTTTTTGCGTCTCGAGCGGATACACGGGTCAAAGCACTCGCAGGAGGCGCGCTTGCCTGTCCCATACCTGCTTTTGCTTTGAAAAGCAAAGCCGTTGCCGGGACACAGCTCGGATTCGCTTGGTCTGCTTGCTGTTTGAGTGTCTAAACTTTTTGTGCATATTCACTAAATATTCCGTTCTACCCTTGCGTTTTATTTGGATTTGCCATAAAATATCATCGTGTATATCTAAATAATGGCAACCGCACCTGCAGACAGCGAGCGTCAAAAAAGGTAGGATCACCGTCTGCTGCATGCGGAGAAAACGAGGGGGAAGGTCTTTGAGGTACAAAAAATATCTGTCCTTGTGTTTATGCCTTTTCCTGTGCATCGGGATGGCGCCGGTCGTGTTCGCGCAAGACACGGCCTTTGATATCTCAGCGCCGGAGACTTTGCCCGTGGCGGGTATGGGTTTAGAGGTCACAGTCGCGCTCTCGGGCAACACGGGCTTCGCCGCCGTCCAGTTCACGCTTGACTATGACCGCGCGGTGCTCCGCTGCGATCGGATCGACTTAGGGCCTCTGCTCTCGAGCGCCATGAGCGCCGCCAATCCCGGCTATGAAGGCGGCGCCGTGCTGGCGGCCGCGGCCGCCGCGAACATCTTGGGTGACGGGAACCTCGCCGTGTTCCACTTCACCGCTCTTCAAAGGGGCGAGCCGTCCTTCAGCCTGAAAGAAGCGGTGCTTTTGACTGCGGACGGGTCCCCCGTCGCTTTTTCGGTCGCCATCAACGGCACGTTGGTTCCCGTGTCTGGCGGCGATACTGACCCGCCGCCAAGCGGCGAGGATCCCGGCACCGTGCCTGCAGATCCTCCCGGCGACAGCACCGGAGACCCGGCAGTCTCCCCTTTTACGGACATTTCCGGGCACTGGGGCGAGAAGTCGATCCTCGCGGCGTATGAGTTGGGTCTGGTAAACGGCATGGGCGGCGGGCTTTTCCTGCCGGACAGCAGCCTGACCCGCGCGCAGTTCGTCATGATGCTCTGGCGCATCGCGGGTTCCCCCGCGTCCGAAGCGGGAGTCAGGTTCTCCGACGTAAAACCCGGCGCGTGGTATTACATGCAGGTAGCCTGGGCGTATGAAAAGGGCTATATCAACGGGGTCAGAGACACGCTCTTTGACCCGAACGGAAAGATCACCCGCGAGCAGGCGGTGGCAATCTTGTTCCGCTACAGCGGCGGCAAAAGCGGCACCGAGACCCTGTACACTTCGATCTACGACACGAACTTCGTTGACAGCGGCCGCATCAGCGCCTATGCAAAGCCGGCTATCTACTGGGCAGTCTACCATGAGATCATCAACGGCACGACGGCGACGTCACTGTCCCCGCGCGGGAACGCCACGCGCGCCCAGATCGCCGTTATCTTCGTAAACTTCGCAGGCTATCTTGGTCTGAATAAATAAAGGGGTGTCAAATGATGAAAAAAACCCTGAAGATCACTGTACTGTGTTGCGCACTGGCGCTGCTGCTTGGTCTGGAGGCGCTCGCCGCCGAGACGCTGACGTCCGCCGGTTTCTATAGGATACGTACGGTGTCAACGGTTGCAGTATCTCTGAAAGACGAGAGCGGGACCCCGGTGAAAGTAAGCTTAGCCAACGTTGATACGACCAATGATGCAGGCGGAATTACCTATGAGTGTTTTTTCCCAAACTCCTCGCGGCTCACGGTCACCTACAGCGGCGCCACTGTGGGAAAACAGTACCTCATTTTCCTCACTGCGGGTACAACGATCCCGACGGTTTCGGACGCCCTCTATTATATCGATCAGATAGCCTCGGAAACCGGCACGGTTGTGTTTGAGGTCAACACGGGGCTGCTTCCCACCGACCGAAATACCGACATGACGCTTTTTATCACGAGCGACGACGGCAGTCCCGCGGTCAGTGTTCCGTTGTCTTATGCGGTCAGCGGGACGTATGACGTTGCCCCTTACATTCTCGGGGATGTAGATAGCAGTGGGAAAGCGGATATCGGGGATGTGACAAAGCTGCTCAGGCATCTAGCGAAACTTGATACTCTGACAACAAACCAAGTATCTGCCGGGGACGTCGATGGATTCGGGACTACCGATATAGGTGATGTGACCAAACTTCTGCGCTATTTGGCAAATTTTGATGAGCTTGGAAAGTGAGAATATCAAATGAAAAAGAGTGTAAGTCGGGTCCTTATCCTTGAATTTGCCCTCATGCTTATGCTTTTCTTCCTCGCAGGGGCATACGCTTTGGGCAGTCCCGCGATCAGCATGCAGGACACGGCCGTAACCGTCACTGCGACTGCCGGTGGAACAGCCACAGTTCCGGTGCTGATCACCGATAACCCGGGATTTGCGGGAATGGATCTTACCTTTTCCATACCGACCGAATGGAGTATAACGGCGATTCCGTATATCACGGTTAATAACGAGTATTCGATTTTTTGGGACTCTGTGAATTATCAACCGATTGGTTCGGTCGTTGTTAACCCCGCAAACGGTACTTTCCTTGCGTCCAATTCTATAGACTACACAGGAAGCGGATTTCTCTGTTGGATCAAATACGCGGTCCCACTCGGGACAGAAACCGGCACGTATCCAGTGAGTGTCACCGCGAATAAAATCAACACGGCGACCGCTACCGGTATCAATATCCAGGATCAGTTTACATTCACCGGTGCGACGGTGGCCGTCACTGGTGTCGATCCCACCATTCAAACCGTCTCTCTTGCCGAACCCTCCTGCCTGGTCAGCGGAGGAGCCTCTCCGGATCAAACCATTCAGGCGACCGCCATCTCCGCGAAAGGAACAGACATCACCTCCAAAGTCGCTTGGAGCGTGTCTCCCGCGACCACCGGCGTGACAGTCGATGCGACCGGTCTGGTCACCGTAGGATCCAAGGCAGCGGCCGGGACTTACACAGTCACGGCATCGATGATCGACGGAAAGACGCTGGGCGGTCCCGTAAGCGCCACGCTGACTGTTACCCGTGCCGCCTCGATCCCGACAACCGTAAAGATCTATAAGGATGGCGCACAAACTCCGGTCGGAACTGACGATACCATCATCATTCCGGAGAGCGATATTACCAACATTTATCAATACTCGGCAAAAACCTATGACCAGTATGACGAGTATTTGGACTCGGATACACCGTCGTTTGTAATGCAGATCGTCGGTTCCGCCTCAGTGTATCCGACCTGGTCAAGCGGCGTTCTCACCGTTACTAAAGACGTCACTAAAGACAGCGTTGTAACGCTGACCGCCTCCTCATCCGGTGACCCGAGCATCACAGCTCAGGCATCCGTCACCGCAAAAGACATCCAGATCACCTGGCCGACGGTCACGCCAAACAACACACCGACCTACGGTAGCACGTGGGCGGATGTCGTGCAGATCGGGACCGGCGGTTCGGCATCGATTGACAGCAGCCCACTGAGCGGCGTGAGGTTCTATCTGAGCGACGCATCCGGTGTCGATCTCTCATCGACCATCCCTGCTACCGGTGTGCAGAACTGCTATCTCACCATGACCGGCAGTTTTGAAGGCAGAATCTACGAAATTACCCGCACAACACCGATCAATATGACGGTAGCGCAAAAAGAAGTCGGACTGATCTGGAGTGGTTACACAGGTCTTACCTACAACGGCACGGCGGTGAACGTCACCGCCACGGCGACACAGCTCGTCAACGGCGACAGCTGTATGGTGACGGTCACGGGCGGTACTGAAACCAATGCGGGACCATACACCGCAACGGCAACTTCGCTAGACAACTCCAACTACAAGCTGCCCGCTGCGGTCACGCAGAGCTATGTGATCGCCAAAGCGCCGCTCACCATCACCGCCAGCCCGAAGGCCGTGATCTACGGTGACCTGCCGGATAATGCGGGCGTTACCTACAGCGGCTTTGTAAACGCCGAGACCGAGACCACCGCCGCGATGTCCGGCACTCTGGGCTATGCGTATAGCTATGCGCAGTTCGACGACGTTGGGACCTATACGATCACTCCGTCCGGCGCGGACTATGCAAACTATGCCGAAGCCTATAATACCGGTGACCTCACGGTAGCGCAAAAAGAAGTCGGGCTGAGCTGGAGCGGTTACACAGGCCTTACCTACGACGGCTCGCAGAAGAACGTCACCGCCACGGCGACACAGCTCGTCAACGGCGACAGCTGTACGGTGACGGTCACGGGTGGGACCGAAACCAATACGGGAACATATACCGCAACGACGACCGCCCTCAGCAACTCCAACTACAAGCTGCCTGCTGCGGTCACGCAGAGCTATGTGATCGACAAAGCGCCGCTTACCATCACCGCCAACCCGAATACCGTGATCTACGGCGACCTGCCGGGTAACGCGGGCGTCACCTACAGCGGCTTTGTAAACGGCGAGAATGGGACCATTGCCTCGATGACCGGCACTCTGACCTATGCGTATGACTACGTGCAGTTCGGCGACGTGGGACACTATACAATCACTCCGTCCGGCGCGGACTATGCAAACTATGCCGAAGCCTATAATACCGGTGACCTCACGGTAGAGAAAAAAGAAGTCGGACTGATCTGGAGTGGTTACACAGGTCTTACCTACAACGGCACGGCGGTGAACGTCACCGCCACGGCGACACAGCTCGTCAACGGCGACAGCTGTACGGTGACGGTCACGGGTGGGACCGAAACCAATGCGGGAACATACACCGCAACGACGACCGCCCTCAGCAACTCCAACTACAAGCTGCCTGCTGCGGTCACGCAGAGCTATGTGATCG
>JGI2065J20421_1002524_pt1 | contig 10014 bp, 9 predicted proteins | sample Biomet5_FD_20421 | JGI IMG/M metagenome (IMG submission 20421)
TTCCAACTGTAATTGCCTGAGTCGTTAAACCAATAAAAGAATACTCCAATGTTGAATTGCCGGAAGATACATTTATGCTATATTTTCCTGCAGCATCCGTTATTGTACCATTTGTAGTCCCCTTTTCAACCACATTAGCACCCGCAACAGGTTCGCCCTGAGCATCCGTAATAACGCCTACGATTCTTTTAACCTGTTGTAAAGCTTCTACAACCTCACGAGATTTTGTATCTTCCTTATACAATACAATATGCTTATCACTAATAACATAATGAATATCGCTATTAGAAAACAAATTATTCAAAATTTCTGTAACTGTCTTGCTATTCACATTCACAGAAACCCTACGTGTTGCATTGATTTCTTTTACATTATACGTAAAATAAAAATCACTTTTCTGTTCAATCGTCGAAAGGACATTCTGAACGGTTGTATTTTCCATGTTTAATGAAAATTTTGCCGTTTGAGAATATGTTAACTCAGCAAAAGATTGCAAAGTTCCAATCAACAAAAATAGAAGCATACATCTCATGATAAATAGGCTCTTTTTTAACCATAGTAAATTATTAACTTTCCATGGTATTCCTTTAGAAATAAAATTCATACTTTTGTAATTGATTAGTTTGTAATAAATTTAATTAGTTTCAATGTAATTACTTATTAATCCGAACCGGAGATGTTTGCGGCATCTTCGGTTCTCTTTCTTCGTTTATACTTTCCCCATAGGCATATTATTTTTAAATTTGTATACAATTATTTGTCCGTTCTTAAAAGAATAATCTAATTTCCGTGTTTCTTTCAACAAAGTCATAACCTGCTCAATGGTAGCTGACCCACTAAAATGGCAAGTAAATATGTCTTCTGCAAGTTGTTGATCTGTAATAGTAATCTTCACATTATATTTCCGTTCAAGATCTTTACAAATAACAGATAAGGGTTTATCCATAAAAGCCAATTCACCTTTCGTCCATGATTTTGAAATCCCCACATCCACTCCCTTAGAAAGAGTCATTCCTGACGATTCCGAATATGTTACTTCTTCATTTGGATGAAGCGTCATTCTGTTTTCCTTGTTAGCACTTTCTATTTCTACTTTCCCTTCTGACAAAGTAACAACAGAATTTTCATTGGGATAAGTACGCATATTGAATTTCGTTCCTAATACCCGAACCTGTATTAGCTTCGAGTTAACCACAAACGGTTTATTAACATCATGGGAAACATCAAAAAAGCCTTCTCCTATTAATTGTACGCTTCTGAATTTTTCCGAGAAATGACTGGGATATATAAATTTTGTATCTGAATTCAATGATACTTTTGTACCATCCGACAAAATAACTTCTACATGCTCTCCTTTAGGCACTTTAATTACATTCATAAGTCTAGAAGTACTCTTATCTTCACTAACGTTTCTTGAAATCTTATACAAGTTAATTGACAAAAGAGAAACTATCACAATAATAGCTGCGTACTTGAATATTTGATAAAATGCAACGTGTTTGTGTTTTTTCTTATCGATCTTTCCTATGAACTGTCTGAAAGCTTTTTCGATCTCCTGCTTGTCGGAAAAGCGAAGTTCGTCTTTTAGACTCCAGATACGTTCCATTTCGAACAACCAATCGGCATTGGCTTTGTCGGAAACAATCCATTTATCCACTTGCTTCAGTTCTTCTATAGAACAAGTGTGAGTAAGAAATCGTATGAGTAGTTCTTCGTTCATGTCTTTCATGTTATACATATAGAAGACAACTGAACTTGAAAAAACTACGTGGTCAAAAACAAAGATTTTTTCAAAATATGTTGTAGAACATGGCAAACAACAGCAATAGATCTTTCAAGTCTTCACGAAGGAAATTTAAAGCTTGCTGAATATGTCCGTCAACTGTTCGAGGAGAAATGCCCATCAGTTCGGCCACTTCTTTTCGATCGACATCATGAAAATAGCACAAACGAAAAGCCTGAGCACATTTAGGAGGAAGCTTTTCAACTGATTTCTCTATGATTTCACGCAAATCACGATTCATTACTTGCTCAAGAACATGGTTATTGTCTGTCGTCTCAGCAAGATACGCAATTCGAGCTTCAGCAATACGAACACGCGATTCATACTCTTCTTCAACCATCTGATGTTTAAGAAAATTCAAACATTTATTTTGAAGACATTTAAATAAGAAAGACTGAATATTATCGGCATGAATACTCTTTTTTTGTTCCCAATAAGAGGTAAAAACATCTTGCACTAAATCGTCGGCTGCTTGTTCATCAACAAAGCGACAAGCTAATGCTTTCAGTTTAGGATAAAAGGCCTCAAAGAAGCTTTGGAATACCTCTTTATCGCCCTCTCCGATTTTATCAATATCAAAATTTAACTGCAAAATTTCTCAAATTCAATAAATGTCCAAGCCATTTCTTATCAGAAAAGTACAAAGATAGCACAAACTGAAAGCACGATTCTCAAGCGAACTTGAGAATTACGCCGAAGTTCAGCCTATCTTCGCGTATTCAGAGCAAAGATAATCAAAAAGAGTTTCAAAGTATATATCAATCATAATTATCCTTTTTGATTTTCGGATTATGGCAACCTGAACATCCAGTCCAAAACGAGAACAAAGCAAACTCACATACTCACTGATCCTGCAGATTATTCCACATCTGATATACACGTGAAGGCACAAAAAAAAGTGCGGATTATATAGATGTTGCAAAGCCTGCACATGCAAAACTTCGCCTTTCCGTATAATTCGCACCTTTTATATCTATGATCTATGATCAAGAATGCGCTGCCTGTTCGTCAACCGAGACCACCTCCAGCTCGAAGATCAATGTAGAATAGGCCGGAATTGTTTTTGCATCAGTTGTTCCTGACTTTTTTGCGGAGCCATAACCCAGCTGCTGCGGAATCCAGATTTCATACTTGTCGCCTTCAACCATATTCTGCAAAGCTACGCCCCAGCCTTCTATGACTGACATATAACCACCAGGATTGTATGAACTGTTATAATTCGCATAATAAGAACTTACTGCACATTTGAGCGGCGTTCCATCATCAAAAAGACGAGAATCAAATACGGTACCGTTTATCATCCACCCTTTATAGTATACAGAGATTCGGCTGTTATAATAAATCTTCTTTCCGGTCCCTTTGGTGATCAGTTTGGCAAAAACATAACCGTCATTTGCCTGCGACATCCATTTCACGTATGAAGGATCACTAGCTTTCGCCTCAAAAGCGGCATCGTTCTTCTGTTTGTAAGCTTCCTGNTCNATNTCTTCNGTATTATCCTTATCGCCCTTGCANGAGGGAAGAACAAACAACAGACACAAAAATATTCCAACAACAGACAAATATTTATTCATAAATCACTCCATTACTTTTTTCAACAAATTTTTCATATCCACCTTTTCGGCAATAATACCATTCAGCTTGTCGATAGGTACGCGTTCCTGCTGCATGGTGTCACGATAACGAATCGTTACGGTGTTGTCTTTCATCGTATCATAATCAATCGTAATGCAGAACGGTGTACCAATAGCATCCTGGCGACGATAACGCTTGCCGATGGAGTCTTTCTCATCATACTGGCAACGAAAATCAAAACGCAGCATATCTACAATCTCCTCGGCTTTCTCCGACAGACCGTCTTTCTTTACCAACGGCAATACGGCCAGTTTGATCGGGGCAATCTCTGCCGGCAACTTCAACACAACGCGTGTCTCGCCGTTTTCCAATGTCTCTTCACAATATGAACCGGCCATAACACTCAAGAACAATCGGTCAACGCCAATAGACGTTTCTATATCATACGGGGTATAACTCTTATTCAGTTCGGCATCGAAATATTGAATTTTCTTGCCTGAGAACTTCTCATGCTGGCTCAGATCGAAGTCGGTACGGCTATGAATACCTTCTACTTCCTTGAATCCGAATGGCATTTCATATTCAATATCGGTGGCAGCATTAGCATAATGAGCCAGCTTCTCATGGTCGTGAAAACGATATTTTGCATCGCCAAGACCCAGTGCCTTATGCCATCTCATACGTGTCTCCTTCCACTTTTTGAACCACTCCATCTCTTCGCCCGGACGAACAAAGAACTGCATCTCCATCTGTTCGAACTCACGCATACGGAAGATAAACTGGCGCGCAACGATCTCGTTGCGGAACGCCTTACCGATCTGAGCGATACCAAACGGGATCTTCATACGACCGGTCTTTTGAACATTGAGGAAATTGACAAAAATGCCTTGTGCCGTTTCCGGGCGCAGATACACTTTCATTGTTCCATCAGAGGTTGAACCCATCTCTGTTGAGAACATCAGATTAAACTGACGTACGTCCGTCCAATTACATGTCCCTGAAATGGGACAAACGATCTTGCAATCGAGAATCAGCTGACGCAGATCAGCGAAATCGCTTGCATTCATATCTTTCTTATAGCGTTCATGTATCTGATTCCACTCCTCCTGATGCTGCAGAACGCGGGGGTTTGTTGCACGAAACTTTGCCTCATCAAAAGCATCACCGAACTTCTTGGCAGCCTTCTCGACCTCCTTGTTCATTTTCTCTTCAATCTTTCCCAGATGATCTTCGATCAATACATCTGCACGATAGCGCTTCTTTGAATCTTTATTATCGATCAGCGGATCGTTGAAAGCGTCAACATGACCGGAAGCTTTCCAGATAGTCGGATGCATAAAGATGGCCGAATCCAAGCCCACAATATTCTCGTGAAGCAGCGTCATACTGTCCCACCAGTATTTCTTCAGGTTGTTTTTCAGCTCTACACCATACTGTCCGTAATCGTACACTGCACCCAAGCCGTCATAAATCTCTGACGATGGAAATACAAATCCATACTCTTTGCAGTGAGAAACCAATTTTTTAAAAACATCTTCCTGTGCCATAATTATTTATTTGCCAAATTATTACTCCTCGAATGAGATGAATTGCGTCCTCGCATTTTCGAACACCTACTCATTGAAATTGCAAAGTAAATGAATTTTTCGGGAATATGTGCCTTTTTGCTGTGCTTATTAACTTTATTGTATTCAAAATGACTTAAGTAAAGCCACCTGTCAGATGATAAACAAGCATGTTGCTCTCATTATATAAGATTCATTCACGATCTGCGACCGTTGCTGCAAACGGAACTATTCCACCCTATTATCATTTTGACATTTTGTCAAATGAAGTCGCTTACAATAAGCCATATAGCAGAGATGTACAGGCTGCCGTCTTTTATTCAATTCTCCGGGAGTTGAAATTTGACACATTTCTTGTTTCTTTACAAAGTGGCAACAGAAAGGCAACAACAACAGAAAAACAAAATCATATTTCTATCAAGAAAGTATTTACACTTTCAAATTAATAAATAAAAAAAGACCTTCTCNCAATAGCATCCGGATATTAAATAGAAGAATATCCGTCTTTTTGTCATACAAGAAGAAAGTTTAATTCGATTTCCCCCAAAAAAGATCCCTTTTTATTCGGATGCAACGACCTCTTCATTCGAATGTAGTGACCTTTTGTTTCGAATGTAAGGACTTTTTGTTCATAAAGTATATACTTCTTGATTCGAAGGTATATACTTTTATCTCCAAATATACCCGTCAACGAGATCAAAAGTATAGAGATAGCGTCCTGGAAGCAGCTACTTAAGAAACCTGCGCGTCAACAATTTCAGCCAATAACCCACATAATGACAGAAAAAAGAACATTACACATTACATAATATCAAAAGGCAATAGAAACAAATTGGCGTAAGCATGTAAAAAATCATATGACACATTGGGGAAATGCATATTTTGGATCGAACAAGAACCGTCAACAGTCAGATTTTGATAGCCACACTAAAACAAAACAGGCAAGCATCATACGATACTTACCTGTCAGTGAGTCGGGATGAGAAGACTTGAACTTCCGACCTCCACGTCCCGAACGTGGCGCGCTAGCCAACTGTGCTACATCCCGCTCTATTAAATTACGGCTGCAAAGGTACAAATAAATTCTAAAAGGCAAATGTTTTCTTATTTTTTCTTGGTTAAAAAATTAATTTATCTTGAATATGTTTGGAGTATAACAAATAATATCTACCTTTGTCGTCGCAAAACAAAAGGTGCCATAGCTCAGCTGGTAGAGCAAAGGACTGAAAATCCTTGTGTCCCTGGTTCAACTCCCGGTGGCACCACTTAAGAAAGAGTGGCAAAATGAATCAAGAGCCTGACTAAACTTGTTAGACAGGCCCATGATTATCAAAGAACTAGAAGTCTTCTTTGCGCTTTTTCACTTCATCCACCATCTTTGAAAAAGACTTGTCTCTTTTCCGTTTCTCGTGTTCCGAAGCAGAAAAATGCCATGCTTCCCGTCTCAGTTTCAGATAACTTTCATAAACTTTACAATCCAGCAAGCCATTGTTTACCGCTTCTAAAACAGCACAGCCAGGCTCATCTATATGTTTGCAGTCTTTGAAACGGCAGGATTTCGCATAATCTGAAATCTCCATTGTTTCTGCAAGCGAATCGGGATGATTGAAAGCCAAACCAAATTCACGAACACCAGGAGTGTCTATAAGAACGCCCGAACCGTTCATCAATACCATTTCACGACGAGTAGAAGTATGCCTTCCTTTTCCGGTTGACGCACTTATATCAGAAGTAAGTAACACTGGCTTTTCGCAAAGTTCATTTACCAAAGAACTTTTCCCAACGCCCGAAGAACCAACAAATACAACCGTTTCGCCTTTTGTTACAAATTCCCGTAATGGGAAAATCGTTTGAGGATGATGAATACTTGTTATAAACACAGGCATTTGATGAAGGAGGTGACTGACTTGTTCTTCTATTTTATGCTTGTCATATCCTAAGTCGGCCTTGTTAAGAATCAAAACAGGCTTGATATTGTCTTCCAATATCTGGACCATGAAACGCTCCGCCCTACGGAGATTAAAGTTATCATCAAGACTTTGTACAATAAATGCCTTATCCACATACGACGCTATGGCCTGCCTGTCTGAAACTGTTCCGCTTTTCTTGCGATACAATGTTCGTTCACGAGGCAACATATCAACAATGATTCCCTTATTTGTATCATAAGACTGGAAAAGAACCCAATCGCCGGTACAGGGATATTCAGAAGCATTCCTCCCATAAAGCATATTACCTGTCAGCTCGCAAGTGAAATATCCATTTTCCGATACTACTTCATAACAAGTTCTGTGAGTAACCATTACTCGACCATGCATAAAGGCTTCTAACTTCAAAAGCTGTTTTTGTCGGAACAATTTTTCATTCCAGCCATATAATTGTAAATCAATCATTGCTTTTCATTTTAAATTTTCTTTCCGATATAGAACACATAACCATAGAATGCCTTATACTTGCTATACAATTCTTCTTCGTGATGTGAATACTCCACAAACTTTTCGGCGATTCTGTTTCCAGCATATTTATCAAGAAACATCTTCCGTGTTTTGACCAATGGCAGATAATAATGATCTGTCCAACAACTTTCGGGTAAAATAAACGTAGCAACAGGAATATATCCGGCTTTCTGCATTTGTGATACTTTAGTAGATATCGTGTCTATTTCCGGATAACACTGCGTCCAAAAATCAGAAATCTCTTTCGGGCGCTCTTGGGTAAACCACGAACTCTCAGAAACAGCAATATATCCACCCGTCTTCAAAAAATCAGACCATTCGTTTAACCCTCGTTCAAAGCCGATGTTATAAATAGCCCCTTCCGACCAAATCAAGTCCATGGATTCTTTTTCGAAAGGAAGCTTTTCCATTGACCCTACAATACCTTTCACTCTGTCTTGAAGATTCAATTCCTCAGCATTACAATTGAATTTATCAATAAATCCAGGGAAAAAGTCAAGTCCTGTAATACATCCGGATACATTTTGTGCTAATACCATGGTCTGACCACCCGTTCCGCAACCGATATCTGCAATAAGAGATTTATCGGTCAGATTCTCAATAAAGCTAAGCGCCTTAATAGTTGCTTCCGGGCTTCCGGGACCTTGTCGTTCTGTGTTGAGAAAAAAATCACATATTAAATTAACGTCAAATTCGTAAATTGTATTATTATCGTTATTCATTATATTCATGTATTATGCCTACACGTGAAAGCATAAGAATACCTTCTACACTGTACGCAGATTAAAAAATAAAATATAAATACATAGTAAACACTCTCGAAAAGAACTATCCGAGAGCAAACGAAAAGACAATCCGCATCCAAAATGCAGATTGTTTACAATACAATATCCGAATTATAAGTCTTCTTCATGGCTGCAAAGATATACAATATTTGATTTATCTGAAAATTAATAACAAAAAAGAAAGCTAACTATACATGTTTTACAAAAATAATTATCTTTGTGTGATTACTGTTTTATGCTGTTAACGAAATTTCTTTACTTAATTAATCGGATTAATAATGAAAACACTTCCCACACTATTATTATTATTATGCTTGACTACGGCTTTACATTCCCAGGAAATTACGATTCCTAGAGATTCTGCGGAAAGATTTGTTCTGGCAGATACTGCCAATGAGGCCATTTACTCGGCCTATATTCAAACGGATCGCCAAGCGTATTATCCCGGAGAAATCATAGCTTTCAAGATTTATGCTTTCAATTTTGGAAGTTTAAGTCATAATACGGATTCTGTTCGTATAGGATTGTTTAATTCACATGATTCTTTGACTCAACAGATTTCCCTGCCCAATCTTAGTCAAGTAAACTCCGGGTATTTAAGATTGCCAACCGATTTGCCTTACGGATACTATTCACTGAAAAGCAAATATCCTTCATCAACAAAAAGAATTCAAGTAGGAAAAGAGGGTGACGATTTTATGATAACTCCCCAGAGTTTTACCATCTCATTCTATCCTGAGGGTGGACATCTTATTGACCATTCCATGTGTCGTGTGGCTTTTAAGGCTGAATATCAGAAAAATCTGCCGGCTGAGATAACAGGAAATATCATTGATGACGAAGGGAACACCTGTGGTACGTTTGCAAGCACACATAACGGAATAGGATGTTTCACTTTTATGCCCGATTCAAGCAGAAGCTATTATGCACTCTGCATGGATTCATACAATCAGCAACATAAAATAGAACTTCCGATTATAGAAGAAGAAGCCTATTCTCTGGTGGCCGTCATGAAAAAAGGGAATCTTGTCATCACACGTCATATGCCCGTAGCTCCTATTGACACGACTTCTCAATATATTCTTATTTACACAGGCAAACAGATTATATATTGGAATCAATGGAAACTCAATATACCCAGCCTTTTACTAAAAAAACAGCAACTGCCGGCTGGATTATTAAAAATTGTCTTATTTGACAATCATTTCAATGTATTAAGTGCCCGCAACATCCTTTCTGTAGATAAGACGGCAGAAGCCCTAACTGAAATAAGACTCCGCTCAGTGGACAAACGACTATTCCGGTATATATCTGGACAATTGGTTATTACGGATAAGTCAGGCAACCCTCTGCAATGCAACCTTTCTCTGTCAGCTGTCGAACTCCCGAATTCCTCGAAAGTAAACGATACGGAATCGCTGTGTTCTTTTGTCAATCTGCCTTATAAAACTGTTACTCCCGATGCTTTCTATTTCAATCCGAAAGAAGAATATTCAGGTGAAGCTCTGGATGATTTGATACTGACACAACAGGAGAGTCGTTTTTATGTACAACATAAAGACAGTGACATTGCCAAAGAGATTATGCTCCCGCAATTGGTTGTTAAAGCAAATGCCCTTAATAAAAAACAAAAACTATCATTCTATGCCGCTTTCTCTGATCGTCACATCGATCAGGACGAGATTCAAAAGCGGAAAATCACAAACGTTCTGCAGGCCTTCAGAGGGCTTCCGAGCCTTCAAATTATGCCGGACAACACTATTCGCATCCGTGGGGCACGAAGCACACCATTGATTGTCATTGACGATATTCCACTTAGTTATACAACGTCCATTGAACGTTGGAGAGAC
>JGI2065J20421_1002525_pt1 | contig 10011 bp, 11 predicted proteins | sample Biomet5_FD_20421 | JGI IMG/M metagenome (IMG submission 20421)
GCTATTTCCGATAACTCAACGTTTTCGGCCAGGTGTTCGTTGATGTAAATCAATACCCGGGTAATTCTTCGTTTGTAATCAATGGTTGTTTGTCCTTCGTCGTTCATCGTTGTTGAATTCGCATACAAAAGTATATTGCCGGCATCAGGCTGGCTTGTCCTTAATTGCTAATTTTATAATTAAAGTTCAGATTTCTTTTTTGGAGTTTTTCTTCAGGACAAGGATATAAAAGTCATTTTCAATGGAGCAATAACCATATTCGTAACAGAAATAGTATTTATGACCGTTTTTAGCCGTATAAATACTGGTGAAATACAAAAAATTGAAACCTTTGCCCAACAGCTTGTCTTTATGGACAATGGACTTTTCGTCAGGGTTTAATTCCACAAGGATGTTCCGGTTCTTACGCAATATTCCGTTAATACGCCTGACCAGATTATTGCTTTCGCTTTTAAGGCGGTTGTTATAATTATTGCGGCAAAGGTCGTTGCAGAATTTCTTATCCGCCCTTCCTTTTAAAGGTTCCTGACAATCGAGACATCGTCTTTCGTTTTCCATGCTAATTACCGATTAATACCTAAGCCAAATATTTACAATAGTTTATCCATTAAATTGAGAAACATACCCAAACTATTCTTTAGGTAATTTTGAAGTAAAAATAGTAAATAATCGTGTACAACCGTTTACAAACGTTTTTATCCGTATACAAATATTTATTATCCGAGTCGGGCTAAAAGACTGCTATACATTTGTATCGTTAATTAAATTTTATAAACAGCCGTTCCAAACGGCATTAAAAAAAGCAACTATGAATACATTAAAAAACCGCGTTCAACTCATCGGACGCCTGGGACAAGATCCCGAAGTCAAAACCCTGGAAACAGGAAAAAAAGTAGCCCGTTTCTCTATTGCCACCAGCGATAACTATGTGGGCAAGGATGGAAACAAAGTTACAGAAACCAAATGGCATCACATCGTAGTTTGGGGACCGCTTACCACGGTATGTGAAAAATACCTGAAAAAAGGCCGTGAAATAGCCGTGGAAGGCAAGCTGGCCTATCGCAACTGGAACGATAAAGACGGCATAGCTCATAATTCGACCGAAATTGTGGTTAATGAGTTGCTACTGCTGAATGGAAATGGAAATGGAAATGCAAAATAAATGGAAGACTTAGGATAAATCAACATTTGTAAGGTTTATAAGATACTTTAGCCTATTTTGGGTACATCAAGTCTATTTTTGGCCATATTATCGTTAATTTTTCCCATAAATAACGATAATTGCATTAATTTTGCAGCAGAAAATTTTAAAAGCTCTTTATTATGAAAATTATCTGTATTGGCCGTAATTACGCAGAACATGCGCAGGAATTAGGCAACGATGTACCCAAAGTACCGGTTTTTTTCCTTAAGCCCGATACGGCATTGCTGCGAAGCAACCAGCCCTTTTTCTATCCTGATTTTTCCTCCGATATCCAATATGAAACCGAACTTATTGTCAGAATAAACCGGCTGGGGAAAAGCATACCGCAAAAATATGCCCACGACTATTATGATGAAATCGGTATCGGCATTGATTTTACCGCCCGCGACCTCCAACAGGAATGCAAAGCCAAAGGCCTGCCCTGGGAAATAGCCAAGGCTTTCGACAATTCGGCAGCCATCAGTAAATATATCCTCAAAGAAACGCTTCCTGCTCCCAACAACCTTCATTTTCAACTCAATATCAACGGGAAGACTGTACAAAAAGGAAACTCCGCCGACATGATCTTCAGCTTTGACGCCATTATCGCTTATGTTTCACAGTTTATGACACTGAGAACCGGCGATCTTATCTTCACCGGAACACCTGCAGGCGTAGGTTCTGTAAAAATAAACGACTTGCTTGATGTTTATCTGGAAGGCGAAAGGATGATGCATTTCCGTATCAAATAGCAGAAAAGGAGGCACACTATATTTTCCTTATTTTCCAGTCATTGACTTTGACGGTCAGCCGGAAATTCCTGCGATATAAAATTTCATGAATTGCGTACATGAATTAAAAAATTCATGTATATTTGTTTACCCAAAACTAACGCTATGGCTACAACTATTGCAAACACAGAAACAATCTGTGCCCTGGCTACCCCTGCAGGAGTCAGCGCCATTGGAATAATCAGGATTTCAGGTCCCGAAACCTTTTCAATATGTGAAAAACTGCTGCGTCCCCTCAAAAAAACGTTTCGGCTTAGCACAGCACCTACACATACGCTTCATTTAATGCAAATTTTCGACGAAGGAGAAATGCTCGATGAAGTATTAGTAAGCATTTTTCGTGCACCACATTCATATACAGGCGAGGATTCCATCGAACTATCCTGCCACGGTTCACTATTTATTGAACAGAAAATCATTGAACTCCTAATCAAAAACGGCATCCGTCTGGCTCATCCCGGAGAATATACCATGCGGGCATTCCTTAACGGCAAGCTTGATTTATCGCAGGCAGAAGCCGTTGCCGACCTCATTGCATCCCAATCAAAGGCAGCTCACGACATCGCCATTAACCAGATGCGGGGAGGCTTCACCCAAAAACTTCACAGCCTTCGCCACGACCTGGTAAATTTTGCTACCTGGATCAATCTTGAACTGGATTTCAGCGAGGAAGATGTGGAATTTGCCGACAGAAAAGAAATACGTAAGCTATTGCACGTGATTAAAGACGAACTCACCAAACTCACAGGTTCCTTTTCGCTGGGCAATGTACTTAAGAATGGTATTCCCGTGGCTATCGTCGGCAAACCGAATGTAGGTAAGTCCACCCTGTTGAATGCCATACTCAACGAAGAACGCGCCATCGTGTCGGAAATACCCGGCACCACCCGCGACACCATTGAAGACACCCTTATCATCGAAGGAGTTGCTTTCCGTTTTATTGATACTGCAGGGCTGCATCCCACCCAGGAATCAGTGGAAAGCATGGGCATCGAACGGACGTATCAGGCCATTGAACAGGCTTCCATTATCCTGTATATGATTGATATCAACGAAACATCAATAGAGGATATCAATGAAGCCCTGCTTGATTTTAAAGAGCATCTAAAAAATAAGTCCAAACGCTTTATCATCATCGCCAATAAAACAGATTTGCTGGTGGAAACGCCTCATCATTTTTCCGATTTTGTAGAACTGGAAACCATTTTCATTTCGGCTAAACGCAAGGAAAATATCAAGCTCATTATCGAATCCCTGCTTACATCGGTGGATATGGGAAATCTTGAAAACGAAGCCATCATTTCCAATGCCCGTCATTATGAAGCCCTCCATAAAGCCCTCGAAGCTATGGAAAATGTGGAAAAAGGACTAAACGAACATATCCCCACCGACCTGCTTTCGACCGACATCAAAATGGCTATCCATTATATCGGCGAAATCACCGGAGAAGTTACTACCGATGAAATACTTAATAATATTTTCAGTAAGTTTTGTATTGGAAAGTAACTACTACATAACAACCACATAACAAACCCATAGTAAAAGCATATAGAGCCCTGATTTTAGGGCTTTTTTAATGTCTACGAAATAATAATTATTTTGTGTTATTACTTGTTTATTTATGGAATATTTGTACCTTTGCTGTACCTTAACATGGGTTGAAAGGCAAATTTGTACCTCAATCCATTTTTTAGGTTTACAAACTTTACACTTTTAAACACTTTAATACACAATAGTACAAAATGAGTTCAAATATTAAGGTACAAAGAATTTGCCAGCATTGCGGTAATGAGTTTACAGCCCAAACCACGACCACGCTGTATTGTTCGCACCGTTGCAATAGTGCAGCATACAAAGCCAAAATAAGAGCTGGAAAGGTTGAGGTAAACAATAAGGAAACCCAGCGTATAAAAAGCCAACCTATTGAGGAACTGAAAGCAAAAGAGTTTTTAACGGTAACACAGGTTTCAAAATTAATAGGTTGTTCCCGACAAAATGTTTACAAACTTATCAATTCAGGAAAGTTGAAAGCGACAAACATTTTAGAAAAAAAAACCATTGTTAAGCGTTACGACCTTGACAAATTATTTAAAGAACCGACAAACAAACCGAAGCCCGAAGGAATACCAGAAACACAAATACAGGAATTAAACGAATGGAAACAGGCAGGGGCTTTTAAAATTTCAGAATGTTACAATCTTACCGAAGTACAGGACAAATACGGTATTTCGGAAACAGCCTTACAAAACCTTATTAAGAGGTACGGAATACCCAAACTAAAAAAAGGCTGGTTTGCATACGTTCCGAAAATGGTAATTGATAAACTATTTAGTTAATATTAAAGCATAAAGGACAAATGGCAACAAAAGTTAAGTTAAGACAAAAAACAATTTCTGGGAATAGGCAAAGTTTGTATTTAGATTTTTACCCAGCCATTCCACACCCCGAAACAGGCAAACTTACACGAAGGGAATTTTTGGGGCTTTACATATTTAACAAGTCTAAAAATCCATTTGATAAACAGCATAATCAAGAAACATTAAACCTTGCTGAACAAATAAGGCGGAAGCGTGAAAATTATATTAACAAGCCAGAAATTTACACTGGATACGAAAAGGAACAGTTAAAAATAAAGGAACGGAGCGAACATAATTTTGTTGAGTATTTTAAACAGTTAGCGGACAAGCGTAAAGCTTCAAATCATGACAACTGGGTTTCGGCTTATTTTTATCTTGAAAAATTTACAAATGGAATTTTAAAGTTTGCTGACCTCAATGAAAAATTTTGCAATGAGTTCAAAGAATACCTGCTTACCACAAAAAGTAATAAAAGTAATAAAATAACCCTTTCCCAAAATTCAGCGGTTTCGTATTTTAATAAGTTTAAAGCAGCATTGAAGCAGGCATATAAAGACGAATACTTACAAACCGACCTTAACGCAAAGATTAAATCCATAAAACAAGCCGAAACACAACGAAACTTCTTAACCATTGAGGAACTGAACAGCCTTGTAAAAACTGAATGTGACAACCCTCTTTTGAAACGTGCGGCCATATTTTCAGCTTTAACGGGATTGAGGTTTTCGGATATTAAAAAGCTGGTTTGGGGTGAACTGGAATACATTGAGGGCAACGGGTATTTTATTCGATTTAAGCAGCAAAAAACGAAAGGGGTTGAAATGATGCCTATTTCCGAACAGGCTTATAGTTTGCTGGGTGAACGCAAAGAACCCACCGATAAGGTATTTGAGGGGTTGACTTATTCAGCTTATGAAAACAAACACCTTGCCAAATGGATAGGGCTTGCCGGAATTGAAAAAGATATTACCTTCCATTGTTTCCGCCACACCTTCGCCACTTTGCAACTATCAAAGGGAACGGATATTTACACTGTTTCTAAAATGCTGGGACACCGCGAACTGAAAACCACACAGATTTATGCAAAGATTATTGACCGAACCAAACGGGAAGCAGCCGACAAAATAAAATTAGATTTATAAACTTCTTAAATTTAAGTATAAATGAAAAATATATCTGAAAATATTACTATTAGGCGTGATGAAATTTATTCAAAACTCACCGAACAAAATAATTATACTAAAGAAAAAGCAGAACAATTGTATCAAACTATCATTGATATTCTGAAATTGTTAGAATCAGTACGACTATCTGATTTTGATACCGTTAAAATTTTAGAACAACAATCATCATTATTATCAGAGTTTGACAATACGTTGGTTGAACATTGGTTGTTAATTGCATTAAAACATGACGATACTTTTTGTTATGCTTATAATTTCTTTGCTAAAAAAGTAAATCGGACAGAGGGCTATGCAGTCTATCCTATAAAGGTTATATCCTTTACTGATTTATCTAAATTGCTTGAAAAAGAAAATGAGCAAAAAAGCAAGGAGAATCAAACAATAATATCAACACCCCAACAAGTTGAACCCGAAAATAATTTTTTACGCTCAACTATCGAGGATTATTTGGACGAATTTAAAGAGGAAAATATAATATCCGAAAGCGATTATGATAAATTAGTTTCAGCATTGTACCAATATTTTGAAACAGGAAGTTTTCCCAATATTGATAATCAAATAAAGGTTGGCAAAGTAAATGTTAAACGTTTTGGCTGGGCTTTAAACGAAATTTTCAGATCAATTAAAAATATGAATGAAAGTTTACCAGTAGAATATTTACGTTTTGCGAAACAAAATATTTCCATTTTTGCCATGGTAAAATTTGACGAAACACAAATTTTTAACAGTAATTTATATAAGTATTTCACTACTAAACCCCTGTAAATAAGGTTACCACCAAAACCACCAAAACCACTTTTTAGACCACCAAAACCACTTTATTCATTTGCAGCATAATATTAAACTATAGCAAAATGAATAATCCATTCGAAGTAATTGAAGCAAGGTTGAATAATATTGAAACCTTATTGCTTGATCTTACACACACGCCTAAAGAGCAAGGCGGGCAGCCCGAAACAGACGAAATTTTAACAGTTCAGGACGCGGCTAAATTTTTAAGCCTTTCAGTTTCTACGATTTACTCACTTATTAGTAAAGGCGAATTGCCAGTAATGAAGCGTTCAAAACGCTGTTACTTTTCAAAGGTTGAGTTAATCAATTACTTAAGTCAGGGCAGAAAAAAGACATTGGCAGAAACAGCCAGTGAAGCTGAACAGTATTTAATTAAAAATAAAAAGAGGTAATATCATGCAGGAACATAGTATTATCTCAGAAGTATCTTGTTTGAGTGAAAAACAAGAAAAAGATACAAATTTAAACACTATTACCCCAGCGTTTGAATTTGATAAACATGGTATCGGGGTTGAGGATATTAAAGCCGAAGCTGAAAAGCTTTTAAAGAAAAGCAAAGCAACCCCACACGCTGAAATATTACCCCAACTCATTGAGCAGTTTGAGCCGTTGGATTTTGAAGCGTTGGTGAACTCTCACAATGTAGAAAAATTCAAATTGAATGCGAAACACTTTTTAGTGTTATCTATTGAAAATGTTTTACAGGTTGCAGAAAAGAACCGATGGGGCTTATGTAAAAACCACGATTTTATTTACTTGTATAACGGTACATTTTGGGCTGAAATTGACAGCGAAACATTCCAAAAGTTTTTAGGCGAAGCAGCCGAACAAATGGGTGTTCCAAAGTTTTCAGCAAGGCATTACCAATTCAGGGAACAACTGTTTAAACAGTTCCTTGCAACTGCATATTTACCAACCCCTGAAAATAATAAAGACAAGGTAATGATTAATTTACAAAATGGAACATTTGAAATAAGCCCACAGGGTATAAATTTAAAACCGTTTGACCGTTCCGATTTTATTACCTATCAATTACCCTTTGAATACAACCCACAAGCAAAAGCACCATTATTTGAAGCGTATTTAAACCGTGTATTACCCGACAAAGAATGCCAAAAGGTTTTAGCTGAATATTTGGGGTATATATTTATAAAGCATGGAAGTGATGCACTCAAAGAAGAAAAAGCTTTAGTATTATACGGTACGGGGGCAAATGGCAAAAGCGTATTTTTTGAAATAGTCAATTCCTTATTAGGTGTTGAAAATGTAAGTAGTTTTTCATTGAAGAGCCTTACAAATGATAACGGGTATTTTAGGGCAAAGTTGGCTAACAAGTTGGCAAACTATGCAAGTGAAATAAACGGGAATTTGGAAGCCTCAATTTTCAAACAGTTGGTTTCAGGCGAACCCGTTGAAGCTCGTTTACCTTATGGGCAACCCTTCATTTTGAAGCAATACGCAAGACTGATTTTCAACTGTAATGAGTTACCCAAAGACGTTGAACATACAAACGCCTATTTCAGACGGTTTTTAATAATCCCTTTCAATGTTACTATACCACCACAGGAACAGGATAAAAACCTGCATACAAAAATTATTGAAAAGGAACTTTCAGGCGTATTCAATTGGGTATTGGAAGGGCTTAACAGATTACTGGAGCAAAAGAAGTTTTCAGATTGTGAAGCATCCCAAAGAGCCGTCGAACAATACAGGCTTGAAAGCGACAGCGTACAAATGTTTTTAAATGAACACGGTTACAAAGTTTCAGCCACAAACGAAATACCCTTAAAAGATATGTTCAATGAATATCGAAACTACTGTATTGAAAACGGTTTTAAAACCTGTTCAGTTCGGACACTTGCCGACAGGTTAAGAAATATAGGCTATCAAATTGAACGGAAAGGGTACGGAATGGCAGTTGATGCAGAGAAAAAAAGTTTTTTATAAACCTACACTTGCTACATGAACTACATTAAACCGTGTAGATGGTGTAGATAATGTAGCACGAAAAACAAAAATATTTTTAGTAAAATGAAAACAGCACACCGATACATATTAGAACCATACAAGGGAATGAATACCCGTTATTGTTGTCCCAGTTGCCAACATAAGGATAAAACTTTTGTCCGTTATATTGATATTGAAACAGGCGAACATATACATCCCAGCGTTGGACGTTGCAACCGTGAAAGCAATTGTGGTTACCATTACACTCCGAAACAGTATTTTCAGGATAACAATATTTTATTTGATACACCCCAGCCGAAAGCATACAAGCAGAAACCTGTTACACATCAACCAAAGCCCGCTTCATTCATTCCCGTTGAAATGTTCAAACAGTCTTTACAGATTGGAAGGAATGTTTTGCAGGTTGCCGAAACAAACCACTTTGTAAAATTCCTTATTGACCTGTTCGGGGCTGAGATTGCCAGCCAACTGGTAAGCCGTTATTTCATTGCCACCTCAAAGCATTGGAACGGTGCAACGGTATTTTGGCAAATAGATACACAGGGCAAAGTAAGAACTGGCAAAATAATGCTTTACAGCCCCACCACAGGCAAAAGAGTAAAAGAACCGTTCAACTATATTAACTGGGTACATAAAGCCCTTAAACAGCCTGAATTTGAGTTAAGGCAATGTTTGTTTGGTGAACATTTACTAATTGATAAAACAAAACCCGTTGCCATAGTTGAAAGCGAAAAAACAGCTGTAATTGCCAGTGTTTATTTGCCCCAGTTCATTTGGTTAGCCGTTGGCAGCCTTACCAACCTGAACGCTGAAAAGTGCAGCGTATTAAAGGGGCGAACTGTTACCCTATTTCCAGACCTAAATGGCTTTGAAAAATGAAGCATCAAAGCTAAGGAACTTTCATCCCAATTTATCGGGACAATATTTACCGTTTCTGATCTACTTGAACGCAAGGCTACCGAAGCCGAAAGGAAGCAAGGGCTTGATTTAGCCGACTATTTAATAATGTTCAATTACAAAGATTTTACCTTACCTAAACCCGAAGCCACAGAGCTACCCACAGCCGTTCAACCTTTGGTTGAGGTGAAAGCACTTGAACCGATTAAACCAGCTTACTATTTCAGCAAACCTAAACAGCCAAAGCCTGAAAGCTGGGAACGGAATATTGCCGAACTTGAAACATACTTTGCCGGAATAACGCTTCCTGAAGAGCCTATTGAGATATGCCAGGGTAACACTATTATAGATGTTTCAAAATTCATAGACAGCCATTTGGCGATAGTAAAAACATACAATGGCAAGCGAACATTTTTACCATACCTTACCCGGTTACTCGAATTAAAGCAGTACCTAACCTCAAGTTTAAATTAATACAAAACAGCTCAATGTGATTTTGTTAAATATCTTATTAAACAATTGAATTACAATGAATTGATATTATTCTGTAATCTAAAAAATCCATCATAAATGCAAATTATTGAAATAGAACACTATATGCGTAATTGTAATTAAAAATTCCAATTTTTATTTAGCAGATTCGTTGGAGTGTGCTATATTTCAGATTATTATGATAAGCATTTCTATCATTCCTACTTCATGTTATTGATATAGAATGCAATGTATGTATTTTGAATGTTAACTGTCGAATAGAATTTAACTGACTTTTCTAAAAAATTAAGGAGGTATTCCATCTCCTGAATTTTAAATAATTTTAGCACTAAACGTACATTATATAC
>JGI2065J20421_1002529_pt1 | contig 10004 bp, 6 predicted proteins | sample Biomet5_FD_20421 | JGI IMG/M metagenome (IMG submission 20421)
GAGTTGTTTCCGCTGCGTCATTACTTCTTGATTTATGTCGATCAGGCGTTGAATGGAAGAGCTATGATATATACATGGTCTGAATATATTTGGTTGTTAGGCTTCTTGATTCTGCCATTGCTGGTAAAGAAAAATCTGAAGAATGCTTTACTTTATATTAAGTATATTCCGTAAATAGTAAGCTATGAAGAGAGAGAGTCGTTTACGATATATGATTAAGAATGGCCTTTTGGATATCTTTACCATTTGGCTGGACGAAATGAAAAAGGTTTTCAGGGATGACGGGGTGCGTATTTTTTTCTTTTTAGTGCCATTTGGGTATCCGTTACTATATACATTTATATATAATAATGAGGTTATTCATGAAGCGAAGATGGTCGTTGTTGATCAGTCCGATTCGTACTGGAGCCGTGAGTTTACCCGGCGTGTAAATGGAACGGCTGATGTTCAGGTGGTTTCTACATGTACGGATATGAGTGAAGCCAAAACGATGTTGGATAAAAAGAAAGCTTACGGTATTCTATATATACCTTCTGACTTTGATAAAGACTTGCATCGAGAGAAACAGGCTACCGTGTCGTTATATGTGGATATGAGTTCGTTGTTATACTATAAGGCGTTTTTGATGTCGGCAACGGAAGTCTCACTCGATATAGGCAATGATTTAAGAATGCATACTTCGTCAGCGGGTTCTGCACAATTGGATAGAATTATGGTTGAACCGATCCCGTATGACTCGGTCGCATTGTTTAATTCGCAGAATGGTTTTGCCAGTTTTCTTGTCCCCGGTATTTTGATATTGATATTGCAGCAGACTTTGGTGTTGGGGATAGGATTGCGGGGAGGAACTGAGCGTGAGAAGAATCGTTTTCATACTTTGGTGCCTATCAGCAAGCACTTTAATGGTACTTTCCGGGTGGTTATGGGTAAGGCATTAACCTATTTGTTGCTTTACGTGATTAATTGTATTTGGGTATTGTGGATCGTGCCGCGAATGTTTTCGCTGCCACAAGTAGGTGATCCTATGACAGTTGTCATATTTCTGTTGCCTTTCTTATGTGCATGTATATTCTTTGCTATGACTTTGTCGGGTATTATTGCTACACGTGAGGCCGCAATGATTTATGTATTTTCATCAGTCATTATGATTTTTATTTCCGGTATATCCTGGCCTGAATCGGCTGTTCCGCCATTTTGGAAGTTCGTGGGATTGTTTATTCCTTCGACTCCTGGAATCCAAGGATTCGTAGGTCTTAATACTTGTGGGGCATCGCTGAGTGATGTAGCGAAGCAATATCATTTACTTTGGTTGCAAACGGGTATTTATTTTATAACAACCTGTCTGATATATCGTTATCAGATTATAAAGTGTCATAAACAGGTCGTCAGGCAGTATCGGTATATGAAGATGCGTAAGATGTTGGAAGCGAAATAAGGAATGATTATTTTATTTTTTGTGATGGTAAAATAATGATTTTTATTGAAATAAATAATAATAAAAGGGGCTATCACTTTTTGGACAGCTCCTTTCAAATAATTAGTAATTGATGATGACTATCGTTTGTATTTGCAGCAACTTGGCAGAGCATCATAGACCGTTTGGTTTGCTTTGTCTTTGTCGGTATCATAACCGGCTTTGGCAATAACTTTGCTGATAGCATCTACATTGGTTTTGGCAGGGTCGAAATTTAGATGAATTTCTTGTTTTTCGTTGTCCCATATTGCCATCGAAACGCCGTTAACACTTTTCGCAGCTTTTTCGATACGTTCTTTACATTGGTCACAATTACCTTTTACGCCCAACATTGCATGTTGTTCGTTAGTACCAGCACTCATCATCGGTTGTTCCGATGATGTTTTTGTAGAATCTATAGCAGTGGATGCTGATTCTGTACTTTTTGAATTGTTACTTCCACAAGCGGTAAAAAACAACGCGCTTGTAATCATTGTTGCAATAAAAATTTTTTTCATTTTGCTTTTTTGTTTAATATATTAATTATTAATTGTTTGTTTTTTATTCATATCTGACATATTGTGTTCTTTGTGATCGCTGACCGGTTTAGAGGTTCCATTGTTCATCATACTGCGTTTTCCTTCGAGTTGAGCACTGGCATCAATGGCAAATGCCCCATTAAAGACAATCTCCTCGCCGTTTTTTAATCCTGATAGTACAATGTAGGCATCGCCCAGCGAAGGTCCCAATTCTACTTCGCGCAAGAGAAAAGTTGGTATTTCCATATGAGGTTGTTTGATATAGACTATAGAACGTTTTCCCGTCCATAATACCGCAGATTTGGGTATTACCAGATCGTTGCCGAATTGATTCAGATTTGCTTTTACAACAGCATTGGCATACATTTCCGGTTTCAATTGCAAATTGTTGTTGGTCGTTTCTACGCGAACTTTTGCTGTACGGGTATCTTTGTCCAATACCGGGTCGATAAAGGTAATTCTGCCCGAAAAAGTTTTTCCGGGAATAGCCTGCAAGGTATAGTCAATCTTATCGCCAACGTTCAGAAAAGGCAAATCCACTTCGTAAGCATCGAACATAGCCCACACACGTGATAAATTAGCTACATCAAAAAATATGGTTCCCTGATTGATGTAATCGCCCTGATTCACACGCTTATTAATTATAATTCCACTGACGTCTGAATTTATGTCAATGTAGGGAGACACCTTGCCCGATTGTTCTATCTTCATGATTTGGTCATCGGTCATTTTAAGTAATCTCAGTTTTTCGTGTGCGGCTTGTATTAAAGCTGGTTGAACAGACGTCATTTTTATCGCTTCTAGTAATTCCTGTTGCGCATTGAGCAAGTCAGGCGAATAAACTGAAGCGATGATTTGTCCTTGCTTTACAATCTCACCCGTGAAATTGACATATAATTTCTCAATTCGTCCACTGACGTGCGATGCCTGCGATTGTGACAACCGTTCATCTGGCTGTATTGTTCCGTAGAGTTGGATATCTTTCTCTGGTTGTTGATGTCCAATCACGATTGTTTGGATGTTGGCCAACACAACTGCTTCTTTCGATAGTTGTATCGTGTTAGGATCAATGGATTCATTACTGCTTCCGGAGGTTTTTAGCGGAATTAAATCCATACCGCAAATGGGACATTTGCCGGGTTTGTTTTGTTTAATTTGCGGGTGCATAGCGCAGGTCCATATTTGCACTTTAGTTTGGTTTTTGGTTTGTTCCGTGTTCGATTTGCCGGATGAGTCTCCAAAAATCAACCAACCAAGCAATAAACCTGCGAGAAGTATCAGTCCGTATTTGACATACGTATTGTTGATGATATTTTTTATTTTATTTGTTTCCATAATAAATTGCGTTTGTGTTCTTTTCTGTGTTCTTAAATGAAATCAATTTTTGAATAGATGCTACCATCGTATTATAATTTGCCACTGCCTCCGATGCTTTGAGCTGATAATTGAGTAATTGACGTTGCACCTGAATTACATTGGTCAGGTCGCTTTTTCCCGCAACGAATTCTTGTACAATCAGATTGTAGGTTGTTTTAGCAAGTTCTGTTTGTTTTTTATAAAGTATGATTTTGCGGGAAGCATCATCCAACATATGTTTGCTTTGGTACAATTCGGCTGTCAGTTGATTATAGGTATCAGCATATTTTTCTTTGCTAGCTTGCTGCAACAATTTACTTTCGCGTTGTTGTGCCTTATATTTGTTGCGATACAAAGGTATACTGACCGACACCATCGGCATTACCATGTCTTTTCCATTCATATTCCCCATAGCGAATGCCGACATATTCGTTTTATTATTGAGCATATATTGCAGTCCGATGCCGAACATTGGATAGCTCATCTTTTTGTCTAATTCCGTTTTGGCTTTATAGGCATTTTTCTCCTCGTTAATTATGCTCAACATCGGATTTTGTTCTTCAATAGCCGTTATAAATTTTTCAGTATCAAACAGAAATGGGATTGCTGCGAATGTATTGGGGATTTGTATTTCGCTATCGGAGGAACGATTAAGAAACACGTTGAATTTTGCTTTTTCAGCTTTCATTTCAGAAATAATGCTTTCGATATTGTTGTCTAGTTCGGCAATTTCTAGCTGGATACGCAACACATTGGACATTCCACCGGAAGTTTTGTTACTCATTTCACCAGACATACTGTTAGAACTGCTCATTGAAGTCGTTTTCGAACTTTGAGCGCTTGCCGGCGTATTTTCTTTGTCCATCGAAGTCATTTCGGACATTTTACTACTGCGCGATGAACTTGTTTTTGAAGATGTTGACTTTGTGATTGGAAAGCTCGAATAGGTCGTCGTCTGACCTGTTGAAGACGACGAGAATTTTCGCATTGATAATTGTTCTAACTGATTAAGTAAGATTTTGTTTTCACGATTGTTATTTAATTGTTGTTGTAAATTACAAAGCACATACCATTGGGTATAAACTTGTAAATAGAGATTGTCGCGTGTGTTTCTAAATTTTTCAAATGCTATTTTAGCCATATATACAGCTTCGTTTTGAGCCGATTTTTTTGTTCCGAACCAGGGGAACATCTGCATCAATTTGAACTGTGCCACCTGTTTCCCTCCAATAAGTTCCATTGGTTCAAGAAAAAAACCTATTTCAAACTCTGGATCTTGATATGCCCCGGCTTGCGGTACTTTTTGTAAAGTTGCTTTATAAGTCATAAAGTCGGCTATTACACCAGGATTATTGAGCCCAGCAATTTCAACATACTGCTTCAGCGAGTCGGTATTCTGCGAATAAATCGCACCAAACATTGTTATCGTGAAAAGTAAAGTCGTAATATATCTTATTTTCAATCTGTTCATAACGATGTTAATTTATTTTCATGTTTATTAATCGTCGATTCGCGCCACCAACATTGCAAAACGGGAACAACAAACATTGTCATTGATTGAATAAGCATTCCTCCAAATGTAGGAATGGCCATCGGCACCATTATGTCAGACCCTTTTCCGGTGGATGTAAGTACCGGAAGCAAAGCAATAAGTGCAGTAGCTGTAGTCATAGCTGCCGGGCGTACACGTCTCAGTCCGGCGTGAATCACTGCTTCGCGTATTTCATTTTTGGTACGTGGGTTGCGTTCGAGAAAAGTGTCGTGAATATAAGTTCCCATTAGTACACCGTCGTTGGTCGAAATGCCAAATAAAGCGATAAATCCTACCCACACGGCAATACTCAGATTGACCGTGTGCATTTGGAACAGATCGCGCATATTCATTTCTCCAATGGAGAAATTCAGAAACCACGGTTCGCCGTAGAGCCACAATAGTATAAATCCGCCGGCAAAAGCTACAATAACGCCCGAAAAATGAATAAATGATGCCGTTATACTTTTGAATTTGAAGTAGAGAATAAGCAAAATAGCCAGCAAACTTAGTGGAATAAGAAAAAGCAATCGCGCAGATGCCCGAGCCTGTTGCTCGTAATTTCCGGCAAATGTATATGTAACTCCTTTGGGTAAAACCAACTGTCCGGAGGCTATTTTATCTTTTAATATTTTGTCAGTTTTTTTTACAACATCCACTTCGGATTTGTTGGCTACCTTGTCGAAAATGACATAGCCTAGTAGAAAGGTGTTTTCGCTCTGAATCATCTGTGCTCCTTTAGTATATTCAATATCGGCTATTTCTTGCAACGGAATTTGTATGCCTGTAGCAGTGGGGACAATCAGTTTTGCCAACTCTTCGGGATTTTCACGCAACTCACGTGGATAACGCAAGCGTACAGGAAATCGTTCACGTCCTTCGACGGTAGTGGTCAGCGGCATTCCGCCAACAGCCGAACGAATAATTTCTTGTAAATCGGTCACCGTAATGCCGTAACGGGCCATATTGCGACGGTTTAGTTTTATTTCGATATAAGGCGCACCCACTGCCCGGTCGTAAAACACCGTTGAAGGCAATATTGACGGAATATCTTTCAAAGCGGTCTCCAATGCTTTTCCTCCCTGTTCGATAGATTCCAAATCAGGTCCTAACACTTTCAGGCCCATCGGTGCGCGCATTCCGGTTGAAAGCATCACTAAACGGGCTTCTATCGGTTGCAGTTTAGGCGACGAGGTTAGCCCTGGTAGGTGCGTTTGGTTGACGATTTCCTGCCAGATATCGTCCGTTTTTTTGATGTTTGGCCGCCATTGACGGAAATAATCACCCTGATTGTCCACAATAAGACTGTCGGGTGATAAAAGGCGAAATTTTTCTTTCGGGTTGTATGTATCACCATTTTTTAGCAGATATAGCCCTTTTCGGTTCACCTTAAAGCGTTGGCGATGCCCGTTTTTATCCAAAATATATTCGCTCCGGTAATTGATTGTGTTTTCGAACATCTGCGTTGGCGCCGGATCCAACGCGGAGTTGACTCGTCCCCATTTGCCGACTGTAGATTCCACTTCCGGAATATTTGAAATCCGTTTGTCAAGCATTTTTATATATTGTAAGTTTTGTTCGATGCCTGTGTGCGGCATACTGGTCGGCATCAACAGAAAAGAACCTTCGTTCAAACTTGGCATGAACTCTTCGCCGATACCTGGAAAACGTTGGATTGAAGCTTGCCAGAAACCTGTTTCACGGAAATTTTTCCATCCTACACTTTCGACTCCTTTAGCAATAAAATCAAATGTTTTGCTAAATCCAAACCAAATAATTATCCCGAACAAGATACATATTAGTGGAATAGTCATAAATTTCCAACGATGATCCAGACACCAGTGCAGGATGCGTTCATAATAAATAACCAGTACCCATAAAATTGCTAGGATGGTGCTGATAGCAACGACTACAAAAAACAAATTTAAGAAAAATCCTTCCTGTGGACCAATTGGCAACCATTCGGTTGTCAGATAATAAACCGCGAGTAAAATAGCAATACCAATGCTGATATACGTTGTTGTTTTCTTGTTTTTCCAACGGTATGCCAATAAGTTATTTATTCCAAACAGTGTGAGTGCTAATGATGCTGCTATTTCAGTAAAAATAAAGAGCAAAACACCGCTTACGATTAAAATGATATTCCCGTTTTTCTGAATTTTTGGAGATGTTATTTTGATGGAAAAAACAAGATAGGCCAATGTGGGCAGTAGCGTCAATCCTAGTAATAAGGCTGAAATTAGTGCGAAAGATTTTGTGAAAGCCAATGGGTGGAATAGTTTCCCTTCTTGTGCCTGTAAGGCAAAAACGGGCAAAAAGCTGACGATGGTAGTAAGCATTGCCGTGGTAATAGCTCCCGAAACCTCACTGACACTTTTAAATATTAAGTTCTTGAAAGCTTTTCCTTTAGAGATATCTTTGTTACCGGGCATCTCCATATGTCGGATGATATTCTCTACAAAGACGACTCCCACATCAATCATCACTCCGATGGCGATGGCAATTCCCGAAAGGGCGACGATATTTGCCTCAACACCTGTATAGCGCATAACAATGAATGTGGCTAACACCGTTATTGGGAGCATAGAGGAAATGACAATGGATGCCCGAAGATTGAACACCAGCACGATAACTACGATAATACAAATCAGTATTTCGTGTGAAAGAGCCGTTTCGAGCGTACCTATGGTTTCCTGAATCAAACCCGAACGGTCATAAAAAGGCACTACAGTAACTTTTGATACCGTGCCATCGGGTAAAGTTTTTTGTGGCAATCCTGCTTCCATTTCTTTTGTTTTGGCTTTTACATTATCAATGACCTGCATTGGATTGGAACCATAACGGGCAACTACAACACCTCCGACAGCTTCAACACCTTCTTTATCCAAGCCGCCACGACGAGTGGCTGGACCTAAATTGACAAACGCCACATCTTTTATTTTCACTGGTACACCATTACGAACAATCACAACCGCCTCTTCCAAGTCGGAAATATTTTTGATATATCCTAGTCCTCTGACAATGTATTCCACTTTGTTAATTTCAACCGTTTCTGCACCGATATCCAGATTGCTCTTCTGCACCGCGTTCATCACATCCATTATGGAAACATTGAAAGCACGCATTGCATTTGGATTTACTTCTACCTGATATTCTTTCACAAAACCGCCAATAGAGGAAACTTCAGAAACACCTTCGGCCGCCGAAATGGAGTATTTGACGTAAAAATCTTGTATGGTTCGCAATTCGTCGGGATTCCAACCGCCAGTTGGTTCACCTGTTTTTGGATTACGACCTTCGAGCGTGTACCAGAATATTTGTCCTAAAGCTGTAGCATCAGGACCTAAGCTTGGTTGTACCCCTTTGGGCAAAGTTCCTGTCGGAAGTGAGTTTAATTTTTCGAGTACACGCGATCGGCTCCAATAAAATTCGACATTATCATCGAAAATAATGTATATAAATGACATTCCAAACATAGATGTACTACGAATGGTTTTTACACCTGGAATTCCAAGCAATGATGTTGTCAATGGATAGGTTATCTGATTTTGAATATCTTTTGGTGAACGCCCCATCCATTCGGTAGCTACAATTTGTTGGTTCGCGCCAATATCAGGAATAGCATCTACCGCCACAGGGTCGCGTGGCAACAAGTTTCCGTGCCAATTGAAAGGAGCGGTTGATAGCCCCCATACAACAATAGTAATTAACAAAAGCATTGTTACGACCCTGTTGTCGAGAAAAAACTTAATAATTCTGTTAATCATAGTTTGTTTATCTATCTTTTCTATTCTCTCGTTTTTTGTTTCGATATCGGATATTACAATTGTCTTTTTGCAAACGTTATTAAAAAGAATGTCAATAAGAACAATGATATAAAAAGAGAATGAGTTTATTAATTTCTGAATGATTTAAAAAAACTGCGTAAATGATCGACTAAAAATGGTACAAACATTTCGCTGCAAATTAGATATAAAGATGCACTACAAAAAAATGTTTTAGAGGTTATATAACCAGTGAAAATCACAAATCAAATTCGATAGATACAAATAAAGGATAACAGGTCTGTATTCTGTAGATGAAGGGTTCCTGGTGGAAAGTAGAAATTCGTTTTTATCACATTGTTATTTTCGAATATTGAAAGCAGCCGCGGAACGATCCATAATTTTACCCATGAGGACAATGTATTGTTTTTGAGGTTAAATCTCTGAATATGATATTGATAATCGTTGGTAGAAATGTTTATTTTTTGAGTTTTGCAACATTTATTATCAGATAATAAAAGGGTTAATCTGGAACTTTTGTTCAATGTCTGAAAAGCAACATCTGAGTGGGGTGATATTTCCTTTTCGCCACAGCAAGACTTTTCCATATCATTATTCAGAATGCTAAATGAATTTAGTTTGCCTCCACAAAAGTGCACTGCCAACACTGGATGTACGGATACAACTAGCATTATGAATAGCAGAAATATGGATGTAACTTTTTTCATCTTACGACTATAATATAATCAGTTATATAAAATAGTTCTTTTACAAAGATAGTCGATTTATTCAAAGTATGGTGCTTTTTTCTATAAATATTTTGCAATGTTATATATTGCCTTACTATCGTCACATACTTTTATTTCTCTCAAATTTCAAAATTTTATAACAATAGACTGATTATAAATATTTTATTATCGATGAAGTATTATTCAAAGGTTTGTGTTTTTCTTTTTGTCAATGTGGTAGTTGAAATATGTAGTCTCACCTTTTCTGTTGCTGCAGAAACTTTACGTGGAATAAAATAAGAATTGCTGGTTATGAGAAATTGGAAGAATATTATTTACTGTATTTTGATGTTATAACGTTTAATATCCTGTTTGGTGACGTGCCGGCATTTAATCTTTTACTATCTAATAATGAGATACATGTCGTTGAATAACTCATAGCGTCAATTGATAAACAGTTCGTAAGGAGTGTTGGATTTTAAGTTAGTACATAATAAGAATGCTTTAGTTCGTTAAAACTAAAGCATTCATGAATTTTTTTTAACTTTTTTGGCGGAAGAGGGGAGATTCGAACTCCCGGAGCAGTTACCCGCTCGGCAGTTTAGCAAACTGCTGGTTTAAGCCACTCACCCA
>JGI2065J20421_1002537_pt1 | contig 9980 bp, 9 predicted proteins | sample Biomet5_FD_20421 | JGI IMG/M metagenome (IMG submission 20421)
GACTGCGGGAGAGGTTTCTTCTGCAGGAGCCAGCAATGACATCTGTGTACCGTCAATCTGTGTGGCTGCGGCATTGGGTGACAAACTTTCCAGCTCACGCAGTTTCTGACGTGCACGTTTGATGACCTCTTTCGGCACACCAGCCAGCGCCGCAACAGCCAGTCCATAGCTCTTGCTGGCTGCGCCATCCTGCACGGTGTGCATAAAGGCGATGGTATCGCCGTGCTCCAGCGCATCGAGGTGGACGTTTGCCACGCCTTCCATTTTTTCTGGCAGCTGAGTCAGTTCAAAGTAGTGGGTCGCAAACAGCGTCATCGCCTTGATTTTGTTCGCCAGGTTTTCAGCACACGCCCACGCCAGTGACAGGCCGTCATAGGTTGAGGTGCCTCGTCCTACTTCATCCATCAACACCAGGCTGTGTTCCGTTGCGTTATGCAGGATGTTGGCCGTTTCGGTCATCTCCACCATAAAGGTTGAGCGCCCGCTTGCCAGATCGTCCGCGGCACCCACACGGGTAAATATGCGGTCAATCGGGCCAATCTCTACTTTTTGCGCCGGAACGTAGCTGCCGATATGGGCCAGAAGCGCAATCAGCGCAGTCTGGCGCATATAAGTACTTTTACCGCCCATGTTCGGGCCGGTAATGATCAGCATTCTCCGCTGCGGTGACAGGCTCAGTGGGTTGGCGATGAATGGCTCGTTCAACACCTGTTCCACCACCGGGTGACGTCCTTCGGTAATGCGAATGCCGGGTTTGTCGGTAAAGGTCGGGCAGGTGTAGTTAAGCGTATCGGCTCGTTCTGCCAGGTTTACCAGCACATCCAGTTCTGCCAGCGCGCCAGCACTTAATTGCAGGTCGGCAAGGTGCGGCATCAGCATGTCGAACAGCTCGTCATATAGCTGTTTTTCCAGCGCCAGGGCTTTGCCTTTCGAGGTGAGAACTTTGTCCTCATACTCTTTCAGCTCAGGAATGATATAGCGCTCGGCATTTTTCAGCGTTTGTCGACGAACATAGTGGATAGGTGCCAGATGGCTTTGTCCACGGCTGATCTGAATGTAGTAACCGTGTATCGCGTTATAACCTACCTTCAGGGTGTCCAGCCCCAGACGTTCACGCTCGCGGATTTCCAGCTTATCAAGGTAGTCTGTTGCACCGTCTGCCAGCGCGCGCCATTCATCCAGCTCTTCGTTGTAGCCTGGTGCAATTACGCCGCCATCACGAACCAGAACCGGAGGCGCATCAATGATGGCGCGCTCCAGCAATTCGCGAAGCCCGGTAAACTCTCCCATTGTTTCGCGCAGCTTCTGTACTGGCGCGCTGGCTACGTCACCAAGCTGGGCACGCAGTTCCGGTAGCTGCTGGAAGGCATGACGCATACGCGCGAGATCGCGTGGGCGAGCCGTACGCAGTGCCAGACGAGCAAGAATACGTTCCAGATCGCCGACCTGGCGCAGCACGGGCTGCAGCTCAGTATAGCGATCCTGCAAAGCGGCAATGGTCTGCTGGCGGCTGGTCAGTGTATCGGTATCGCGAATCGGCATATGCAGCCAACGCTTAAGCATGCGGCTGCCCATTGGGGTAACCGTGTTATCGAGCACCGAGGCGAGGGTATTTTCCACACCACCTGCCAGATTCTGGGTGATCTCCAGGTTACGGCGCGTCGCAGCATCCATGATGATGCTGTCCTGCTGACGTTCCATTGTAATTGAGCGGATATGCGGCAGCGCCGTGCGTTGGGTATCTTTCACATACTGTAGCAGGCAGCCGGCTGCACACAGCCCGCGTGGGGCATTTTCCACGCCAAAGCCAATCAGATCGCGCGTGCCAAACTGCAGGTTCAACTGCTGGCGCGCGGTATCAATTTCGAATTCCCATAGCGGGCGGCGACGCAGGCCACGGCGGCCTTCAATGAGTGCCATTTCGGCGAAATCTTCGGCATAGAGCAGCTCTGCCGGGTTTGTGCGTTGCAATTCGGCCGCCATGGTTTCGCGGTCAGCCGGTTCGCTCAGGCGAAAACGTCCGGAGCTGATATCCAGCGTGGCGTAGCCAAATCCTTTACTATCCTGCCACAGCGCTGCCAGCAGGTTATCCTGGCGCTCCTGCAGCAGGGCTTCGTCACTGATGGTGCCTGGCGTGACAATGCGCACAACTTTGCGTTCAACCGGGCCTTTTGAGGTGGCTGGATCGCCAATCTGCTCGCAGATCGCCACGGATTCGCCCTGGTTCACCAGCTTTGCCAGGTAGTTTTCTACCGCGTGATGGGGGATACCCGCCATCGGGATAGGCTCACCTGCCGATGCGCCACGTTTGGTCAGGGAGATATCGAGCAACTGCGACGCGCGTCTGGCATCGTCATAAAAGAGCTCGTAAAAATCGCCCATACGGTAAAACAGCAAGATTTCCGGGTGTTGTGCTTTCAGCTTCAGATACTGCTGCATCATCGGCGTATGTGCGTCGAAATTGTCGATTGTGGTCATGGAGTTATGATATCCATTTCTTTGATAATATTACGCTTTGAGCGGCTCAGTGGCCGTTAGTTCCCTCTATTGTCGCATGAAAAAAAGGTGTGGCGCAGAAAAATGTCACGACTTTACGAGACGCCTTCCGGCATTAACTCGATGATGATTTTTCCATGCTCAACACCCACCCGAACCTGCGAATTTGTGGTAAATCCGGCTTGTTCAAGCCAGTCCCCTTTTAAGCTTAAAGCAGCATGCACGCTGTAATGTGTCGGGATTTTAGTCTTGCGGTCCTCGTGACGTTTTCTGAAATAGCCGACTTTTAAATGACGATAGGGTTTGGCGATAGTGATCTGTTGCATACGGTCTCCGGTAGATACGGGCAAAGTGTGTTCCTGATACCTGTATAAAATACCAGTAAAAGTCATGAGGGGCGGGGTTAAAACTGGAAGGCGTCTTCAGAAAACGAAATGCAACGACTGAAACCGCAAGGGGTAAATGGTATTATAAATGCACTTTATTATTCGGTGACCCGTCATGTCTGATAAACGCATCGCACGAGAAAAAGAGACGATCGCCAAAATGATCGCCCTGTATGAAAAACGGTGCCCACAGGCTTCACAGGAAGAAGGGTACTATCAGGCACTTAATGCCTATGCGGATAAGCGTCTGGATAAATGCGTCTTTGGTGAGGAAAAACCAGCCTGTAAACAGTGTCCGGTACACTGCTACCAGCCCGCCAGACGTGAGGAAATGAAGCAGGTTATGCGCTGGGCAGGGCCACGCATGCTGTGGCGTCACCCCATTCTGACGATTCGCCATCTGATTGACGATCGCCGTCCGGTACCGGAATTGCCGGAAAAATATCGTCAGAAAAAGTAGTCCGTTACGTCCGGGAAGGTCGTATTGAACGGCAAATCACGGGTAACGCAAGTGCGCTACAAAAAGGAAATAACGCCAGCAGCAGCCAGGGGTAAATTGCCTGCGTTGAGGGAACCAGCGCATGATCCAGTAGCGGGCCGAAGAACAGATTCCCCGCCAGCACTGCGCAGCCCCCGGCGGTAGAGAGTGCACCATAGTGTGCCCCCAGCGTTGACGCTTCGGCAAAGTGTGGGATCAGGTCTTTTGCTGACGGTACGAGCAGCATTTGGCCCAGCGTTAACAGGGTCACAAGGCACACCGAAGGCAACAACCGTAACCAGCCTTCCGGCGGCTCTGTTGCGGCGAACAGGGAGACGCTCGCAAAGGCGGCGGCGAGCAGCAAAAAACCCACCGGTAAGATCCTGATGGCACCCACGCGTCGGGCGAAGCGCGCCAGCGGAAGCTGAAAAGCGATAATCAGTACTGAAGCCAGCATAAAGAGAGGACCGAGATCTTGCTCGCTGCCACCTGAACGCTGGATCTCTACCGGCAACGCCAGATAGAGCTGGTTATAGCTCAAAAGCCACGAGCTATAGGCAATGATAAAGGCGACAAAGCGCGGCTGGCGGAAGGTCGTCCACCAGGGAAGCACCTTTAGTACCTGTTTGCTGTGGGGTGTGGCAGGAAGGCAGAAGTACAGCACAACGAGCGCAATGACAAACACTCCAGCACCTGCCAGCGCCACCTGACGGAANCCCAGCCCTGTCAGCAGCGCGCCGGCAACCGGGCCCAGGACCGCTCCAAGTTCACCGCACACGGCAAAAAGAGCAAACCACTCNGCCCGGCTCCGTTTTCCCTTTGCTTCGCTTTGTGTCCCCGTTTTTGCCAGCAGGGCTTCAATGGAGGGAGAGAACAGTGCCCCCCCGATCCCCGTCAGGCACGCTCCCAGAATGATGGGAAACAGGGATTGTCCGCATGCCAGCAGGAGATAACCCGCCACGCGAATAATGCAGCCGCAGAGGATAACGATCTTTGCGCCATATTTGTCAGAGAGCGCTCCACCAACGATAAACATACCCTGTTGGGAGAACGTGCGTAACCCCAGCACCAGCCCGATAAGCCCGCCAGAGAGCAACATATCGTCGCGTAAAAATATCGCCAGGAAGGGAACGACTGCGTAAAAACCAATATTAAATACGAACTGGCTACCCAATAAAACGGGCGGCCAGAGCGTTGTAGCAGAACGCAGGGAGAACAGAGACATGCAGCCTGACCCTAAACGATAAAATGAATGTGCTTTTTGCCGTGGTACGGGGAGATCTCAATTTTGGTTTTCACCCTGAACACATCCCAAAGCAATTCCTCGGATAAGATCTCCTGCGGCGTGCCTGTGGCGACAATTTGCCCTTTCTGCATCACAATCAACGAATCACAGAACATCGAGGCGTGGTTGAGGTCGTGGAGAGCCACAATGCTGGTCACCGGTAACTCGCTGATCAGGTGCATTAATTGTATCTGGTGATGAATGTCCAGGTGGTTAGTCGGTTCATCCAGCAGGATTTCGGTGGGTGTCTGCGCCAGTGCGCGGGCAATATGCACGCGCTGACGCTCCCCTCCGGACAGGCTCAGCCAGCCCTGGTCACTTTTTCCCTGCATATCCACCCTCTGCAGAGCCGCGGTGACGGCCTCGTCATCATGCGTGCTCCAGTTCGAGAAAGGAGAGTGATGCGGTATACGACCAAGTTTTACCACATCACGAACCCGCATGTTGGCATCAGTCATGCTGTGCTGTTCAACGAATGCCACCCGGCGTGCCAGCTGTTTTTTGGCGATGCGGGCAATGTTTTGCCCATCCAGCGTCACGCTACCGGTATCCGGGCGACGCAGGCCTGCCAGAATGCGCAAAAGAGAGGACTTACCACAGCCATTGGGACCAAGTAGCCCGACTGTTTCTCCCCGGGAAACGTTCAGCGAGACATTATTGACGATGACCTTTTTACCGACCTTCCAGGTAATATTTTCAGCGGAGATACTCATCACTTATTCCTTGAGCGGTAGATAATCACGGCAAAGAAAGGTACGCCAACCAGAGCCGTCACCACGCCAACGGGAAGGCTTTGCGGTGCAATCAGTAAGCGAGAGGCGATATCCGCCAACACCATCAGGACCGCCCCGGCCAGTGCACTGGCAATCAGCAACGTGCGGTGCAGCGGGCCGAAGAAGAAGCGCATGACGTGCGGCACAACCAGCCCCACAAAGCCGATAGAGCCAGCCATGCTGACGATAGTCGCGGTGATGAGTGCAGTGGTGGTAAAGAGGATCAGGCGTACCCAGGGCACGGCAATACCCAGAGAGGCGGCGGCATCATCACCAAAGGTAAAGGCATCCAGTGCGCGGGAATAGTAGAGGCAAACGGCAAGCCCAATCGGTACCACCACCAGAATCAGTTGAAACTCAGGCCATCTTACACCGCTGAAACTCCCCAGTAGCCAGAACATCACATCACGTGCCTGCTGAGCACTGGCAGAGGTACTGATGGTGTAAGCGGTGATCGCGTTGAAGAGCTGCGACGCGGCAACGCCCGCCAGAATGGTGCGTTCATTGCCGCCGCGTGCGCCGTTGGTCAGGAAGGCGACAAAAACAAAGGCGGCAAATGCCCCGGCAAATGCGCCCGCAGAGAGAGAAACCGCACCGGTACCAATACCCAATACGACCACAGAAACCGCACCTGTTGATGCTCCCGCAGAAACGCCGAGCACGTAGGGCTCAGCCAGTGCGTTCTTCAACAGGCTTTGCAGCACTGCTCCGCAGATGGCCAGACCAGCACCACAGCATGCCGCCACCAGGGCGCGGCTCAGGCGGAAGTCCCAAATCACGCTCTCGTAGATGCGGTTGAGGGGAACATCGGTCAGGCCGATTTTATTGCTGACGGTGTAAAAGACGTTTTGCAGCGGGATCGAAAGTTCGCCGACGCTGACACTCAGGGCAATGACCACGAACAACAGTACTGTTGCGAGCAAACACGAGGTGGTCAGGAGCAGTCCCTGTCGCGCCTGAATAACGGCCGTCGTCATCAGTTCAGCCCCAGTTTTCTGAGCTGTTCACCCACTTGTTCAGCCCCGTAAATCGTGCGGATTGTCGGGTTCATCGCCTGACCATCCATCACCACAATATGACCTTTTTTCACTGCATCCAGCTGGCTGACGGCAGGATCACTTTTCAGGAATTTGATTTTTTCTTCAGCATTATCAAGCGCCCAACGGTTACGATCCAGGCTGGAGACCACGATCACATCGGGGTTCGCGGCGATAATGCTTTCCCAGCCCACCGTCGGCCATTCGGTTTCGGAGGTGATGGCGTTATGTCCACCGAGAACGTTGGCGATAAACCCAGAGGCGCTGTTTTTTCCGCCTACGTAAGCATCAGCAGAAGGGGAAGAACTGGAGAACCAGAAGACAAAAGAGAGATCCTTTTTATTCTTACTGAACGTTTTACGCAGGTCATTCTCACGTTTTTTGAAATCGGCAATCAGTGCTTCGCCACGAGATTACACGTTAAAGATTGCCGCGAAATCTTCAATCTCTTTATAGAGCAAGGTCATATTCCACAGCTTTTGGCGGCTGCCGTACATATCACCTGCGGCTTTTTTGGTCGCACACATCCCCGGAGATAAATAGCTGTTTACGCCGACGGTGGCCAAATCTTCACGTTTTGCCACTTGCTTTCTGGCCCCAGTAAGAGGGGGAGTTGTGCAGGAACAAAATCAGGGTTTTGCGCAAGGATTGATTCAAGGGTGGGGATTTCTACCGTCAGCGTTTTGATTTTTGCATTTTGTTCAGCCAGCTGCGGCAGAACTTTGGTCGGCCAAAACGCACTGGCGGTAATGTTATTTTGCAGGCCTAACAGCAGCAAAATCTCGACGGTATTCTGACCGAGAGCAACCACCCGCTCAGGGGCTTTAGTAAATGTCTCTTTATACCCGCAGTTTTCAATCGTCAGAGGGTACGTGGTTGCCAGAGCAGAACTGGCTGACGCAAACGCCAGGCTTAACGCGCAGATGATTTTTTTCATTAAACGCTCCCCGTCATTAAAATTATTTTTAATGTAAATGAAACTCATTATTAAGGCGGGATTTTATACAGAGGAAAAGATTTTGTGTCAATGAAGGCCACTTCACGGAGATAACACAGGGGGAGCGAAGGGTGGTGCGCATGCTGCCGCCCTGTATCAGACGTTAAACCAGGCTCTCTTTATCAATTCCCAGACGCTTCATGCGAGACAACAGCGTGGTGCGTTTCAGCCCCAGCCGCTGTGCCGCGCCTTTTGGTCCGGCAACCACACCGTTCGTCTCTTTCAGCACGCGCATAATCAGCTGGCATTCGTTTTCACCGTCCTGTGCCACGTCGGTTGCTATCACGGAGGTTTCCGGCAGAGAGACTTCCGGCAGCGACAGTTGCAATACGCTGCCGCGCGTCAGCAGTACCGCGCGTTCAATGACGTTTTCCAGTTCGCGCACGTTGCCGGGCCACTCCATCAACGAGAGGGTACGCAACGTCTCGGCGGGAATGCTGTCGATGTTTCGCCCCATCCGGCGCGCAATTTTAGCCGTAAAGGCTTTGACCAGCAGGGGGATATCTTCCGGGCGTTCGCGCAGCGGCGGCAGGCAAATCGGGAAGACGTTCAGGCGATAATAGAGATCGCTTCGAAACTCGCGGTCGGCGACCATTTTTTTCAGGTCGCGGTTGGTGGCGGCAATCAATCGCACGTCTGTCTGAATCAGTTTGTTGCTGCCGAGGCGTTCAAACTCCTGCTCCTGCAGGACGCGAAGCAGTTTTGGCTGCAGCTCCAGCGGCATATCGCCCACTTCATCCAGAAACAGCGAGCTTTTATCCGCCAGCTCAAAACGGCCCAGACGCTGGCTACTGGCACCGGTAAAGGCACCGCGTTCATGGCCGAAGAGATCGCTTTCCAGCAAACCTGCAGGCATGGCGGCGCAGTTCATCTTCACCATGCGACGGCTGTTGCGGTTACTTAAATTGTGGATCGCGCGGGCAATCAGCTCTTTACCCGTGCCCGTTTCACCCAGGATAAGCACCGTACTGTCGCTTTGTGCCACCATCTCAACCTGCTTGAGTACGCTGTACATCGCTTCGCTACGCCCGATAATCTCACCAAACTCGCTGTCAACGTTGTTGAGCTGCTCGGTCAGCGCCAGGTTTTCATCCACCAGCCGTTCTTTCAGACGGTGGATTTCCTGATAGGCCAGCGCGTTATCCAGCGCGATGGAAATACGCTCGGCGATCTGGCGCAGCAGCTTCAGGTTGGCGGTAGTAAAAACGCCTTCCTCACACTGCGCCAGCTTCAGGACGCCCAGCATGGTGTTGCCGGACATCAGGGGGAGCAGACACAGCGTCTGGATGTTATTGCCCCAGATGTTAAACAGCATCCGCTCGTAGGGGGCCTGTGCATCCTGTTCATTGAGATTGAGCAGCAGGATCTCTTTGCTTTTGAACACCCGTTCAGAAAGGGTGCCTGCTTCATCCACTTCGCTCTGCTCGTGAGCCGGGTTTGCCTCATCAAGATAGTGCGTGGAGTAAATATTCAGTTTGCCCTTACGATGGCCCCGGAGCGCAATGCTGATGGCATCGATTTTGAAATAGTGGTGGATCTCTTTCGAGACTTCGCTGACCAGTTCATCCATGTCGAGCCGTGACAGCACGGCGTTAGTGATCGCCACCAGAATGCGGAAGTTGTCACGCTCGCGGCTCAGCAGGTCGTAGTCCACATTGTTACTGACGCGGCTTTGGATCTGCTCTGCAACGACGGCCACTATCTGGGTAAAGGTGTGCAGACGCTCATATTCCGCCTCGCTCCACGACTGGTCGGTATTGCGAATAAACTCGCAGCCACCGAAAATATGGCCTTCCACGGCCAGCGGCAGCAGGCAGTAGTGCCCGAATGGCGGATATAAATGGCTCTCTGCCAGCATCGGCCAGGCTTGTCGGAATTCATCAAAGTTGCAGTGCAGGGCTTCCGGGCGGGAAAGAATGCGCCGGACAGGGCCATGTGCCAGGAAAGTTTCATCTTCATATTCAAAGATTTTGCCGCTATCTCGTGTGGAGTAATAGCTCGCGCGATGGCTCCCGCTATGCCAGAGCACAATGGCGGCGCTGTCCGCCAGCGCAGATTGTCTGACCAGCCGCGTCAGGGCATCGCTCAGCGAGCCGAGGTCGGGCTGCTGCAAAAGTGTGCGCGTGATGTCAAACAGGCCTTGCTGTCCAAGATTGCTCATCGGTGTATACGGCATAGTGCTTTCCAGTAGAAACGGGCAAATATAGATAAATTCAGTGCTGACCGCTTTTGCCGCGGTTCTAGCAAATTCGGGGTAGGGGTTCCGCGTGCGGGAGATCCAGCGTACGCTTCACACCATAAAGTCCGGCCAGGCGCACCCCTTTGCGCTCAACCACTTCGCCAACGATCGCGGCCTCTTTCCCTAAGGGATGTGCCCGCAGCTGTTCCAGCACCGCATCGGCCGCTGCGCGTTCAACGCCAATCACCAGCTTACCTTCGTTCGCAAAGTTTAGCGGATCGAGACCCAGCAGCTCGCAAAGCCCACGAACGGCGGGTTTGACGGGCAGACCGCGTTCAGTCAGTTCAAT
>JGI2065J20421_1002551_pt1 | contig 9941 bp, 7 predicted proteins | sample Biomet5_FD_20421 | JGI IMG/M metagenome (IMG submission 20421)
TCATCGCCCTGAACGAGATGGAACATGACCAGGCAAAAGTCCACTCAATCGTCGCTTGGCCCTGGATATTAAATGCTCTTATGAATTAGAATTGGAATAAGCCTCCGGCACCGTCGCGCGCACCAGACGCGCCCACCACCGGCAACGCTTCCGGAAGGCCAAAGGGCATCGCCCCATGGCTGCCGGCGGCGAAGCGCCCCCTACCTGTCCAGGCGTTCGACATCAACCAGGGCTTCGTAATACGGCGTTCCCTGCCCGACCGCGCTGACCATGTCCGGCACCAGCCGGTTCACGCCCTGTCCGGCTTTGAGCCAGCCGCCGCGCTCGCACGCCACCACGTCCTCGCGGAGGCCCGGATCGTGCCGTACGGTGACGACGAGGGAGCCGAGGCTGCTTTTGAGCCTGGCCGGTTCGCCGTCGGCGATGCCAAGGCGCGCGGCCACGGCCGTGGCCATGGCCACGGTCACCGGACCGACGTGATCCCCGGGCACACGCTCGGAGCACAGGTTTGCAACACCGCCCACGCTCAAAAGATGATAGGGATACCGGGCGTCATGCCGGCAATCGGAACAGGCCGCGACTGCGGTAAGGAGCTGGAACCGGCCTGTCGGCGTGGCAAAACGACGGTCCGCCCACGGGACCATCGGCGCATCGGGAATGCGCACCGGACCGCGCCACAGGTCGTCCCAGGCCACCCCCTTGTCCAAAAGGGGCCGGATCAAAAGCCGAAGCCACTCCTCCTCGCTTTTGACAAACTCGCCGGCAAAGGGGAAGCGGCTGGCCAGATCCATGAAAATGTCGAACTGGGACCGGCACTGGCCGGGCGGGGGCACGGCCCGNAAAAGCGGCCCGACGTGGTTGTGGCCGAAGCTGGCCACCAGATCGCGCTGCTCGTAAAAGGCGGCGCAGGGCAGGAACAAATCGGCGTGATCGGCCGTATCGTCGAGAAACAGATTCATGTGGACGACGAATGGTACGGCATCGAGGGCCCGGGCCACCAGCCCGGAGTTGGGCGCCATGCACACCGGGTTGGCGGCCGTGATGACCGCCATGCGGATGGGCGGGGCAGCGGCTTCGAGGATTTCCCGGCCGATACGGGGCATGAGGAACTGCCGCCGGATCGGATGGAGATGCTCGCCCCACAGCGACTGGTCGTAGGGCCCCCACTCCTCGAAACCCTGGGACACGCCGCCGCCAGCCAGGCCGATATTGCCCGAAACGGCGCCCAAGGCGTCCACGGCCCGAATCATCTCATGGCCGAGGCTAAAGCGGTGCAGGCCCCAACCGAGCAGGGTGGCCGTCGGTCGGCCGGCCACGTAGGCCGTAGCCAGGCGCCGGATGGCGGCCTGCTCCACGTCGCAGGCCCGGGCCAGCTCGTCCAGGGAATACCGGCCAAGCAGGGCCAGATAGCCTTCCAGGCCGTCGCAGTGACGCGTCAGGAAGTCCTTGTCCTCCCGTCCCTCGTCCAAAAGGCACTTGGCCGCGGCCAGGGCCAGGAAGGCATCGCGGCCGGGCCGGGGCCGGATGTGCCAATCGGCCAGGGAGACGGATTCGCTTTCCCGGGGATCGATCAGGATGGTTTCGACACCCCGCTTCCCGGCCGCGTGCAGAATGGGCAGGATTCCGGGCTGGGTGGCGACCGGATTGCGGCCCCACAAGACGATGGTGCGGGCATTGGCCAGATCCAGGGGGTCGTGGGAAACCCGGGGACCGAAATCGAGACTCTGGGCGGCGTAGCCCGTGCCGCCGCACAGGGTGCCGGTCAGGGTCGTGACACCGCCGAGGAGGGCAAAAAAGCGCGCATTGACAATTTTGAGAGCCGTCCGCTCGCCAAAGCCCATGTAATACAGGATGGATTCCGGCCCGTCAGCGGCCAGGCAAGTCTGGATCCGATCGGCCATTTCATCCAGGGCGGCCTGCCAGGGAATCGGCGTCCAGCCGCTCTTACGGCGGCGAAGCGGCGTCAGCACCCGCTCGGGGCTGGAAAATCGACGCAAGAAATCCGGAACCTTACGACATATCTTACCCTGGTTGACCGGGTGGGCGGGATTGCCGACCAGACGCGTCACCCGCCCGTCCTCCACCTGGGCCAGCAGCCCGCAGGCGCTCGGACAATCCCTGGTGCAGGTGGTGACGACCATATGGGGCTGCGACGACATGCTTCCTCCGGGCGACAAATATGTCCGGGTCACCCGGAAACGCCCGGGCGTGACCATAGCCGGCCGGCGGCCCGGCCGCAACCGCCAGCATCAGGCCCTTTCTTTTCGCCGGTCGGCGGGAATTATTCTTGGGTTCATCCCCGTCCCATGGTAAAAATTCCTGACCAGGGCCATGCCCCCTTGAGCCGGCGTCCCCACGGAAGGCCGCGCCAGGGAGGATCGGTCATGGATATCCGAGCAACCACCGGACACCATGGATCAAACAACCCGCATTTCCGGCATTTTTTCCCGAAAGACGACCATCAAGGTGGGCACCGGCACCACCCAGAGCACCACCACTTCGGAAACATTCTGGTTCATCAAGGAAACGCCCGAGGGCAGCTTCCTTATCCAGGGCCTGGACATGGACTTCAAGCGCCAGGGAACACCCACCGAAATATCCCGCACCGTGCTGTTCGAAGACTACCATCTGGAACCGGACCTGAGCTATCGCCTGTTAAGCCAGCCCCTGCTCCTCGGCGACCACTACCGGGCTACGGCCAAACCGGCCCGGGCTGAACAGGAATATCTGAAAATCAACCGCATCGATGAGGACAACATACGGGCCAATTTCGGCCTGGGGTTGCTCTACCTGGATATGAACAAGCGGGAGCAGGCCACCTACATCTTCAACAAGCTGGTCGGGCTGGAGGAAACCTTCGAGCCGCAACACAAGCATCTCTTCAACGCCTTCGGCATCAGCCTGCGCAAAAAAGGACTTTTTGACGAAGCCCTCAAGTACTACTTCCGGGCCAGACAGCTCTCCGACGACGACGACCATCTGCTGCTCAACATCGCCCGGGTCTATTACGAACAGGGAAAGCTCCCCGAAGCCGAAGCCGCCGCCCGTGCGGCCCTGGCCATCAATCCCGACCTGACTGAAGCCAGGCGCCTGCTGGAGCGCCTCTGGGACGATCCGCCCCGACAAGACCTGCCTCCCCTCGACCTCTGATCTTCGCCTCCCCGCGAAAAGATTCCCCCCATCCGGCTTTTTTCGCTATCATGGCGCCAAACCGCATTCCCAAGGAGGCTCTCATGACCAGGAGGTCGTCCTTCACCCGGATCGAAAACGACGTTCTGCCCAAATTCCGGGACAGCATGGCCCAGGCCGAATCCACGGCCGATGTGCGGAAGTTCTTCGTCTATACCATGCTGGAAATCTTAAACGGCGCGCTGAACGGAGGCATCGACCTGGTCTATGAGGATGTGGCCCTGGCCCCGGGCACACCGCCCGGCTATGTCCTGTCGCCGCGTCTGCGGGACCACCCCGTCTTCGNGGCCCTGTGCCNNAGTTCGGACCTGCCGGCCATCATGGAACGCTTCGCGGCCACAGCCGGCAATCGGTTCAAGCGGCTGGAAAAGAATCCTGACCGCTCCGAAGGCAAGGTCCACCCCGTCTCCGGCGGTTCGGGCCGCGCCGTATGATGCGATGCCTCCGGCGGCCAGGGCGCTGCCCTGGACCTGCCGGGGGCATCATTTCCCCCCGGGGCCCCTGTCCTAGGGCCATCCTGACGAAGTGAGCCCCGATGCGAGGAGTCCGGGGGCATCATGCCCCCGGCGGTGAGGTCCAGGAGAGGCAGCGCCTCGTCTGGCCGCCGGAGGCACTCTTCTCTTACACGAACACGAGTTGCCCGTCGCGCACGTCCACGGTGACGGTCTGCCCGTCGGCCAACTGGCCGCCGATAATAGCCTTGGCCAAGGGCGTCTCCACGTACGTCTGGAGGTAGCGCCGCAGGGGGCGGGCGCCGAAAACCGGATCGTAGGCCGTCTCGGCGATAAACGCCTTGGCCGCGTCGGACAGGGCAAGCGTGATCTTGCGGTCGGCCAGCCTGGCCCGAAGGCCGGAGAGCATCAGCTCCACGATGGTCGCGATCTGCTCACGCAACAGCGGCTTGAAGAGCACGATCTCGTCCACCCGGTTCAAAAACTCGGGCTTGAAGCTCGCCCGCAGGGTGTTCATGACCGCCTCGGACACGCCCTCCTTGAACTGGCCCGAGGGCTCGATGCCGTCGAGCATGTATTGCGCGCCAAGATTCGAGGTCATGATGATGATCGTGTTCTTGAAATCCACGGTCCGGCCATGGCTGTCGGTCAGCCGACCGTCGTCGAGGATCTGCAGCAAGGTATTGAACACGTCCGCATGGGCCTTTTCGATCTCGTCGAAAAGCACCACGCTATAGGGCTTGCGCCGCACGGCCTCGGTGAGCTGGCCGCCCTCGTCGTAGCCGATGTAGCCCGGAGGCGCGCCGATCAAACGGGCCACGGTATGACGTTCCATGTACTCGGACATGTCGAGGCGCACCATGTTCTCCTCGGTATCGAAGAGCGCGGCGGCCAACGTCTTGCAGAGTTCGGTCTTGCCGACGCCGGTCGGGCCGAGGAAGATGAACGAACCGATAGGCCGATTCGGGTCCTTGAGCCCGGCCCTGGCCCGCAGCACGGCATCGGCCACGGCGGTGACCGCCTCGTCCTGGCCGATCACCCGTTCGTGCAGCTCATCGCCCAGGCGCAAAAGTTTCTCGCGCTCGCTCTCCAGGAGCCGCGTGACCGGAACGCCCGTCCAGCGGGAAATGACCATGGCCACATCGTCCGGACCGACCTCCTCGCGGATCATCCGAACGCCGCCGGCCTCCTTGGTGATGGCCGCTTCCTGGGCGGCCAGGTCCTTTTCCAGGCCGGTCAGTCGGCCGTAACGCAGTTCGGCGGCCCGGTTGAGGTCGTAGTTGCGTTCGGCTTCCTCGATGGCGAGCTTGGTCGCTTCGATATCCTGCTTGATATGGCGCAGGACCTCGACGGCCTTCTTCTCCTTTTCCCACTGGGCCAAGTAGCCGCTCTGCTCCTCCTTGAGGTTGGCCAGCTCCTCTTCGAGCTTTTCCAGCCGGTCGAGGGAAGCCTTATCGGTCTCGCGGCGCAGGGCCTCGCGCTCGATTTCGAGTTGCATGACCTTGCGGTTGGCCTGATCCAGTTCCGTCGGCAACGAATCGATCTCGGTGCGGATCATGGCCGCCGCCTCATCGATCAGGTCGATGGCCTTGTCCGGAAGCTGCCGGTCAGCGATATAACGGGCCGAGAGCACCGCCGCTTCGACGATGGCGGAGTCGCTGATGCGCACGCCATGGTGCACCTCGAAGCGCTCACGCAGCCCCCGAAGGATGGAAATGGTGTCCTCGACCGAGGGCTCATCCACCAGCACGGGCTGGAAGCGGCGTTCCAGCGCCGGGTCCTTTTCGATGTACTTGCGGTACTCGTCGAGGGTGGTCGCGCCGATGCAGTGGAGCTCGCCCCGGGCCAGCATGGGCTTGAGCATATTGCCGGCATCCATGGAACCTTCGGTCTTGCCCGCGCCGACGATGGTGTGCAGTTCGTCGATAAAAAGGATGATGCGCCCCTCGGAGGACTGGACCTCCTTCAACACGGCCTTGAGGCGCTCCTCGAACTCGCCCCGGTACTTGGCCCCGGCAATGAGCGACCCGATATCCAAGGCGAAGATGGTCTTGTCCTTTAAGCCCTCGGGCACGTCCTTTTTGACGATGCGCATGGCCAGGCCCTCGACGATGGCCGTCTTGCCGACACCGGCCTCACCGATGACCACGGGATTGTTTTTCGTGCGGCGCGACAGGATGCGGATGACCCGGCGGATCTCCTCGTCGCGACCGATGACCGGGTCGATCTTGCCCTTCTTGGCCGCCTCGACCAGATCCCGGCCATACTTGGCCAGGGCTTCGTAGGTGCCCTCCGGATCGGCCGAGGTGACGCGCTGGCCGCCCCGAATCTCGGTCAGGGCCGCAAGAATGCGATCCTTGTCGATGTGAAGCGCCTTGTTGACCTGGCCGGCCAGCGTTCCCGGAGGCTCGTCGCAAAAAGCCAGGAACAGGTGCTCGACACTGACGTATTCGTCCTTCAAGTGCTTGGCCAGATCCTGGGCCTTGACCAGCAGTTCGTTCAAGCGCGGCGTCACGTAGAGCTGTCCCGGCGTGGAGCCCGGGCCGCTCACCTTGGGCAGCTTGCCAAGGCCGCGTTCGAGCTCGGCCAGATAGGTTTCGGTACTGTAGCCGGCCCGCTCCAGGATACGGGGCACGAGTCCCTGCTCCTGGGTGAGCAGGGCATAGAGCAGGTGTTCGGCGTCGATCTGCTGCTGGCCCATGCGGACGGCCACGGCCTGGGCTTCGCTTAAGGCCTGCTGTGATTTTTGGGTAAACTTGTTGAGGTCCATAGAGTTCCCTCCTGCGTGAATGCATCAGAGATAAGAACGCCCACAGGACTTGGCAACCTTCCGCTAAAAATTCTTTATAAACGATCTAAAATTCGATATTCACTGCATTGCCGAGAACAAATCAGACGCAGCACAGGGCAAGGGCAGGGGAACGACCCCCAAAAAGCCCGCCTACAGCAAGCTATTGAGCTCGCGGACCTTGGTTTCAAGGTACTCGACGCGTTCCAGGAGATCGACTACAATACTGGCTCCCAAGAGCGGCAACTCGAAATCCCGCCGGATGCGGTCGAGTTTACGCAGTCGGTACAGATCCCTGGACCGGAACAAATAGGCGTCGGCCGTCGTCCGTTCCGGGATGATCCAGCCCATTTCGATCAGTTCCCCGACAACGGTCGGGTGGAGCCCCGTCAGTTCCTGGAGCTGCGCAAAGCTTAAGCGTTCGGAGCGGGCGGGCACGGTAGTCACGGTGAGGACTTCCTTGATGTCCATGTCAACCTCGCGTGGGCACTAAAACGACCTGGGGTTGAAATCCGAGGCGGCGGCCAGTTTTTCCCACAGTTCACGCTGGGCGTCGGTAACGGTCGGCGGCACCTGGAGCATCAGGCGGACGAGCTGATCGCCGCGCCGGCCGCGGCCGCCCAACCCCTTGCCGGGCAGGCGGAGCTTCCGCCCCGAAGAGCTGCCGGCCGGAATGTTCATTTCCACCGCTCCATCGAGAGTGGGCACCCGGACCTTGGCCCCGAGCGCCGCTTCCCACGGTGCGAGCGGCAGGTCCAAAATGACGTTGCCCTCCTCCAATTTGAACAGGGGATGGGGCAAGATCTTGACCTTCAGGTACAGGTCGCCGGCCTTGCCGCCGACGCGGCCGGGATTGCCCTGACCGGACAGCCGGATTTTGCCGCCCTCGCGCACGCCGGCCGGAATGGTGACGTTCAGCGTCTTGGTCCCAAGACGCGGCGAGCCGTCCGGACCGATGGTCTGTTCCTGCAGGGTAATGGCCTTGGCGCCGCCCCGGTAGGCTTCTTCCAGAGTCAGTTCCAGAACGGCGGTGGCATCGGCCCCGCGCGAGGGGGCCCGGGAAAAGCCTCCGCCACCGAAGCTGCCAAATCCGCCGCCGTTGGAGAAATGGGCCCGGCCACCGCCGGCGCCGCCGAAAATCGTCTCGAAAAAATCCGAAAAGGCCCCGGCATCGAACTGCTGGCCACCACCGGCGCCGCCAAAATTGAACTGGGCGTTCTCAAAGCCCGGCGGGCGCTGGAAATGCTGACCGTCCTGCCAATTGGGGCCGAGCGAATCGTAGAGCTTGCGCTTTTCCGGATCCTTCAGCACCTCATAGGCCTCGTTGCAATCCTTGAACTTTTTCTCCGCCCCGGGATCATTGGGATTGAGGTCCGGGTGATGTTTGCGGGCCTGCTTTTTGAAGGCCTTGGAGATTTCTTCCTGGGTGGCGGTCTTGGACACCCCGAGGAGTTTATAATAATCCTTGTATTCCACGCTCATAAGGGCAACAACTCCATTTTTACCAGCCTGTTGCCAGACAACCTACCATAATAAGACGCCATCGGTTTCCGTCAACCATCCCGGACCATTATCGACAGGAAGGCCGGCTTGCCCAAGCGTACACCAGGGACCGGCCAAAGGCCATAGGCGACCGTTTCCCTCTCCCCTCTCCCGATGGCGGCAGCATTGTGTCCGCCAACTGATTGACAATTTTCATTTATATATGCATATAGGTTATCTGTGGCTTCGATTCCCCCCGCGTCACGGAATCCAGCCCGCCCAGGCTGGATCGCCGCACCCAATTCCCCGCCGCGTCCCCGACGGGAAGGAGACGAGGATGGCCAAAAACATCGTTGTCTGCGCCGACGGCACCTGGAACCGGCCCACGGTCCACACCAATGTGGACCGGCTCTTCAACGTCCTGCCGGGCGAGCCCAACGCCGTCGCCAAGACCGAGGCCATCGACGCCTTCCTCTATCGGAACACCCCGGAGCAGGTCGCCTTCTATCTCGAAGGCGTGGGGGCCAAGGTCTCCCGCAACGACCCGCTGGCCGGGGCCACCGGCACGGGCCTCCACGGCAAGGTCCTCGACGGCTATCTGCTCCTCTCCCGGGCCTACCAACCCGGCGACAAGCTTTTCCTGTTCGGCTTTTCCCGGGGGGCCTACACCGTACGCAGCCTGGCCGCACTTATCGCCAAAGTCGGTTTGCTGCCGCCCGAATTGGCCATGCAGACAGGCTGCCGGCAATTGGCCAACCAACGCTGGTGGGCCTTCAAGCACCAAAACGCCCGGCTGGAGCCCACCGCCCCGGATGCCGCCGAGGCCTGCCCGATCCGCCTCGTCGGCGTGTGGGACACGGTGGGCGCCCTCGGTGTGCCCTTTTTCAATGGTATCGACGCCATGGACGATCTGGAACGGCACATTTTCGACTTCGCGGACCTCGACCTCTCCGAACGCGTGGCCTATGGCCTGCACGCCATGGCCATCGACGAAAAGCGCAAGGATTTCGTGCCATCGCCCTGGAACCCCCGACATGGCGTCACCCAGCTCTGGTTTCCAGGAGTGCATTCCGATGTGGGCGGCGGCTATCCGTTCAAGGGGCTGGCCGACATCAGTTTCGACTGGATGCTGCGGGAAGCCGGTACGCCCGAAGTGGGGCTTCGCCTCGAAGCCGTCTCCGGCCTGGCCCCGGACCCGCTGGCCGACAGGCATGAATCGGCCGACTCCCTGGTCTGGGCGTTGCGCAGCGCCCCACGGGACATCCCGGACGACGCCCGGCTCCACCCCTGCGTCAGGGAACGGTTCGCCGGCCGGCCGGATTACCGGCCGGCATCGCTCGCCCATCACCCGGAAGTGGCGTCGTTTTATACGGGAGTCCCGGTCGCGGAAAAGCTCAATACGGCTGATCCCGTCACGGCGATCCGGACGCTCCCGGCCAAGACGTCCATGACGGTCAGGGCCCTGGCCGAAAAATGGTGGAACGGCACCGGCCTTGCCGTCCACCCCGGGGAAACCTACGCCATCGAAGCCAAGGGGACCTGGAGCGACGCCAGCCACGCCTGCGACGCCACCGGCTGGGACGGACTGGCCTGGATGGCCGGCCTCCGGCGTGTCCCGGAAAAAAACTGGTTTTACCTGTGTCTGGCCGTCTCCGCCGATCCCCTGCTCGAATGCAAAAACGCCGGTTTTTTCCAGGGACTTTTCGGCGCGGTTGCCCAGATCGACAAGGCGTCAGCCATCATCCCGGTGGGTTGCGCCCAGACGATCACCATATCCCGACCCGGCCTGGCCTATTTTTTCGCCAACGACGCCCCCACCCACTACGGCAACAACCTGGGGTATCTCGACGTCAGCATCACCCGGATCGCCTAGGTGATCCGGGGCCGGTCGTCGTCCCGGGCCGTCGGGCGTTCCTCCCCGCCTGGCGACCCGGGCTTCTCCGGCTTGCCAAGGTCGGCCCTTGCCGGTAGCCTGCCCGGCCATGGCAGCCAAAGACCCGAAAAACGACAATCGCCCCTTCGCCGCAGTG
>JGI2065J20421_1002559_pt1 | contig 9912 bp, 9 predicted proteins | sample Biomet5_FD_20421 | JGI IMG/M metagenome (IMG submission 20421)
CCACCACTACCACCACAGGTAAATAAATTTACGCGGGCAGGTAACACGAAACTCATCAGGTGTGTATTTAAGTACATGTTCGGATATCCATATGTCATTCATAGGTGCGTATTCTTAATCTATTTTAACGGACGTTATGAATCATGAATGGATATTATATTTATGAATTCCTACGCTCATCATGCGATTTCTTTGTTATTTATGTTCGTAGAAATCATCTTCATAGGATAAATCGTAATTATTTAAAGAATTGATAATTATATCCATGGCTCGTTTTACCGCTGCCCATGACATAAAGCTTGACGTTCTGTTTGCTGATGCCCCAATAAAATAAAACCAAGCATTCCCAAGCCGTCCTGCGAACACAACCAGCTCACCATTATGCTTCTGCGTATCACTTACACTAAACGTACCCGACCACAGTTCAGAAATTTGTTTATTAAAAACATCACTCACTTCATTCAGAAGGATTTTATCTATTCCTGAATGTTTTGGTTCTTTGACTCCCTTAGTAATCAAGTCGCAGATCGTTTCTTTATTAATTTCCGCATTATGGCATAAAAAGTAACCATAAATACGGCCAGGTATTCCCCCTGCATCTTTTAGAGATAAAGAAAAAAAACTCATCTTTTCATTATTATATCGCTCTGCATATTGCCATAAAATTGGATAAAAAAATGAATAACTTGTTGGTATATCTAAATTTATGCTTTTGAGTTCTTCTGCCAGATGCCATTTAGAATCATTAATAAAGGTGAAAGATTTGACGCAATCAAGAAAATATTCAGCCAATGACTCATAATCTTTATACGGACAACTGACCTTTACCATGATCAAATAAGCGCCTTTATGTTCAAAATCATAATTTTTAAACACTCTAATTCTGGATATTACTTTATCCTCATCAAACCCATTACTTGTTAATACATCAGAATATTTACCACTGACACTATAATAGTCTCTGCGATGAATAACTTCTTCACCAAGAAAAGACAATACCTTATCAAGCCAGTCGCTGGCGTCAATATCATTCTCTATATGCTCATAAACCACATCCACCTCCATAAACGGAGATTGAGCCTCAGATATTGTTTGATAAGAGCCAATAGTATAAAGATTACCAACTCCCTCAACAAGTTTAGGTTTTATGCTAATAGGTTTGACAGTTAACGGAAGTAGCATTTTGTAATGCAAACTTTTTGCGTCTGCCGAAGTATAACGACAACGCCAAAGATTTCCCTTATGATAATCAAATTCATATGCATTTTTTTCTGGAAAAAACATCATTGTTATATTTTTCATAGCCCTCGACTCCTAACGCAAAGGAAAATACTATCGGACATCTAACATATATAATGTTTTATAAGCACCTCACATCTGTCCTTAACGGAGTGTTTGACGCGTAGCTTGCAAATACGCAGTGATCATTGTAGTGTAGTGTAAACTAGAAAAAAGTACTAACTGTATATTTTATTGCACAATATATGAATAATAAATTAAATGGTAGTTTATATAATTTGGCTATATCTTTTCTATTCTTCATGAAAAAACTTAATGGTTGTTTTTTAATATTTTCATTGTTATGTTTTTCGTGGAAAACTCCAGCCTTTTCAATTCCACTATCAATAATACTAAAAAAAGTATAGAAAAAAAACAAATACGTACCAGTTAGAAATATCATTGTACCCCAGTATGTCCTCCCTATATATAGAGCTACTTTAATAAATAAAAAACATAAAGCAACACCAAGCATTATTCTGAATTTTCTATTTCTGTATACACTCATCATTAATTACCTATTAAATATGAAACTCTAAATGCTATTGCTGTAGAGAATAGATTTTTATTTTGGTTACCCACCAATAATTACTGTTCCTATTCCTGTCAGAATCATTCCTTGCCCAACATTTCCTGTACTACCTGGAGAATCAAAAAATGGGCCTATCTGAATCTCTAAATCACCCCTGAGCCCAAGAATAGCAGCAATTTCACCTATGATTTTTCCTTTAACCATCCAGTTATCCAAATCAAGCAGACCACTCGCACCCCCTCCAATTCCTACGGAACCAGCCGAACCAGCCAGGGCCCCTTTTATTCTAAAATATTTCATCTCAGACGAGCCTGATAATTCCCCTTTAGCCACAGCGGCTTCAGCCCCAATTTCTCCGCTAAACCCATACTGTTGTTCCTTCTCATTATGTATTATTGAGCTTTCCGCTTTTGCTTCTGCTACACCAACTGTTCCCTCCGCCTTTACAGTTGCATAATCTCCAGAGTTTTCTTTTCCTGAGCTGGTAGCTATATTTCCGGATATTCCTGTAGCTTTAGCATCAAATGAAGTAGTTCCAATATCTCCATTAGAAATAGTCGTTGCACTAAGCTCAGCTTTACCAATAGTGGCTCCGCCACTTATATCGACACCATCATCAGTTGAATGTTTTAATTGATAATCCATCACAACTAATTTACTATTTGCGGTATCAAAATTCCCATCTCCATCCGAATCTGATAGTTTTGATGAAGCCAGTAACACGCTCATCTGAAATTCTTCTGGATTTTTCACCTTGACTGAGCCATCTTCGTTCGTATTTTTAGCTAATGTAGCGTAGTGATATTCAGGTGGTCTGGGACTTTTTGTTGGTGGTAATGCCATTTTACCACAGATAACCTTATCCCCTTGTCTGGCCGCAGGTACTCCATTGATAGTAACTGTTTTCGAACCTCCGCTAATTACCCCCGTCCCATGTTCCTTACAAGTAAATGAATCCCCCATTCGCGCAGCCGGGAGTCCTCCGGTTGTAACATTAGGACTCCCCGTCGTTATCGGGCCTTCGTGTCCTGCTTTATCTGCTGTCTGCCTTGCTGCATTCTTTCCCATATCATGCTCTCTTCTGCAACAGCTCCTGATTTATGGATTTAATTTCAGCATTCCACCTGTTAACACCTGCTCCTCACTACCATCTGCCGATAGTTTCTTGGTGTTAACATGATATTCATCGTCCGCTGAATTTTTAATTATTTTTCCTTTAAGCGTAATTTCACCATTTTTCAGCAATGTAATGCTTGAATCTCCACAGATAAACTCTATTTTTTCTTCAGAATTCACACTGATAGTTTTCTTCACCTTTGTTGTCTGCTTTCCTTCATAAAGGGTAATATCCTGGTTTCCTTTTTTGATTTCAGTCTTTTGATTTCCCTCAGAGACATTTACTGTCCGATCATTAATGACAGTTATTGTCTGATTATTGTTCACTGTCTCCGTATAATTATGCAGCACCTCCGTGTCCATGTTCTTCTGCGCGTGGATATACACCTGCTCGTTGTTTGTGGCGTCATCGAATTTCAGTTCGTTAAAACCGCCTCCTTTATACGTCTTCGAACGAATGGTCATCTGCGTCTTCGTCCCCGGCAGGCTCCCCGGCGAGCGGTTATCCTGGTGGTACGTCCGTCCCATGATGACGGGCTGGTCCGGGTCGCCATTCAGGAAGTCCACGATAACCTCCTGGCCCACGCGGGGGATGGCAAGATTCCCGAACCCCGTTCCCGCCCAGGCCTGCGACACGCGTACCCAGCAAGAACTGTCCTCATTCCCCGGACAGTAACGGTCCCAGTGAAAACGTATCCGCACCCGGCCATGTTCATCACAAAAGATTTCTTCTCCCGCCGGGCCGGTGACGATGGCACTCTGGGGACCGTCCACGGAGGGTTTTGCCTGGGGAGGAACGCGGCATGTTCTGTCGGCAGGGATGACGTCAAAGTGGTTTTCCAGCGTGGTGCCTTCGCCCGGACTGCCGTGCAGCGCCTGCGGCTGGTTGCCGGTGAGGGTACTGCTTACCACCTGCCATTCCCGGTTCAGCGTCTCCGACGGGTGTCCCGTAAGCCGGAACAGGGGAGTTACTGATGCAGGTTGCCGTTTCTGTATCATGTCGCCAGCCCTCCATCTGGTAACGCGCAAAGGCCTCTCCGTGCGCTTCGTCCTTGAATCGCCCCGGGTAATCGAAAATTTCATACCGGGTAAGCTGGCCGTTCAGGTTCTCTGCGGCACGGTTGTAGTAACCCGGCCAGCCCGGCGTTTTGAAGGTGTAGTCCTGGGTTTCCACCGAAGAAGGCCCGGTCCGGGCCCGGTAGCGAAAGCTACTGATGCACATTGTGGAGACTTCTGTATTCGTGTTCGGGTTGAACGGCATCTCACCTAATGTCGATACCCCGGCCACATCATCACACAGCACCAGTGTTTGCTCCGGCCCCTGTGGCGCGTGCCAGTCAAAGTAGAAGATGCCTTCCTCTGACCACAGACGGGTCAGGAATGCGAGGTCACTTTCCCCGTACTGAACGCAGAACTCGCGTGCCGGGTGGGATTCATAAAACACGGGCGTCCACTCCGTAACGCCATTTTCATTAAGCAGGGCAGAGGAGATGGTCTGGATATCCTGCTGCTGGAAAATACGGAAGTTCTGGCGCAGACCGCAACGCCACAGGGGAGGGACTATTGTGAGGTGATAGCGCATCTGCCAGTGATTATTTTCCCCCAGCGTCACTTCGTTGATGATACCGTTGACGTAGCGTTGCGCCTCCATCCCCTGCCAGACAGTCAGCAGCGCGTTCTTTTCCAGAAAGTCCGTTGCCGCCAGGTCCGGCAGGTCGCTGGCGATATCCACTTCCAGGGTAAAAGGCGAGGAATGGCACTGCTGAAGCGTGAACCCCACCACGGCAGTGGACGTTTCATCCAGCCCGTCTATATTCAGCGTGAAACGCAGACCTTTTAATGACATATTTGACCTCCCTGGTTTGCAGGAAAAAGAGACTGTCGCCGGACAGCAACTGTGGCAGTACAGTGTTACGCTTTGCGTTCAGATGTGTTCAGGCACGCTACCGCCGAAGTTTCCGGCGTCCGCCATCTCCCGTAAAAACGTAACTCCTTACTGACACTGACTTTTTATTTCCGGCGTACAAAAAACAGCACCCTGCCCGTGAGGGCAGGATGCTGTCAGTTCATGTAACCCGCATTTATGCTTCCAGCGGCGCACGCCAGTCGTCAGCACCAGAGGTGCCTGACTTGACGTGTTCCCACTCAACTTTACGGTATGCCAGTTTTACCGCGAGCAGCTGCGTGAATTCACGTTGTGTCGGGTCCTGGCAGTGCGGCATGTGCAGGTTCATATCCACAATGGTCGCGTCGGTCAGGCGGGTGGTGAAGTAGTGCTCCTGTTTGCCTTCAACAGAGGTACGCCACCAGTGCATTTCCACTTTCGGCAGCATTTCACCGGACGCCAGCGCGTTGTACATCAGCGGGACGGCCTTGTTCAGCGCCACGGTGAAGATGAACGGCTTGTGGGCGCGCTGGCCGCTTGGCTGGCCGGACTGCGGGTCAGTAGGGACGGTCACATTGTGCAGAAACTCCTGCACCAGCATTTCGTCTTCGTGACCCTGCACGTAGATGTTGCCGACAGAATCTGCGGTGAATGCACCGGCAGTGATGTTGCCCTGGGTCTGGCCTGTAATTGATATGTAACATGGTGTTGGCATTTTATTAACTCCTTCGGGTAGTCTTAACGACTGTTACCGTTACCTGCCGCTAGCCTGCGGCTGGTAACGTTTTGTGGTTCACTCCTGGAACCGCCTTTTTCGTATCCACCGCAAGTAAATGAATTTACATTTATGTGGGCAGGTAACACGAAAATTATTACGCGTGTATTTGAATGCATGTCCGTATCTGGATATTCACATATGCCATTCATCAGTGTTTGTTCTTAATCTTTATGGGCGCTTTTGAATCATGAATAAATATTATATTCGTAAAATCCGACTCTCATTTTTATAATCTACTTGCCGGTTTGATTGTTAGCTAAGTCAATAAATTGACATTTTGTATATATGCAAAGAAATTCATTCATTAAATATATGGTGAATTAATAAAAATCATTTAAATCAATTAGTTATATGATAAAACAATGCGGAACGTTACTGTTTTTATTATTTAGCATGATGTCGACTTAAGCAGTTAACTTTAACTAAAAACAAGGATACCCCTCTTCCTTGAATGAAAAAAGCGCTTTTAAAATAAATTTTCGCGAGTAGAGTGCCGGATTAAATGCTGTGCCTTATTCTATTTATTACCGCCACTGACGCGACATTATTGGTGTTTTTTGCTGCACGAACTGTGCCGCATTCATGGCATAAACGCTAACCTGAAAACTGACGGATTATTTTCATGAGCAGCAGAAAAAATGACGGTAGTGGCAGTATTGCCCCTAAAGAGCGAGTAAACATCAAATTTCAGCCCAAAACGGGAAATCAGACGGCGGAAGTCGAACTGCCGCTTAACCTGTTGGTGACGGGTGATCTGACTGGAGGGCGGGATGACACACCACTGGATGAGCGCCAGCCAGTTGCCATCAGTCGTAACAATTTTAACGCCGTACTGGAACAGGCGGGTGTCGGACGCGAGTTCACAGTTCCTTCTGCACTCAGTGAAACGCCTGATGCACGCATGAGCGTCAACCTGAAAGTGAAGTCCCTGGCTGATCTTACGCCGGACAACATCGCCACCCAGATTCCGGAACTCAAAAAGCTACTGGAACTACGTGAAACGCTGGTTGCGCTGAAAGGCCCGATGGGCAACCTGCCTGCTTTCCGCGCCCAGATTAAGGCGTTGCTGGATAACGAAGAAAGCCGCGAGCAGTTGATCGCGGAACTGGGCCTTGCTGGCCGGAAATAATCTTTTGTACAAGGACTTCAGTATGTCAGAAACCATCTTACCGGAAGTGTCTGCTTCCGTCGCGCCGGTCGCAGTGCCTGGTCTGCTTGATGAAATCATGGCGCAGACCCGTTTTAAACCGGAGTCAGAAAGTTACGATATCGCCCGCCAGGGGGTGACAGCCTTTATCAGCGCGCTGTTGCAGCGTGACGATGAGGCGGAGCCCATTGATATTCTGGCAGTCAACGCAATGATTGCCGATATTGATGCGCGAATGGGCCACCAGATGGATCTCATCCTTCACGCCCCGGAATTCCAGGAACTGGAGTCGTTCCTGCGTTCACTGAAACTGCTGGTTGACCATGCCGATCCGCGTGAAAATATTAAAATTCATATCCTGTCCGCCACAAAAGAAGAGTTGCTGGATGATTTTGAATTTGCACCGGAAATTACTCAGTCCGGGTTCTACCGTCACGTCTATTCTAGCGGTTTTGGCCAGTTTGGCGGAGAACCATTCGCTGCCGTGATTGGCAATTACAGTTTTAATAACACAGCCGCAGATATGAAGCTGTTGAAATACATCAGTGCTGTCAGCTCAATGTCCCACTGTCCGTTCCTGTCTTCCGTTTCTCCGGAATTTTTTGGACTAGATTCGTTTACCGAACTCCCCGGCATTAAAGATGTTGCCGCCATTTTTGAAGGTCCGGCCTATACAAAATGGCGTTCACTGCGCGAGTCAGAAGATGCCAGAAATCTCGGTCTGACAGCGCCGCGTTTTTTGCTCCGCCATCCTTACTCATCGGATGAAAATCCGATTAAAAACTTTAATTATCATGAAGATGTAAGCAGGAGTCATGAGCATTATCTGTGGGGCAACACAGCGTTTCTTCTGGCTGCCAATATGACCGAAAGTTTCATGTCAACAAGATGGTGCCCAAATATCGTCGGCCCACAAAGTGGTGGTGCGGTAAAAGATTTACCCGTGCATCTGTATGAGACTATGGGGCAGCTTCAGGCCAAAGTTCCGACCGAAATCCTCATTACTGACAGGCGGGAATATGAACTTGCGGAGCAGGGATTTATTACCCTGACGATGCGAAAAGGTTCTGATAATGCTGCATTTTTCTCTGCCAACTCTGTGCAAAAACCCAAAATTTTCCCTAATACTCCGGAGGGGAAAGAGGCTGAAACCAACTATAAGCTGGGAACTCAACTTACTTATTTGTTTATTATCAACAGGTTAGCTCATTACATTAAGGTGCTGCAACGTGAGCAACTTGGTTCATGGAAAGAACGGAGCGACCTGGAGCGTGAGCTGAACACCTGGATACGCCAGTATGTGGCGGACCAGGAAAATCCGCCGTCTGATGTACGCAGCCGCAAACCTCTGCGCCAGGCGAAGATTGAAGTCTCTGATGTGGAAGGCGAACCCGGCTGGTACCAGGTCAGCCTGAGCATCCGTCCCCATTTTAAGTATATGGGGGCGTCGTTTGAACTGTCTCTGGTCGGGCGTCTGGACAGGGAATAAGTACCATGATAACGGAGCGGGAGTCCGGGGGGAGTCTGTTTGAGCGTATCCGGGAGGCGGCGAAGCCGCCTGTGCGCAGGAAGCCGAAAGAAGCGTTACTACGCTCCATCCAGAATAACCTGCGTGATGTGCTCAATACCCGCACCGGTAGCTGCCACGGTTCACCGGAGCTGGGTATTCCGGATTTCAATGATGAATCTCTGGCGGCCCAAAACCTCAGGGTGGCGATAGCCCGGATTATCCAGGCATGTATCCTGCGTTATGAACCGCGAATTACCGATATTGCTGTTACCTCTGGTGTGCAGGTCGACTATGTACCCCTTGAACTGCGTTTTCATATTGTGGCGTATATGGATTTTCACGGCAGCAGGGACATTCTGGAATTCAACATTCTGCTGGATAACCATCAGCACTGGTCGGTGGAGGAGTAGCTATGCCGTTTCAAGAGAGCTATTACCGGGAAGAACTGGACTATTTGCGTCAGCTCGGCAAGCTTCTGGCGCGGGAAAAACCGCATCTGGCCCGCTTTCTGGCTGAAAAGGAAGGCGATCCGGATGTGGAGCGCCTGATGGAAAGTTTTGCCTTTCTTTCCGGTGGACTGCGACAAAAGCTGGAGGATGAATTTCCTGAGTTTTCTCACGGGCTCATCAATATGCTGTGGGCGAATTACCTACGCCCGGTGCCTGCCATGACCATCATTGAATATAAACCAGCGGCGGCGCAACTTTCTGCGCCTGCTAAAGTTTACCGTGATGAACTCATCAGTTCTGGTGTCGTCAGGGTGGAGTCTGCTGGCCGGAAAAAGGTTCTGACTGACGATAATGCTGAAGTCCCTCCGGTATGTCATTTTACACTGGCGCGTGACACCTGGTTACAGCCCCTTCATATTCGCGATGTTCGTGATACCAGTACCCTGAAACAAGGCATTATTGAGATTGATTTTTTTACCGAAGGCAACATTTCAGCCCGGTCGCTGGATCTGAATAAGCTTACCTTCTGGCTGGGCAACGAGGATGACTATACCCGCCACCAGCTCTACCTGTGGTTCAGCGAACGGCTGATGGATGCTGAACTGGTTGCTGGAGACAGGTTACTGCCTTTGCCGGATTTATGGCTGGACGCAGCCGGGTTTGAGCGCGAAGATGCGCTTCTGCCCTGGCCGAAAAATGTTCACAACGGCTATCGCGTTCTTCAGGAGTATTTTTGCTACCCGGAGAGCTTTTTCTTCTTTCATCTACGCGACGTGACGCCATTGCCGGAAGATTTTCCGGTACGTGCCTTTACGCTGCGCCTGTATTTTAACCAGCCGTTGCCGGTGGACAGTAAACTACGGCAGGATTCACTGCGTATTTACTGTACCCCCGCAGTGAATTTGTTCCGGCATTATGCCGAGCCGGTTAGTCCGGACGGCAGCACACCACAGTATCTACTGAGCGTCAGCCACAGATATCCGGATTATTATGATATCTTTCAGGTGAAATCCGTTTCCAGTAAGGTCGCGGCATCCAAAGATACACCTGGTCCGTCAGAGCGGGTTCGGTTGTGGCCCGAATTTGAGAGCTTTCAGCACCAGATCGAATATAGCCAACAGCGCGAAGTGGTTTACTGGCATCACAGGACAAAAACCTCGCTGTTTCACCGGGGTCTGGAGCATTCCATTGCTTTCGTCCATGCTGATGCCAGGCAA
>JGI2065J20421_1002565_pt1 | contig 9898 bp, 6 predicted proteins | sample Biomet5_FD_20421 | JGI IMG/M metagenome (IMG submission 20421)
CCTCTCAAAGATATTCGAAGCAGTAGGCGCCCGCAAGGCGGGTATGATCGATGATGAAGGTCTGCTGGAATACGAGCAGGGCGTGTGCCCCGGATGCGGATCATGCGCCGGCATGTACACAGCCAACAGCATGAACTGCCTGTGCGAAGCGATAGGCATAGCGCTTCCCGGCAACGGAACCATACCTGCAGTCGACAGCGGCCGGACCAGACTGGCAAAGAAGGCCGGTCAGGCGATAATGAACCTGGTCGAAAAGGACATCACTGCCAGAGACATCATCAATGAAAAATCGATCCGCAACGCTCTGACCTGCGACATGGCACTGGGATGCTCATCGAACAGCGTGCTGCATCTGCTGGCTATCGCCACAGAAGCGGGAGTGGAAATGGATCTCAACATGTTCAACGAATACAGCGCCAAGGTGCCGAACCTTTGTCATCTGGCACCGGCAGGTCCGACGCACATGCAGGACCTCAACAGGGCCGGCGGCATCCAGGCAGTCATCAGCGAGCTGGCCAAGAAAAAACTGATCGACAAGAAGCTCATCACGGCGACGGGCAAAACGGTCGGCGACAATATCAAGGGCATCAGTGTCAAGGATTATGATATCATCAGACCGATAGACGAACCGTACAGCGAGACGGGCGGCATAGCTGTCCTGTGGGGCAATATCGCTCCCAACGGCTGCGTGGTGAAGAGGAGCGCGGTCGCACCCGAAATGCTGGTGCATTCTGGACCGGCCAGAGTATTTGAAGGCGAGGATGAAGCTATCGAAGCCATCTATGCCGGAGATATCAAGGACGGCGATGTGGTCGTGATCAGGAACGAAGGACCTAAAGGCGGTCCGGGAATGNGAGAGATGCTCAACCCCACCAGCGCACTGGCCGGCATGAAGCTGGACAAGACGGTGGCTCTGGTGACTGACGGCAGATTCAGCGGCGCCAGCAGAGGCGCTTCCATAGGGCATGTTTGTCCGGAAGCTGCCAGCGGCGGTCCGATCAGACTGGTCAAAGACGGCGATCCTATCGACATCGATATACCGGGATCATCGATCGTGCTGCAGGTCAGCAAGAACGAGCTCGATGCCAGAGCCAAGGAGTATGTGGCTCCGGAGCCGAGGATCAAGACCGGATGGCTGGACAGATACCGCAGGAACGTCGGCGGCGCAGATATCGGCGCAGTAATGAAATAGTGCCGGCAGCACACAGAATAAAATTAGCGCAGTCGCGAAACAGCGTCGGCAGCGCACCGCACAAAATCGGCGCGGTCATGAAACAGCGCCGGCAGGTGTGTGATAATAAAGGCAAATCAATGGTGCCGCTTCTCGGAAATCGAGAGGCGGCGCTTTGACAAAGCGCGCCATTGTGTCAGCATTACCGGAGGCCGCGGCGGCAGCTGCTTGATAAAAAAGTTCTTTTTGATCATGACTCCGCAGAGCAGATATATGGCAGGCAGCAGCGAGCCTATAAAAAGCCCGGTAACGGGCGGATCGAAAACGGCGTCGAAGAGTCCCAGCAATATACTGATCACCGTAATGACAAGAGAGATATCCAGCATTTTCCGGCTCCTCATTATGGGCGCCAGAAATCCGAGCGCTGCGCATACCAGTCTGGATGCGAAGACATTCGTTGCGATGACGATCAGATCGATGCCGCTGAGTTCAAGGGCATGAAGAGTGCCGCTGTTTACGGGAAGCAGACAGATACAGAAGATCAGACATAGCGCTGATTCGGCAAGATAGGCTATGATGACGCCTAAAAATGTCAGCTTCAGGAACCAGTGGTGACGCTGCGGGTACCACAGATCAAAAGCGGTTTTTATCGGATGTATGAGATAATAGTGGAAACCGACATCGTGCTTCAGATTCAGCATCGTTCCGATAAAATACAGCAGGTTGAGAACGAAGGCGTTCATGTTGTTGCTGACATTGGCCCAGTCGCGGCTCAGCAGCCCGAACACTATGCCCAGGCTGCACATGCCGAACATGATTATCGATTTTTTGATCAGGAACAGAGATTTTTCAGGCCTGCCCACAAGATGGAAGCCCTGGAAACCGTTTCTGAACAGCATTATGGACAGGATCAGGTTATAGGTCCATATGACCCAGAGAACAAAATGATTGCCGAAGTTTTTTACCAGATGATCACCGTGTACAGTATAAGTCATATTCCGCACATGCGTTGCCTGGGTGGCAAAATCCATATGCAGATAAGATCCGGCGACCATAGCCACGCAAAGACCGATGCTGATAACACCGCTTATCACCATCATAATGCCGATGACTTTCAGTATTATTCTGGCAGCTTTCTGTTTTTTTCCTGTAGTGACTGGTGCCATCATGGGCGAATCGATTTCCTTTCTTTGAGAATTTGCGGGTCAGGGAATTTGCAGGTCCGGGAATTTGCGGACAGAATCAAAAACAACAAATTCCAGATACGGCCGGCGGCGTTCGACTGGAAACCGCCGGCCGGAAAAATACGCTTTACAAACCGCCCGAATCACCTGATCCAGACTGTATAGGCCTGTCCTTTATTCATCATCATTCTGCGATATTTTTCGAGTTTGCTGTGCGGGCATTTGATGCTCGCGTATCTGTTTATATTTTTGAAAGCGTTCCTGCCGACGCTCTTCAGTTTGAGAGTTTTGATTGTTATCGTCTTCAGCCTGGTGTTTTTGTAAAACGCATTTGCACCGATGCGGGTGACGCTGAATTTGATGCCGCCGAGATTCACGGTCTCAGGTATCGTGACTTTCGAATATGATTTTTTCTTCGTCTTGATCACAGTGACCTGACCGCCTTTGACGCCGGTCTTCGTGACTTTGTATTTCAAGGCTCCCTTGGTGAAGGTGTAACCCTTTTTGGGAATGACTTTTACGGTAAAGTAGTAGTTGCGTTCATTGCCGTTCTGGCCGTATTTGACCTGTACGACGTATTCAGTTATGCCGACTTTGGAAGTTGACGGTTTGAATACAGATGAGGTGCTGAGCCGCTTCATGGTATCGAAGTTGTTCCATTCGAAATGTGCAGCCGGAGCGGATGCGGCCGTCTTCAGAGTCACATCGACTGCTTTCAAGGCAGTGCCCTTGTAGCAGGTAATGTCCCTGGGCGCTGTTTTAAATTCGGGGAACGGATAAGCGATCTTGAGGTAATCGACGCTGCCGTAGCCGCTGCTTATATAATGACCGAAAGGCTGGTCCGAAGCTTTGAGACCGGGGTCCATGTAGACCTTTGCGTCAACGGTCGTATCGATAGCGCGGTTTGTTTTGGCTCCGTCTGCAAGGAGAGTTATGCTGCAGTCGCCTGCGGCCTGCAGAGTGCTGCTATCAGTCGATGAATCGCCGATCATGGCTCCGTAGCCATATGTGCCGCCGTCGGTGCCGCCGGCTATGGTGCTTCCTTCTGCTCTGAGATCTCCTTTGGTCACCAGACCGTAGAAAGTCCCTGCCGCATGGGAATCAGCCTCGAATTCGAGGGTGGTGCCGTTGTCGACATAAACTGTTTTCGAGCTGTATATTGCTGCGTTTGGAGCAGTTGTGCCTTTGTATCCTGTACTATATTTTGAAACGCAGAAGATGTCGCCGCCTCCATTGATCTTTACTTCGCTGATAGCCTCGGTAAGGTCAATGTTCATGGCCGTGTGATTGTTGGCGCCTATTTCAAGATCGCCGCTGCCGCCGATCGTCAGATCGGTTCCTGTGAAGCTGAAGCCTGCTGTTCCGTCCGTTCTTATCATGTTGTCGGTGCCGAACAGTTTAAGGGTGAAGTTTCCCATATTTTCAGCGGATATCTGCCCGCCGAGGATCTTCAGATTGTCCTGAAGGTGCCTGCCGTAATTGAACAGATAGAGGGAATTGCTGCCGCTGTCGTAGGACCAGAAGCCTCCGCGGAATTCTCCGGTGTAATTTTCCGTATAACTCCTTCCGTCTGTTATCAGGGTCTTTCCGGCGACTGTCAGTGTTCCGTGTTCAGGGACATCTTTGGCAGTTGCTGATGCGGCTGATTTGGAACTGTCTTTGGCAGTTGCCGCCGAGCTGTCTTTGGCTGCCGCAGAACTGTCTTTTGCTGCCGCCGCTGAATTGCCTTTTACCGTTGCAGAACTGTCTTTTGATGCTGCAGCAGAGTTGCCTTTTACCGTTGCAGAACTGTCTTTTGCTGCCGCTGCAGAGTTGCCTTTTACCGTTGCAGAACTGTCTTTTGATGCTGCAGCAGAGTTGCCTTTTACCGTTGCAGAACTGTCTTTTGCTGCCGCTGCTGCGGCAGCTTCCACTGATGCCGGGTTGTTCTGCGAAGCAGTTTCTGCAAACCCCGTCACCGGTGTCATGGCAATAACTATGGCTGCTGCCAATACGAACATGAGTGTACGCATGACTGCTGATACATTCCTTTTCATCACGGCCTCCTCTCATGGCTATAGGTGAAAGGGCCTTCACCGGCATGCTTTCTACGCGTCCGGCGTCAGCTCGCGATTGTCCATTGATCGTGACATTATTATATATTATTTGTCGATTCATTTCCATATCCATATCTTGCCTCCGCCTATGCCCGCGCCTCCTCCGCTTCCACACTCGCACGCAATAAGGAATATCAATGATGCCAGCGCGTCCGCAGCTTCCGCCTGCCAGCCGCTCAAGCTCAACTTCCGACCGCACCAGCACCAGCCGCTCAAGCTCAACTTCCGACCGCGCCCGCAGCTTCCGCCCTACATGCCATAAGGAATATCGATGATGCCAGCGCACCAGTTGCGCCGGAGGCGGCGGATCGAGGGGCGGGAACAGGAGTCAATTTTCAATAGTTGTGTTTTTTTGAGAGATTTAGCGAATTTGACGCGGAAAAATGGAAGAATTTGCCACGCCGCTTCCATACACAGCCTGCGGCCGCTTACATAATCAAACAGACGAATGGTTATTGTAAACACCCCCAAAAAAAATCCGCGTCAAATCCACCCAAAAGCAGGAAAATACGCAAACTTTTGCCGAGTCAATCGTTTCCCTTTTGCCGAGCCGGGCGTCCTTCTCTTCCGCCAAAAATATCGGGACTCGGCAAAGCACATAAAACACCATTCAGCAGGCGCGCAAAACAAAAAACAGCAGGCCTGCCAAAACGCTGCGCAGCAGGACGATCCAAATGCCATGATCAAAGGCTTGCACTATTTCAGAATTGTACTGCGTCTTCTGGGAAGTCAACTGCAGCAACGCTCTGTACATGCAGCGGCAGGCAGAGGGGAGACGTGGATCGCCGAAGTGACGAAGACCGATAAAGAAAAGATGCGAGGAGCGATGCAGACGGCAAGGCGAAGATCGATAAATAAACAAGAGGAGACGTGGATCACCGAAGTGACGAAGACCGATAAAGAAAAAATGCGAGGAGCGATGCAGACGGCAAGGCGAAAAGCGATAAAGAAACAAATGGAGGGCCGGCCTGCAGAGGGGCCGGCCTGCAAAATGATAAATCCGTTGAAAATCCGCCCATATTGGCGTATAATAAGCCGTATCTGTGAAGCAAGGAGGCAGGAAGATGATCTGCAAAAATATATTGGAGGCCATAGGCAATACGCCCATGATTCAGCTCCAGAAAATGACGCAGCCGGGAGACGCCCGGGTACTGGTCAAATACGAAGGACTAAACATCGGCGGTTCGATCAAGACAAGGACCGCGCTGAAGATGATAGAGGAAGCCGAAGAGGCCGGACTGCTGAAGGAAGGCTCGACAGTAGTCGAACCTACCAGCGGCAACCAGGGGATCGGACTGGCACTGGTTGGAGCCGTCAAAGGATATAGAACAATAATCATAATGCCGGATTCAGTCAGCCGCGAACGCAGGCTGCTGGTAACACAGTACGGAGCCGAAGTCAGACTGGTACACGACGACGGCAATATCGGCGAATGCATAGAGAACTGCATCAAAATGGCGCACGATATGGCGGATGAAGATCCCAACGTGTTCATTCCGGATCAGTTCACCAATGAAGGCAACCTCCGCGCTCATACAGAGAACACAGCGCTGGAGATACTCGAACAGGTACGCGGACCGATCCACGGATTCTGCTCCGGAGTAGGCACCGGCGGCACCATCACAGGCATCGGACAGATACTCAGAGAGCACAATCCGGACATCCAGATATGTGCAGTAGAGCCTGAAAACGCAGCCATACTTTCGGGCGGCAACATCGGTACTCATCTGCAGATGGGCATCGGCGACGGCCTTATCCCGGACATACTTGACACGGATATATACAACGGCATCTGCCTGGTAAGCGACGAGCAGGCCATCAGCACAACGCGTGCTCTGGCCGAAAAGGAAGGCATACTCTGCGGCATATCCAGCGGCACCAACGTGTGTGTAGCACTAAGGATGGCCAAAGAACTCGGAGCGGGCAAGACGGTAGTCACGGTGCTTCCTGATACAGGAGAAAGATATTTCAGCACGCCGCTTTTCAGAGAAGTATAGGTACGGGAAGCGCAGGCAGGACGGCAAAGGGCGCGCAGTCGAGTGCGGCAGCGGAGAAGCCGAAGCGCAGTCGAGTGCGGCAGCGGAGAAGCCGAAGCACAGTCGAGTGCGGCAGCGGAGAAGCCGAAGCACAGTCAAATGCAGCGATCGCGAAGGCCGCACCGCGCGGCCGAGAGCATCAGAAGAAGGGCCGCGCAGCAAAGTTAAAACAACGAAGTTACTGAATGAAAAATAAGGATCTACAATGGCAATAAGAAAAAGAATTATTTCAATAATACTTACTATGACTCTGGCACTGACAATGGGAGGTTTCACAGCGTTCGCGGGGACTAGCACAGTACAGGCCGCGAGCACCGCTTCCAAATACATCATCAAGGTAAACAAGGCCAGGAACGTGGCTACAGTCTATCAGAAAACGAATGGCAGATATGTACCGATACGCGCTATGCTGACATCCTGCGGCAAAACCGGATACAGCACACCTTCAGGGACTTTCCGCATGGGATTCAAAAACAGATGGAGAAAGATCGGCGGACCTTCGATGGGCGGCTACTGCTATGGACAGTATGTGTGTCAGATAACGGGAGGGTATCTTTTCCATTCAGTCTGGTACACGACGAAAAATAAAAAGACACAGCCGGCAGCGCAGTTCAATGTGCTTGGGAAAAACGCCAGCCACGGATGCGTGAGACTTTCGTGCATCGATGCCAAATGGGTATATGACCACTGCAAGAGCGGCACGAAGATCGTCATTTACAGCAGCAGCAAGAGCGGCCCTCTGGGCAGGCCGAAAAAGGTATATTCAAACGGCGGCTGGGATCCGACAGACCCGACCAACCCGCACTTCAAACTGAAGCCAACGATTATTATATCCAAGAAAAAAGATAAGACCGTTGAATATAAAAGTTCATACAGTCTCTTGGGATATGTAAAGGCTATCAACAAATATGCCTGCGAAAACATTACCAGCGAGCTGAAGATCATAGCAATCAGGATATGGAAGAACAGCGCATGGACGGGCAGTGACTTCAGGACGGGCAGCAAACTTAAAACGAATCAGCTTGGCAAATACAGGATCACATATCATGTCAAAGACAAATACTGCGGCAAGGCAAAAAAGAATTTTTACCTGTCAATAAGAGATACGGCAAAACCAATTATCACGGCCGCCAACAGAACCGTGCCTGTGAATAGCATCAATGCTGTCAGCGGAGTGAGCGCGAAACAGGTCAGCGGCGCTTCGAGGACTTCTGCCATCAAGGTATATATCAAGGCACCGGGAGCAGCGGATTATAAGGCAATGTCGTATGCTGAAGCCAAGACATATGTATTCAGCAAGGAAGGCAGCTACAGTGTAAAATACACGGTAAAGAGCAAATACGCACCTTATAAGGCAGCTACGCCAAAAATAATAACGATATCGGCATGGAAGGATGCAGAAATCTCGACATCGATCGATTTAACTAATAGTGAAGCGAATGCAGTAACTGACAATGACAGTCTGATAAAAGTTTTGCAGAGCAAGATCAAAGTGATCGATAAGGGAAGCACAGTGACATCACCGGCAATAACGATAGCGGGTACATGGACGAGGATCGTGAATGGAGATATAGTAACTGTCAGCTACAAGGGCGCGAACGGGCGCACAGTAACACAGCAGATCACTGTCAATGTGGCTACTGAGTAACAGCAGAAATCAAATGACCGGCTTCCCTTTGGGGAAGCCGATTTTATAACCGAGCCGCGCAGAGAGAAACACGCGACACGCAGAGAAACACACAAACAGCGAAGAGACAGATACGCAGCACGCAGAGATAAATGTGCGGGGGAAATAGAACGTGAGCAAGATCAGGAGCAGGAGCAAGAACATGAAAGAAATTAAAAGTGCAAAACCGAGATCTCTGGCCGGAGGGGAAACTCTGACAGACGATGTCAAGAAAATCATCGACAGAGTGAGAGCGGAAGGCGACAGCGCACTCCGGGAATTCAATGAGAAATTCGACGGCTGCCGCAGTGACTGCCTCAGAGTTTCGAATGAAGAAATAAAGGCGGCTTATGAAGAGGTGCCGGAGAGCGAGATAGAAGACATCAAAGCGGCGGCGCATAATATCAGCGCCTTTGCGGCCAGACAGAAGGAGACCTTTGCCGCGGTCGATGATTTTTCACCGCAGCCCGGAGTCTTCCTCGGACATCGTGTACTGGCTGCCGATTCGGCATGCTGCTATGTTCCCGGAGGCAGATACCCTCTGTATTCCACAGCACTGATGCTGGTGATCCCGGCGAAGACCGCCGGCGTGGAACGGGTCATAGCCTGCTCACCGGCAGTGAAGGGGCAGAGCTGCATACATCCCAAGACCCTGATCGCCATGGATATCGCCGGCGCTGATGAGATCTATGTCATGGGAGGCGCTCAGGCGATCGCAGCCGCTTCCTACGGGACAGATGAAATAAAGCCGGTCGACATCATCGTCGGACCGGGCAACAGTTTCGTCACGGAAGCCAAACGCCAGTGCTATGGACAGGTAGGGATCGACTTTCTGGCAGGGCCCAGCGAGGTACTGGTCATCGCTGACGAGACGGCTGATGCGGAGATCATCGCTGCTGATATCCTGGCGCAGTCGGAGCACGATCCTGTGGCCAAGGGCATACTGGTCACTACTGATGAAGCCCTGGGCAGGGCTGTCGCGGCGGCGGTCGAAAAGGAACTGGAGACGCTGGATACGGCTGACATCGCCTCGAGGTCGTGGGCCGATTACGGTGAGATCCTGCTGGCTGAGGATATCGACGAATGCGTCCGCTATGCGAACGAGTATGCACCGGAGCATCTCGAACTCTGCATCAGTAATGAACATGAGCATGAAACGGCCGTGAAACTCCATAACTACGGTTCGCTTTTCATAGGACAGAACACTGCCGAGGTCTTCGGCGATTATGCCAGCGGTACTAATCACACTCTGCCGACTCTGGGCGCGGCCAGATATACCGGCGGCGTCTGGGTGGGCACCTTCCTCAAGGTCTGCACGCATCAGAGCATGTCGCGCAGGGGAAGCACATCGCTGGCTCCTCTGGTATCCAGGCTCGCGCACGGCGAGAACCTTTCCGCTCACGCTCAGGCAGCGGATCTGCGAAAGGGCAGAGACCGCGGCTGAGGAAAGACAGAGATCGGATCTGCGAGAAGGCAGAGACCGCGGCTGAAGGAAGACAGGAACCGGATATGCAGGAAGGCAGAAATCGCGGCTGAGAGAAGACCGAGATCGAATCGGGGAAAAAGCCCGGATCGCTGCTGAAAAGGACGAAGTACCGCAAATAAGCGGCTTGTACCCGGCTTTCTGCCACTTGTACCATATTATGTAATGTGATAAGACATATGTTACAGAAATAAATAAAAAAAGAGAAGAGCTCTGGTACAATAGAGTTCACCACAAACCAACGTACCAAAAGGAGCTCTCT
>JGI2065J20421_1002571_pt1 | contig 9877 bp, 9 predicted proteins | sample Biomet5_FD_20421 | JGI IMG/M metagenome (IMG submission 20421)
CCCTCGCTGTACCTTCGAACAAATCCATCATTCTTATACATAATTGCTACGTGTTGTGTAGCCTTTTTTTAGGACTCGTCAGCTTTGCGCACAACGGATTACGCTATGGCAAGTGCGGGAATAAATTGTTGCTCAACTGTCTGCCAGCACAAATGTATGTAAAGATTTCAAATGTTTCAACGAACACGCAAACCCGCATTTGCTATAGCGTTTGTTAGCGGTTCGGCATTATTTTCAGTTGGATTATTTTGTGTTTCTCTGATAAAAAGGTTCAAACTCGCGATTATAGCAAGCGTATTCGGTTTCAAATATACCTTTCTCAAAAGCTTGTTTATGTATCTCAGGAAGCTTTTTATATCTTTTTTCCCTTTTCCTATCAGCTTGTTTTAAAGTTATAAAGTCATAACTACTGCTTAACATCATTACAACCTCAATTTTATCACATTTATCTACAAGCTCTATAGTTGTTGGGTCCAGACCAACAAACATAAATAATATTTTTTTCTCAGAGACAGGGATGTCTATTTGGAAAAAACCATTTAAATCTGTTCTGCCAACTTCTATTGTGTCATTAATCATAATTGATGCTAATGGCACAGTTTCAAAATCATCAGAAATCACTCTTCCTTTGATAGTTTTATTCTGAGAATAAAGACTACATGCTGAAACACTGAGAATAATAAATAAAATTAATAATTTCTTCATTCCAAATTATTTTCTTTCGGTTTGTATGTCCACTAAGTCGGTCGGTTTTTTTATGCTGCCCGCTAACTCGTTTATAACCCCACCTTTAGTGGGGTTATCCCTACCAATTTGGGTGGATAACCACACCTTTTGGTGTGGTTTATTTTCTATCGAATGTATAACATATTTCACAGATATTCAACATAAGTCTCTTTTTTTCAAGATACTTATTCATCTATATGGTGTCTAATTTGGCTGTTTTTACTGCTCAAGTCCCTGTTCAATTCTTGAAAATGGCGTAGCTCTACCTCCTAAACCCCACCACGGTAATATCGTCCACCTGCGTATTGCTGCCCATCCAGCGGCTTAGGGCATCGTTTAGCAGGGCGTGCTGCTGCTCTATGGGCTCGTTGGCAATGGTGGCCAGCAGCTGCTTTAAGTTCTTCGACATATACTTTCGGCCGCTATCTCCGCCGGTTTGGTCGGCAAAGCCATCGGAGTAGAGGTAAATGGTGTCGCTTTGGGCAAGTGCCACGGTGTGGTTGGTGAAGCGGGCCTCCTCGCGGGGGTGTATGCCAATGGGCATCCGGTCGGCCTTCACCTCGAGTATCTCGCCGTTGCGGATAACTACCAGCGAGTTGTAGGCCCCGGCGTAGTGGAGCTCCTCGGCTCCCTCCTTTATGGTAACAAGGGCTATGTCCATACCGTCGCGGGCGGTAACCTCCCGCTCGTTCTGCCGTAGGGCCAGCTTTACGCGGGTGCGGAGCTCGTTGAGCACCTCGGCGGGTGAGCAGTGGCACGCTTGTCCCACAATTTCGTTGAGCAGCGTAATGCCCAGCAGGCTCATAAAGGCGCCGGGTACGCCATGGCCGGTGCAATCGGCCACGGCAAGATAGGTGGTTTGGTCCACCGTTTTGCACCAGTAAAAGTCGCCGCTCACAATATCCTTGGGGTGGAAAAACACAAAGTGGGAGGGAATCTGCTCCTTCAGCAGCTGCGCCGATGGGAGAAGGGCAAGCTGTATCTGGCGGGCGTAGTTTATGCTATCCACAATGTCCTTGTTCTGCTTGGCAATCTGGTCGCGCTGGAAGGTAACGGTGTCGCGCTGCGCTTCAATCTCCTCCTTTTGGGCGTTCACCTCCTCGTGCAGCTCCTTGAGCTTGGCGTAGCTCTCGGCCAGCTCCCGGTTCTTCTCCTCAATCTGGTGCTCGTAGCTTTGCCCAATGCGCCGCGCAATAAAGGAGGCGGCAAAGGCGAGTATGAGGCCAAGGATAAGCGAACCCCATATGTAGTTGCGCCGAATCATGGCCAGCTCGTTTCGCATCAGGTTAATGTTCTGGTGGGCGGCAATGCGCCACGGTGTTCCCTTAACCCGCTCCAGGTAGGCAATGTCGGTGCGCATCTTCCCCTGGGTGAATATTCCGGCAATGGGACCCGGCGTTTTCATCTCCACGGCGGCAGCCACGTTTTTTCGGTTATCAATGTCGAAGGTGAAGTCGGCCGGAATCATGAGCCCCACCATTTTGGCGTCGGGGTGGCATACGAGCTTATCCTTTTGCGTATCGAACATGCAGAGAAAGCCGCGGTCGAACTCCGTTCCCTGAATGGTTTGCTGGAATCGCTTCTGCACGGTGTCCATGGGCATGCCGTTGGCCAGCTCGCTCTCCAGGAGCCGCGCCGTGCTCTGGGCCTGCCGCTTGTTTACGTCGAGCTGCAGGTTCACATACTTGTTCTCAATGTAGCGAAGGGAGATATTTATTCCGGTAAAACCGACAATAAACACCACGAATCCTACACCCAGAAAGGTGTAGAGGTAGAGTAGGGTTTTGCGTTTCATAGGCCAGTATTTAGTACACCCAATATCCATCAAATATGGGAGAAACGCAACAGCGGCTGCTTTGTTAAGCTGCTTATGCTCTACACAATGCCAATTTGGTCGCGCAGGTAGCTTTTTGCCAGCAGGGTGGCCTTGGTGAGGTTCGAAATGCGGTAGCGCTGCTTGGCCACCTCGCGCGCGTTGGCCCTCTTTATCTTTTTAAAGAGCTGCAGGTAGTAGCGGTAGGCGAGGTAAACACCCAATCGGGCACCGGACTTCAGCGCCACAATTCCCTTGTAGGCCTCGTTGAAGTCGTGCTGAATATCCTTCTCGATGCGCTCCTTAGCCTCTTCGGTGAAGTTTGTGAAATCCACACCCGGGAAGTAGGTCCGGCCCAGCTGCTGGTAATCGGCCCTAATGTCGCGCAGGAAGTTCACCTTTTGAAAGGCCTCGCCCAGCTTACGGGCAGGATATTTAAGCGATTCGTAGCCATCGGCATCGTCGCTGTAGAAAACCTTCAGGCACATCAGCCCAACCACCTCAGCCGATCCGTATATGTAGTCGCTTATTTCATTGCTATTGTAATCCTTCTTTTGCAGGTCGGTTTCCATGGAGTTTAGAAATGCGTCAATCAGCTCCCGGTCGATGCCACAGCGGTTAGCCACCAGCTGAAAGCTTTGTAGTATGGGGTTGGTGCTTATACCTTCGTTCAGCGCACGGTAGGTCTCCTCCCTAAAGCGATAGAAGAGGTTGGATTGGTTGTAATCAAGAAAGCTGTCCACAATTTCGTCGGCAAGGCGCACAAAGCCATAGATGGCGTAAATATCGTCACGATACTTTGGTGCAACCATCCGCACTCCTAGGGAAAATGAGGTGCTGTAGGCTCTGGTGGTTACCTTGCTCATTTTGAGGCAAGTTTTATCGTACAGTTCCATATCGTTCAACAATTTGTTCGGTTACAAGCTTCGAGGAGATTACGGCCATGGGTAGTCCAGTACCGGGAACGGTGCTGCTTCCAACGTAAAATACGTTGTTAAACTTCTCGTCGGTGTTGCGTGGACGAAAGGCACCAATTTGGTTGAGGTCGTGGGCCAATCCAAGGCCGCTTCCTTGGTACAGATTAAACATGTTTTGCCAATCGGTGGGGTCCAGAATGGTTTTGGTTACCATGTGCTTCTGAATATCAAAGTCTACCCTCAGGGAGAGGTCGTTTAGGATATCGTTGGCCAGCTGGTCGCGATCGCTCCAGTCGGGCTTGTAGCGTAGGTCGGGCACGGGACATAGAATAAAGAGGTTCTCGTGTCCTTCGGGAGCGGTGTTGGGGTTGCTCTTGCTGCTGGCGTTCACGTAGTAGTATGGCTTATTTAGGCTGATGGAGTTCTTGAACACCTTTCCGGCATACTCCTCAAAATTGTTGCGCAGGTAGTAGTTGTGGTGGGCCATATTTTCAATCTTGCCCTTCACGCCAACGTACATGGTAAAGGGGGCCAACGTCCACTTTTGCTTATCGAGCTTCTGCGTCGAAAACTCCTTGCGACCAAAAACCTTACCCCTGAAAAAGGCTGCGTCGCTGTTGATTACAAAGAGGTCGGCCTCCCAGCGTTTGCCGTGTTGGTCAACTAGTGCAGAGAGTTCTCCCTTCTCCTCCTCAAAACCAACAATCTCGGTGTGGTAGGTAATGTGTATGTTGAACTTTTCCAGCTCCTTGAGCAGGCCCACCACAATTTGATACATTCCACCCTCCACGTTGTGGTAGCCATCGTGCACCAGCTCGGTGTAGGTCAGCAGGCTATATATTGCTGGGGTATCGAAGGGCGTGGCTCCAAGAAAGAATGCCACCAACGAAAAAATTACCTTAACCTCATAGGATGAAAAATGGCGATTTAGCTCGCTCCACATACTCCGCAGCATCATGGGGGCATGCTTAATGGGAACGGTGGTGAGGGTGGCCAGAAAGTGCGGTAGCGACCTAAAATTCCTTCGGATAACCTTGTCCTCGGTATCGTGAAACAGAGTGCCGGCCTTTTCCAGAAAGCGTGCCATTTTCGCCTCAAAGTTGGGCTCAATGTCCTTGAACTCATTGGCCAACTTGGCTAAATCTTTATATATAAGGTAGTTTTTGTTGTTGCCAGCAAAATTTACGGAATAGAGAGGGTTCAGCTCAATAAACTTAAATGGCATCTCTATACCGCAGTAGTTTACAAATTCGGTAAACTCGTAACTCATGCTAAAAAAGGAGGGAGCCATATCGAAGGTGAAGCCATCCTTTTCCAGCTGGTTTAGCCTTCCACCTGCCTGCTTATACTTTTCAACCATCTCTACCTGGTATCCATTCACGGCAAGTCGCAACGCGGTGGTAAGAGCTCCAAGACCTGTTCCAACAATTAATGCTTTTTTTTGCATCCTACTTTTATCTTTTAGTTTCTGTATATTAACCTGTTCGTGTTCCAATTACTATATTAACAAAGATAAACGTTTATTGTTTAATATTAATTGTTAAACAATTGTTACTGATTGAAGGTTCTATTTTCAAACCAATTTCCTAAATTTAGGAATTTCTATTTAGATAATAATATGATAGCCAAACGGATTGGGATTGTTGGAGGTGGTATTGCCGGTCTTGCTTCGGCCATACGTTTTGCGGTGGCGGGAAATACTGTGGAGGTTTTTGAGCAGGGAGACGTGGTAGGGGGAAAACTTAACCAGCTATTAGGTAGCGGCTACCGATTCGATACCGGGCCATCGCTTTTTACATTGCCCAATTTGGTTGATGAACTTTTTGAACTTGCAGGTAAGCGGAGGGAGGATTACTTTAACTATCACCAGCTTGATTTGGTAACTCGCTACTTTTATCCCGATGGTCTTGTCCTGAATGCATACTCCTCGGCTAAAAAATTTGCCAAGGAGTGTAGTGATAAGGTTGGAGAGCCTTCAGAAAATATCATCAATTACCTGGAGTCATGCCGTGATTTGTATGAATCCACTGCCAATCTCTTTCTCTTTTCACCCTTTCCATCGAAGGAGGCTTTTAAGCGCCCTGAGGCAAAGCAGCTAGCAGCGCATCCCGGGAAGTTACGTGCCTTTACCACCATGCATAGGGTAAATCGAAAAAGTTTTAGCGACAAGCGGTTGGTGCAGCTGTTTGACAGGTATGCCACCTACAATGGTTCCAATCCATATCGGGCACCAGGTACACTAACCATGATTCCCCACCTGGAGCACAACATTGGTGCTTACTTTCCGGCAGGGGGAATGCGCCAAATTTCGGATGCGTTGGAGAGGTTGGCCCTCGATTTGGGTGTGACTTTCCACTTCTGCACACCAGTCGAAAAAATCTTGGTTGGCAGGAGTGGTGCTTATGGTTTAGTGGCTGGTGGCAAGGAGGTTAGGTTTGATGTGGTGGTTAACGATACCGATATCTTTTATGCTTACCCAAAACTGCTACCAAACATAACGTTACCTTGGATTTATAAGCGGCAGCAGCCCTCTACCTCGGCCATGATTTTCTATTGGGGAGTAAAGGGTGTCCATCCTGAGTTGGATTTGCACAACATACTTTTTGCAGAGAACTACCGTAAGGAGTTTGGGGAGATGGAGCGGGGAAGAATCTCCTGTGACCCTACAGTGTACATATTCATTAGTTCTCGAATGGTAAACAGTGATGCACCAGATGGTTGTGAGAATTGGTTTACCATGATCAATGTTCCGCCCGATACCGGCCAGAGTTGGCCCCATTTGGTGGAGGAGAGCCGGGTAAACATTCAGGCTAAAATAAAGACCATGTTGGGCATCGATCTTACCGGGAAAATCGAGTTTGAAAGGGTGGTTGATCCTCCTACCATTGCACGGAATACCTCCTCGTTTGGAGGTGCACTTTACGGTATTAGCTCCAACGGCATGATGGCTGCCTTTAGTCGGCATCCCAACCACCGAAAGAGTATTCCGGGTCTCTATTTTGTTGGTGGTAGCGTGCATCCGGGTGGCGGAATCCCACTCTGCTTGGCCTCGGCAAAAATTGTGGATAAGATTGTCGCCAGTGAATAAAAGCTAAGTTTGTAATTAAAATAATTCAATCGATGGATTTGCGAGTTATGGTGGATGATCCAAAAATTTTGAAGAGCATAATAGTTACTCTCATCATAGGTCATTTGGTAGGTTTAGTTGGGATTCCAATGTGTTTGAAAAACCCAGAAGTTTTCTCAGTAAGCTGGGCTTTTTTGATAGGCAGCATATTGCTTTTGGCCCTGTTTCATCAAAAGTTCGAATGGAATCAGCTACTACCATCCATTGCAGTGGTTTTGCTTGGCTTTGGTGCCGAGGTATATGGCGTGAAAACGGGTAACCTCTTTGGCGACTACTACTATGGCAATTCGCTTGGTATTAAGGTTTTTGCTGTGCCACTCATTATTGGTCTAAACTGGCTGATGCTGACCTACATTACCAAGGTCATTGCTCAAAAGTTGGTCTCCTACAGGGCCATGCAGGTGGTGGTGGGTTCACTGCTCATGGTTGGCTACGACTTCTTGCTGGAGATTCCTGCCGAACGGCTCAACATGTGGCATTGGTTTGATGGAGCACCCGGCTATCAAAATTTTGTGGGATGGCTCTTGGTTGCGGCAGTTGCCCATCTTTTTTTTATTCATAAGGATGTAAAGTTTCAAAACCGATTGGCGCTCCCACTTTTTGTAATTCAGCTCTGCTTTTTTGGATTGTTATCGGCCATGTTTTTGTTTATTTAAGCAATTATTATGAACTGGATCAATATTTGAAAGTGCTATTGCTGGAATTTCAACATAATTATCGATGATAAAGGCTAACCATAGCAGATCGTATGAGTGGTTTTTTGGTAGATATATCAATTTTATCCTCAAGCGCCACTTTAGGAAGATAAACGTTACCGGACATGTGGAGCCGAAGGGGCGGCCGGTTTTGATGGTTGGTAACCATTTTAGCTGGTGGGATGGATTTTTTATCTACTACCTCAATCAACACCATTTTCATCGGAAGCTATACGTTATGATGCTGGAGGAGCAGCTCCGTCCGCGGATGTTTCTCTCGCGCATCGGTGCCTTCTCCATTCAGCCGGGGTCCAAGTCGGTGGTGGAGTCGCTGGCATACACCGTGGAGCAATGTAAGTATCCCGATAACTTGGTAGCACTCTTTCCGCAGGGGGAGATAGAGAGCGCCTACACCTCCCATTTCAGGTTTGAGAAGGGGTTGCGCTTTATTTTAAATAGGTCAGCTTCGCCGCTGCAGCTGGTTTTTGTGGCCGCTTTAGTCGACTACTACTCTCATCCAAAGCCATCGCTTACCCTGGCCATGGAGGAATACGTAGATTGGGGAACTCCCGAGATTGAAACGGTGGAGGAGGACTACAACGATTTTTTCCAACGGGCCGTTAAACGGCAGAATTCACTTTATCGCTAGCGCAATGGTCTACCTTGCTTGGTTTGCCTTCGGCCTCCTCGCCCTCCGTTCTGGGGTGGCAATTTTCAACTTCATTACGCAACCCTATCTTCCTGCAAGAGCAGAAGTTGATGAGCCAATGGTTTCCATTTTGATTCCAGTTCGAAATGAGGCTAACAATATTCCCCATCTCCTTAAAAGTTTGGCAGCGTTGAGCTATGCCAATTTAGAGGTGCTGGTTTACAACGATGACTCTACCGACGAAACCGCCGCAATAGTTTCAAATTTCAAACGCCCATTCCCGTTGAGGGTAATTGAGGGAACCACCTTACCTGCAGGATGGTTGGGAAAGAGCCATGCATGCCATTTCCTTGCTCTGGAAGCAATGGGCGATTATTTCCTCTTTTTAGACGCCGACGTAACGGTTGAACCTGACCTTATTCCAAAGCTGGTTACCTTCATGCGAAAGGAGAAATTGGCCCTCATTTCCATATTTCCTTATCAGCGCATGGATACCTTTGGCGAGAAGATGGTGGTGCCTGTGATGCATTGGATATTGGTCAGCTTTTTGCCCCTTTTATTGGTTCGGATCACCCGAAAAGTTTCGCTCTCGGCAGCCAATGGCCAGCTCATGTTTTTTGATGCAGCAACTTACAGGACGTGTCAGTGGCACCAGCAGGTAAAAAGCATTAGGGTGGAGGATATTGCCATTGCGCGGCTGGTAAAGGGAGCAAGGCTGAGAATGGCCACTCTGCTGAGTAGGGGTGAGGTTAACTGCAGAATGTATGGAAGTTATTCCGAAGCGGTGTCTGGGCTTTCTCGCAGTGTTTGCGCTTTTTTTGGTGAGAGCCATTTGGCTATGTTGCTCTTTAGCCTCTTTTCCACCCTCGGCGTAGTAATCGTTTTTCTTTTTTTATCACCTATTTTTGGCTTTATCTACCTGCTTTTGGTGCTTGTTCTTCGAGTGATGGTCTCCTTTGCTGCTGAACAATCTGCTGTGTTTAACGTTTGTAGTATAGTTGTTCAACAATTTGCTTTTCTGCAAATGGTTGTAAAATCGTTAACCAGTAAAATTAGAGGAAAAACAGAATGGAAAGGAAGAAATTTATCGGCTTAGCGTTAGCGTACTTGTTGGCATTTTCATCAGCAACACTAGCATCACCCACCAATTCCGAATTAGCTAACTATCAATGTGCTATTTATTCCAGCTACGTTAATGGTAAGGTTAGCGATTGGGAACGGTTGCTTCCATCAATGAAGCAGACCTATGAGCAAACCAAGAGCGATGCCCTTCTTTTGGAGATAGCGCGCACCCACTATGGGTTGGTGGCGTTTTTGATTAACGAGGAAAAGGAGGATAAAGCCGAAGGCTATTTAAAGGAGGGCTTAGCGGAGGTGGAACAGCTACTAAACCGCAACCCATCCAATGCCGAAGCGTTGGCGCTGAAGGCCTCGTTCACCGCATTTCGTATTGCCATTAGTCCCTACATGGGACCCTTCATTGGCCCTCGCAGCTTGGAGTATATCGATGATGCCATGAAGATTGCCGGAGATAATCCCTATGTGCTCATCGACAAGGCCAACGCAAAGCAGTTCACCCCAGGAATATTTGGCGGTGATTACGATCAGGCTGTGGGTTTCTATAAAAAATCAATAGCTGCTTTCGAGCGGATGGACCCTTCGGCGTGCCGATGGGTTTACCTTAATGCGCTGGCCAACCTTGGCACCTGCTACGAAAAGATGGGGCAGTATGCCAATGCGGAGGCCACCTACCGTAAGGCGCTTGCCATAGCTCCCAACTTCGACTGGGTTAAGAATTTTCTGCTACCCAAGATGCAAAAAGAGGTTGGCAAATAGGTAGCGGAAATGAATTGAGTTAGGGTCGCATTCACAACCTCGATAAATCAGTCAACACTATTCAGCAATTTACAGATCTACCATAGCTCATTGTTTACATCTCATAGTTCATAA
>JGI2065J20421_1002590_pt1 | contig 9820 bp, 7 predicted proteins | sample Biomet5_FD_20421 | JGI IMG/M metagenome (IMG submission 20421)
TCGCTTGCTGGTTCGTCACGAGCATCTGCTTTCCACCTATCGGGCCTTCTTCTACATTGCTTGCTTCTGGATCATCCTGCGGAGGTGTTTTTGAAACACGCGCTAGACTCCTCTGCACATTTCTGCTCTCGAAAAAGAAACGTTTTGCCCATTGGTACACGTCTTCATTCTTGATGTTTGTTCGCAGACGTTGCATCCTCTGGCGTCGTTCCACGACACTCATTTGGATGGCAGACTGAATTGCCTTCCCGACGCCTTCAAGATCGGTTGGGTTTACAAGTAGGGCACCGTCTTTCAGCTGGCTGGCAGCTCCGGCAAATTCACTCAGTATGAGTACGCCCGACTCATCAACTTGTGCAGCGCAGTACTCCTTGCACACGAGATTCATGCCATCTTTTAGGGGCGTGACTACAGCAATATCCGCAGCCCGGTAATACGCCAGCAACTCAGGCCGATCAAGTTCTCGATGGATATAGTGAATCGGCACCCACCCGGGGCTTCCAAACTGCCCGTTAATGCTGCTAACGAGCCTCTCGATGTCAAGCCGGAGTTCGCAGTATTTCGGGATGTCGATTCGACTCGGTACAACGACCTGCACCAACGTGATCTTTTCGCAAATGGACGCCTGCGACTCCAGCAAGTACCGGAATGCACGGAGTCGTTCGGGTATGCCTTTCGTATAGTCGAGCCGGTCAACCCCAAGGAGCATTGAGCAGCCAGAGATGTCTTTTTTTATCTGTGCAGCTCGCGCTATTACCTGTGCATCTTCCGCACCATCTGCGAATTCCGAAAAGTCGATTCCAATTGGGAAAACACCAAGAAGCGAGCGGTTCCCCGCAAGGGACACACTGGTTTGATCGCCAACGTTCGAGATTTCCGCGTCCGGAACAAACAGCTTCACGCATGACACAAAGTTCTTGAGGTCCCGCTTCGTCTGAAAACCGAGCAGGTTGTATTGCAGCAACGCGTGGAGAATCTTGGCACGCCACGGCAGCTTTTCAAATATATCCGGTGAAGGAAACGGAATGTAATGAAAGTAAGCCAGCTCCAAATTAGCGCCGACTTTTCGCACAGAGTCCGCCACAAGCTTGAGGTGGTAATCTTGGACCCACACGAAATCATGCAGTTCCGCCACTTTAAGGAGTGTGTCCGCAAATTTGTCATTCACTCCAACATACGTTTTCCAGTAAGCAGGATCGAAATTGCATCGCGACTGCAGATCGTGAAATAGCGGCCAGAGAATTTCGTTCGAAAATCCAAGATAGAAATTATTTCTTTCCTCGCCGGTCAGGTATAAGGGCACTAGCTTGTAGTTGTCGCACCGACGATCATCAAACAGCTGGACAATCTCCTCAGTACGCTCTGTGCCTGTCCATCCGATCCAGTACCCGGAATGTTGTCGTAGTACGGGACACATTGCCGTAACGAGTCCCCCGGAACTATGCTCAAGCTTTGGACCAGCGTGGCTTGTTCGCACAGTAACTGGCAGACGGTTTGAGACGATAATAACCCGTCTCTCTCGGCTCATATTTCACCTCGACAAGGAATTGAACTAGGGACGCTCTGAACAAGCTCTCGCCCTGACTCCACGTTAGTCGTTTTGGTGGCGGTGGCGGTTGTTAGCTCAGGTTGTTGCTTGCTTGTGGCCTCTGGCGGGAGGCGAGGGCTCCCACCGGAGCGTTGCTTCTTACGCGGCCAGCGCCTGCCGCAGCAGGGTTCGACGGGCGGTGAAGAGGTTGACCAGTGCGCAGGTGGCAAACAGCCGGTTGGCGTTCTTGCCCAGCCCTCGGTAGCGAACCTTCACGAAGCCGAACCGCAGCTTCATGATCTGAAACACGTGCTCCACCCGCGAGCGCACTCGCGGCTTCATGGATCGCCGCGCTCTGTCCACGATAGGCCTGATCGCCCCAGACCTTCGCCTCTTTGCCGTGCAGCAAGTCCGGCATCACCGCAGAGTCGGCCACGTTGGCCGCCGTGGCCACCGCCGAATGAATCAACTTCGTCTTGCTGTCCACGCCCACGTGCGCCTTCATACCGAAGTACCACTGCTTGCCTTTCTAATGGGATGGTCCGCCGCTTGATTACTCAGCAAGCATGAGCAATCTTGATGGAAACTCGACAGGGGGATCATCGCCATGCAGATTCGTTCCATTGGTATCGACCTGGGCAAGACAACCTTTCATCTGGTTGCGTTGGATCAGCAAGGAAAGGTGGTTCTGAAGAAGAAGTTCTCCCGAAAAGAACTGCTGCTCTACACCTCCAATCTTGCAGCATCATTGATCGGCATGGAAGCCTGCTGCGGAGCGCACTTCCTTGGCACGGCGCTGCGAAAGCAAGGGCATGATGTGCGCTTGATTCCCGCACAGTTTGTGAAACCGTTCGTTAAGTCGAACAAGAACGATTATCTGGATGCCGAAGCGATTGCCGAAGCCGTGCAACGCGACAACATGCGTTTTGTGCCCATCAAAACGGACGATCAACTCGATCTCCAAGCGCTACATCGGGTGCGGGATCGTCTTGTTTCCCGGCGAACTGCCGTTATCAACCAACTACGGGCCTTTCTGCTAGAGCGCGGCATTACCTTCCGCCAAGGACGAGCTCATCTGCGGCAACAAATCCCTGCAATCCTCGAAGACGATATGCTGAACCTCACTCCACTCATGCGCCGCTTGCTCGATCATCTCTGGGAGGAGTGGAAGTCTCTGGAATTGCAGATCGAGGCGGAGAGTGGCAAGATCGAACGCATTGCGCATGCCGACGCGGCATGCCAGCGACTAAGGGAGATCCCCGGCATTGGCCCACTGGTCGCCACCGCCATAGTGGCCGCCATCGGCAACGGATCGGCCTTCCGCAAGGGACGTGAGTTCGCCGCATGGCTTGGGCTGGTTCCGCGACAGCATTCCACCGGCGGCAAGTCGCGACTCTTGGGTATCAGTAAACGCGGAAACCCCTATCTGCGTCGCGTCTTCATTCACGGGGCACGTTCTGTCGTATCAAGCACGAAGCGCGAAAAGCATGCCATCGGAGACTGGATGAACAGGCTTGAATCGAGAGCTCCCCACAATGTACTGGTGGTCGCCCTTGCCAATAAACTGGCCCGGATCGCCTGGGCGGTATTAGCCCAAGGCGAGAATTACCGCGCCACCTCAGAGACACTCGTGGCTTAAAGAACGTGCCGTGGAAAAGACGCCTGACGGCTTGGAAAGCGCTACGCGCTTCCCACTTCTTCCACCGCACCTACGACGACTTTTACACTTTCCACCAGGTCTGCTCAGAGAAAATTAGCGATGAAATAACAGTCACAACGGCGTGCCAGAAAACCTGAACCAGACGATGGTTCTCAAAAACCGTCCTTTTTATGAGGACTGGCGCGCGCGGATTCTCATCATGGCCAGGAGACACTCTCCATCAAAGGCCGGATACATTTGTGCAGGCTGCTTCTTTCATCTTGAACTTTTCTCTTGCAGGGAAACGCCGGACCATACATTCGTCTGATGCATCTCCGGATCGCGCTCCCGCCTCTGGTTCTTGGTTGAACTGGGCGCGTGGATGATCGTCGCGTCCACGATGGTACCGGTCGAAATACGCACGCCGCGCTTCTGCAAGTGCTCGTTCACCGTTGCCAGCATCGCCGCGCCGATCTTGTGCTTTTCCAGCAGATGGCGGAACTTGCAGACCGTGGTCTCGTCAGGCACCGGCTCGCGGCCCAGGTCGATGCCCACGAACTCGCGCATCAGCGGCGAGTCGTACAATGCCTCTTCCACCGCTGGGTCGGAAAGGTTGAACCACTGTTGCAGAAAGTAAATCCGCAGCATCCGCTCCACGCCAACAGGAGGCCGCCCGTGGCCCGCCTTGGGATAATGCGGCTCGACCAACGCCACCAGCTCGGCCCACGGCACCACCAGCTCCATCTCTTCCAGAAACTCCGCCCGCCGCGTCTTCTTCGCGTACCGCTCGAACCCGTTGGCCATCGCCAGTGTCCTCTGTTGGAAATCCCTCTTCATCCAGCGACACTGTAACCGAATGAACAGTGGAAAACTCAGAACTTGATCAGAGTGTCCTTAAACGTGAACTGAGCTATGAATTTAGGCCACGGCTTTTTTATTGTCACGGGTGACGAGCTGTTGCGACGGCCTTATCGATGGCAGATACCAGGTCCGTGAACTCGACCGGACCGTCATAGCGATCTCCATTGAGGAAAAATGTCGGTGTGCGATTCACCCCGCTACGGACGCCATCGCTGAATTCAGCGCGGACGCGAGCGGCGAATTTGTTGCTTTCCAGCGCCTGATTCAGTTCGGCGGGAGAGAGTTCTAATTTTCCGGCAAGCTCCGAAAAAAACGCGTCGCCCAATCGGTCCTGTTTTTCGAAAAGCAGATCGTGCATTTCCCAGAATTTTTTGTGAGCGCCAGCGAATTCCGCGGTCTCAGCCGCAGATTCAGCGTGCGGATGCACCTTAGTCAAAGGGAAATTTCGGAAGACGAAGCGAAGTCTTGTTCCAAAATGCTTCTGAACCTGTTTGACAATGGAGTATGCGAGTCCGCAATCATGGCACTCATAGTCTCCATATTCGACCAGGGTCACCTCCGCATTGTCCGAGCCCTGAACGTGGTCGTCGGGCGAGACGGGCACTTTGAGCTTGGCCATGAACTTTTCCTATTTGGGCAAATTTTCGAGAGCTTCCAGAATTCCGTCCGCGCCGGGATTCTCCCGGATAGGCGATAAGTAGCTCCAGGTGATGACTCCGTCTTTTCCGATCACAAACAGCGCGCGCTCGGAAATTCCATCGGCAGCTCTATAGACTCCATACTGGCGGGCCACTGCGCCCTTTGGTTCAAAATCCGAAAGCAACCGAAAATGCAGGTTTCTGGCTTTGGCAAAAGCTGCGTGGCACCACGGGCCGTCAACGGAAATACCCAGCAACTCGGCTCCAAATTTCTGGAATTCGGGAAGAACCTCGTTGTACAAGCCGATCTGGTCGCCGCAAGTAGGGCTAAAGTCGGCCGGATAGAACGCCAGAATTACCGGTTTTCCGAGCAGTTCACTGAGCGAAAACAACTGATGCGGCGCTACTTGCAGGGCAGGTGGCCCACATCCGCCTGTTTTTGGCGAATGTGAGGAGGAGAAGACGGGCTTAANCCTNNAACCCTTGAACCCTTGAACCCTTGAACCCTTGAACCCTTGAACCCTTGAACCCTTGAACCCTTGAACCCTTGAACCCTTGAACCCTTGAACCCTCACTTCCCATCTTCCGCAGTATCCTATTCTAAGGATGATTGCCGTTCTCAATCTTGGCCGCTGTGATTACGAAACCGCTTTGCGCCTGCAAACAACTCTGGTCGACCTCCGCAAGCAGGACCGCGTCTCGAATGTCCTGCTCTTTGTAGAGCACACGCCAGTCATCACCCTCGGACGCAACGCGCGCGAAAGCAATATTGTTGCTCCTCGCGAATTTCTCGCTGCGAGGGGGGTCGATGTTCACGAGATCAACCGCGGTGGCGACGTTACCTTCCACGGCCCCGGACAACTGGTCGCCTACCCCATCTTTGACCTGCGTTCCTTTGAACCCCGGCTCGGAGCCATCGACTACGTCCGCCGCCTCGAAGAGATTCTCATGCGCATCTGCGCCCAGTACACAATCGAAACTCAGCGCATCTCCGGCATGACCGGCGTATGGACGTACCCCACCGTCCCTCCACGCCTCAACGCACGCCAGATGGGCCGCGACTACATCCCACCGACCGAAGAAGAAATTTCGGGTGCCCTGGGTGTTCGCTCGGGTGGCCCGCATTCGCTTGCCGTTGGCGAATGTGGGGACGAATCAACTCTCTATTGCGAATCCACAGGTGCCCCAGGTTCGCGCCGCGTTCTGTGCGGCGATAACCTGGGAAACGAAAATGTCGGCAGTACAAGTTTCTCGAACACTAGCTACTGTGAACGCAAAATCGCGGCTATCGGAGTCCACATCTCACGCGGCGTAACCTCGCACGGTTTCGCTCTCAATGTCACAACCGATCTCGATTTCTTCAAGCTCATCGTTCCCTGTGGTCTCTCCAAACCTGTCACATCCATCGAGTTTGAAACCGGCTTGCGCCCTCCGCTCGAAGAAGTCATGACCATCGCTTCGCGTACTTTTGGCGAACTTTTTCACTCCCAGATGCTCTGGCTGGAATCCATCCACGACCTCCTTCCCGTGGAGAATGCCGAACCTTCCACACCAGGCGACACCCCGGCCCGCGCCCCGGAGAACGAGCGCCGCATCGCGGGAGATGACATTCATTTGGCCTAGTTTGGGGGATAGCTGATCTTCCTAATCTCCACTCTGCGATAATGTCCTCAGCGCCATGATTTCCGCATCTACCCCGCTTCTTCACACCAGTGCTACCGCGCTTGAGTTCGAGCGCCTCCGCGAAATTGTGCGCGGCTGTTGCCAGAGCGAACTCGGCCGCCAGGCGGTGGACTTACTCGCTCCCACCACCGATGCCACGTGGATCGACCGTCAGCAGCAACTCACCGCCGAGGTGCGGAATTTCCTGCGCGCGGGCGGACGCTTCGATTTCGGCGCACTCATCGACCCGCGTCAGCTTGTCCTCCGTGCCCGCATCAGCGGAGCAACTCTCGAAACCGCCGAACTCCGCGATGCCATCCTTGTTCTGGATCGCGCTGCCGAGTGGCGCGAAACATCCATGCACCCGCCTCAGGCGATGCGCGAACCCTGGCCCGGTATCGAGGAACTGTCTGCTCTCATCGAGGACTTCACCCCGCTCCTGCGCTACTTCGCCAACAAATTTGCGCCCGACGGCACTCTCGATGACAATGCCTCTCCCGCCCTGGCCTCCGTTCGTCGCGAAATAGAAAAGCAGCGTCGCTCCATCCAGAACTCGCTTCGCGGCTATCTGCGTCGCCTGTCTGAAGGCGACGCCCTGCAGGAAGAACTGGTCACCATCCGCGGCGATCGCTTCGTTATTCCCATCAAGACCGAGCAGAAGCGCCGCGTTCAAGGCGTAGTCCACGGAGCCAGCTCCAGCGGCCAGACCGTTTTCATCGAACCTCTCGAAACCATCGAGCAGAACAATGAACTCGTTCGCCTGCTGGAAGAAGAGCAGTGCGAAATACAGCGCATCCTTCTGGAAATGACCGCGCGCCTCGGTCAGCAATCCGAAGCCATTCTCGTCGCCGTCGATGTCCTTCGCGAGCTTGAACTGCAATTTGCCAAGGCCCGCTTCGCCGAACAGTATGCCTGCACTCGCGTCAAGCTCCTTACCCCGGACGTTGGTGGCCCAAATCCGCCTTCTGTTGGCGAATGTGGGGGACAGCCGCAGCCCTCGCTGATCCTCATCGACGCGCGTCACCCCGTCATGGAGCGCAATCTGCGCTCGAAAGGCAGGGCCGTCGTCCCGCTCACCCTGGAGATGGATTCCGCTCACCGTCAACTCATCATCAGCGGCCCCAACACCGGAGGCAAAACCGTCGGTCTGAAGACCGTGGGCCTGTTGGTACTAATGGCTCAGGCCGGGATACCTGTCCCTGCCGAGCGTGCCGACCTGCCCATCTGTGACGCGGTTCTGGCCGATATCGGCGACTCGCAGTCCATCGAGCAGAATCTTTCTACCTTTTCGGCCCACGTCACCAACATAGATTTCATCTCCCACACAGTTACTGCTCGCTCGCTCGTATTGCTCGACGAGCTGGGTTCCGCCACCGACCCCGAAGAGGGAGCCGCCCTCGCCGTGGCCATCGCCGAACACTTCCGCGAGTCCGGTGCGCTCACCATCATCTCCACCCACCACACGGCCCTCAAGATCTACGCCACCAACTCGCAAGGGGTCCTCAATGCCGCCGTTGGCTTTAACGAGCAAACTCTAGCCCCCACCTACGAGCTTCGCGTCGGAGTTCCCGGAGCCTCTGCCGGAATCAATATCGCGCAGCAGATCGGTCTCAACCCTCAGATCATCGCCGACGCGCGCCGCCGCCTCAGCACGCAGACTCAGGACATTGCCGGATTCCTCAACCAGCTCCACTCCGATCTCCGCGACGCTCAGAACGAGCGCCTCCAACTCCGCCAGCGCGAGCAGGAGGTAGCTCGCGAGCGCGCCCGCCTGGAAGCCGAGGGCCTCAAAGAGCAGCGCGAAAAAATCCGCGAGTTGGAAAAGAAGCTCGACTCCCTCATGCGCGACTTCGAGTACCACGCTCGCGAGGCCGTCGCCAGCGTTCAGGATCGCGCCGCCGCCCAGAAGCTAAGCAAGGATGCCGAGCGCCGCATCGCCAAGGCACGCCGTGAATTCCGCGAGCAGTTCAACCAGACCGTAGTGGCCCACACCACGGGAGCCGACGAGGGAGACGAAAACGCCCGCCCCCACGTCGTTGCCCGTGTCAGCGTCGGAGACATGGTTCAACTCAAGTCCATGGGACGCACCGGCAAAGTCGTTCGCAAACTAGAAGGCGAAGCCCTCGAAGTCCAGATCGGCCCCATGAAAATGCGCGTTCCTCTCGACGACGTTGCCGCCGTGATCGCTCAAGCCGCCAACAATCCCGTCCAGGCCGCCCGCAACAAAGGCATCAACATCCGCCTCCGCGATGAAGACTCCAGCGCCCCCACAGAAATCAACGTCATCGGCCGCAACGTCGATGAAGCCACCACCGAAGTTGAGAAGTTCCTCGACCGCGCTTTCCTTGCCGGACTCTCCCACATCCGCATCGTCCACGGCTCTGGCATGGGAATCCTCCGCCGGGCTCTCCGCGACTACCTCAAAACCCACCCCCAGGTAATCGGAGTAACCGAGCCTCCCCAGAACCAGGGCGGCGGCGGAGCAACAGAAGTCGAGTTAAAGGTGTAGGGAACAGAAACTCTGCGGTAAACGTGTAAGTATCTCTTCACGTCGGGAAATCTCGAATGAGTGAAATACTCATTTCGCTTATTCCTTTCGGCAGGTACGATGATCCTGCACGTAAGTTGCTGAAAGACGTTGCTACATCAGTGGAGATTGCGCAATCATGGATCGTATTTCCGAGTCGTTGCTAGCAGAGTTTTCCAATGAACACGACATTGCTAAACTTCCCGAGGACAAGCGTTTCGAGCATTTTGCCTCCTACATAACGGTTAGGCGTCACTATGCCGAAACTTTTGATACAGATGACATTATTACGGGAGCAGGTGGCGATACCGGAATCGATGGAATTGCCATAATCGTCAATGGCACGTTGGCAACGGATATAGAAACTCTGGAAGAACAGGTTAGTCAAGCCGGCTCTGTAGATGCGGCGTTCATATTTGTTCAAGCCGAACGAAGCTCCAGCTTCGACGCTGCGAAAATCGGGACATTCGGCTTCGGAGTTGTGGATTTCTTTAATAAGACACCCAGTTTGAAACGTAACCACAAAGTGGCCGCGGCGGCCGATATGGTGGCCCCTATCTTAAAGCGAAGTGGTAAATTCAAACGTGGCAACCCTACTTGCCGCCTTTATTACGTCACAACCGGGAAATGGACCGGTGATGCTGTGCTGGAAGCACGCCGGAAAACTGTTGTAAGCGATCTCGTTGGCACTAACCTATTCCGCGAGGTCGAGTTTATTCCCGTTGATGCAGAAGGTCTCCAGAAGCTGTATCGCCAGACCAAAAATGCACTTTCTACCAAATTCAAGTTTGAAAAGAGAACAGTAATACCCAGTGCTCCGGGTGTAACTCAGGCGTACTTGGGGTTTCTTCCGGCATCGGAGTTCCTAGAGCGTGTTTCAAAAACACCTCCGCAGGATGATCCAGAAGCAAGCAATGTAGAAGAAGGCCCGATAGGTGGAAAGCAGATGCTCGTGACGAACCAGC
>JGI2065J20421_1002597_pt1 | contig 9804 bp, 8 predicted proteins | sample Biomet5_FD_20421 | JGI IMG/M metagenome (IMG submission 20421)
CCGCCGGCAAATGGATACCGTGCAATAATGCCGGAATAAACACGCTGTTCCAGTGTGCAGATCGCGCAGTAGCCGACTTTTACCAGTACTTCCGTGCCTTTCGGAGACGGAAGTGCAAATTCTTTATAAGAAACTTCGTTTTTTCCGCTTATATAACCGACTTTATATTCACTCATAATGATTCCCTTCTGCTTTCTCTTTGTGACGATGAACGGTTCTTCCTATACAGCAAATTTCTTGTCCATTTCCTTCATGGCTGCTTCGACGCTGCAGTCTTCATGGATCAGCTTCGCGATCGCCGCCGCATAGCGTGCCGGCTCTTCGTAGCCCCAGATATTGCGGCCCATGCAGACACCGGATCCGCCTGCTTCTACCGCATCTTTGATTTCCTGAAGGAGTTCGGGAACAGGAACCTTCTTTGCTCCCCCGAGGATCACGACCGGTGCGTAAACGCTCTCGCAAAGTGCATGAAAACTGTCCTGATCGCCTGTATAATTTGTCTTGATGATGTCTGCGCCGTACTCCGTTGCCTGGCGGCACGCAAACGTAATGTTTTCCGGTGTACGGGAATCATCTGCCTTCTCAAATCCGCGCGGCAGCGCTTCCGCTGTTACAGGAATGCCCCACTTGTGAGCTTCCAGAACGACACGCACGATATTGCTCAGTACGATCGCTTCGTTGTGGCAGCCCGGAAAACTCATGGTGATGACGGAATCCGCGCCGAGACGGATCGCATCTTCCGCGTTTGCAACGATCTGCATTGGCTGCGAATGATCGCCAAGCTGTGAGACACCGCCGTCAACACGGAGAATAATGCCCTTGCCATGGAAGGAATCGGCATATTTATCTGCCATTCCGATCGTTGAAAGATATGCATCAGCTCCTGCCAGCGCCGTTTCGCTGATTACCTTGCCGACATCCTTCAGTGCCGGCAGTACATTGAAATTGCTGCCGTGATCCATGGCCAGAATAAACGTCTTGTGGTCAGGACGGAATATATGATTCATTCTTGCTGTTGTGCTCATTATTCGTAAACCTCCCGTTTCGTTAAATCGATTTTTTCGAAGAAATCATGAATACTCTCGATATCTTTGTTTACCTGCTGCTTTACTTCCTCAAGATTGGCAAATTTCTGTGTGCCGCGGATCCATTTACAGACTTCAACGATCTCTGTTTTTCCGTAAATATCCTGATGAAAATCAAAGATAAAGCTTTCGATCGTGATCTGATCCCGGTCATCGACGGACGGTCTCTTTCCGATATTCGTAAGTCCCTTGTAAAGACCTCCGTTTACAAACGACAGTGTCGCGTATACGCCAAGCGGTACCAGCTTCTTATGGTCCCCTGCGACCTGATTCGCCGTCGGCATCCCGACCTTGCGTCCATTCTCCATTCCGTGTCCGACAATGCCGATGGATGTATAATAATGACCAAGCAAATCGTGAAGCGTTTCCATATCGCCGCTTTCGAGCGTATCATACAGAAGCTTATGTGTGATCAATTCTCCCTGCCCGGATTTGACCATATCGACCGCGACGACCTTGAATCCGTATTTCCTGCCTGCTTCTTCAAGGAACGCGAGATCTCCTTCCTGATCCTTTCCAAATCTGCAGTCCCTTCCGACTACAAGAACCTTCATTCCCAGTCTGTCAAGAAGTACTTCCTGTAAAAACTGCTCAGCGCTCATGGCTTTCGTTGCTTCCGTGAATGGATAAGAGATCATCACATCCGGATCCTGCTTACCGATCTGATAAGCTTTCTCTTCTTCCGTATCGAGCAGCAATTCGCCGGGATACAGCAGATCGAACGGCTCCGTTTCAAACGACAGCACTACTGAGGTGTACTTTCCTTGTGCCGCTTCCTCTTTCATGCGACTGATAAGTGCCTTGTGACCAAGATGGAATCCGTTGAAGGCTCCGAAAACAACGCAGGTATCATTCAGTTTAAAAGAAGCGGTTTTTTCAATATAAATCACCGTTTTCACCTCTTTTCAAAAATTTGAAACCAACTATGTATTAAATAATACATGTTGTTGTAATTGATGTCAATATAAAAAGTGCCCGAAATTGTCATTCCGTTTTCGTTAATATTTGAATTGCTTTCGGTAAAAAGCCTTGACAATTGCAAGGTGAAGCGTTATTAATTAATAGTGACGTTAATCGGTCATCCGGGGGCGTAGCTCAGCTGGGAGAGCGCCGCGTTCGCAACGCGGAGGTCAAGGGTTCGAATCCCTCCGTCTCCATCGCGGAAACAGATTCTGCGGCAAAGCAGTCTGCTGATAATAGCAGGCTGTTTTTTTTATGCGTCTCCGATGCATTATGCATAACATAATTTTATCTTTATATAAAGAAATATAATTTTAATTAATATTAATAATATGGTATTCTTTTTTTGACAAGTTTATCACATAGTACGTTTTCAGTAAAGAAGAGAGGCGGTTTTACAGTTATGAGCTGCAGACTGAATATGGAACAGGCAGACAGCGTTCTGACGGAACTGCGCAAAGCATACCGCGTTTACGCACCAACGCTGTTCCCGAAACAGGGAAGATATTCCGATACCGACATCGTGCGGTACGCGGAAATTGAACATGTGAATGAAATTGAATTTGAACGGAAATCTGATTTTCCGGCCAAAGAAGTATTAAGCCCGATCCAGCGGACTACCTTTTATTTTACCGAAGAAGAATATCACGAAAACCTCCATGAGCAGCTGCCGGTCCTTGTTTTCGGAAGGGCGTGCGACATCAGCGCGCAGAAAATCCAGGCCAGGATCTACGACGGCAACGGCGATTTCACCGATCCGTATTATAAGGCGATCCACGATAAAGCGAAATTCGTCCTGATGGAGTGTGACGGCGGATGGGACAGCTGTTTCTGCGTCAGCATGAACACAAATAAAACAGATGATTACGTAATGGCCGTCCGGAAAGACGGAGATACTCTCTCCGTACAAATAAAAGACGAAGCGTTTGCGCCTTATTTTAATGAGGCGGAACCCTGTGACTACAAGCCCTCCTTCGTTGAAAAGAATGAGCTTACGGTACAGGTGCCTGTTATTCCCGACAAACAGGTTCTGACAAAGCTTAAAAATCATCCGATGTGGAGGGAATTCGATAAACGCTGCATCTCCTGCGGAAGCTGCACGGTCGCCTGCTCGACCTGCACCTGCTTCACGACACGTGATGTCGTATATACGGAAAATGAAAACGCCGGAGAGCGCCGCAGGGTAGCGGACTCCTGCCAGATCGCCGGATTCGACCAGATGGCCGGGCAGCGCGAGATCCGTTCGCGTGCCGGCGACCGTATGCGTTATAAGGTACTTCACAAGTTCCACGATTATGACGCCCGCTTCCACGAAGGCAGCATGTGTGTCGGATGCGGACGATGCATCGACCGCTGCCCGGAATTCATTTCGATCGCAGCAACACTTGAAAAGATGAACAAGGCACTGGAAGAAATACAGAGCAGTCAGGAAACGGAGGCGGCAAAATAATGAAAAACGAATTTCAGCCATCCCCTTGCAGAATCATCCAGGTAAAACACGAATCCGAAGCTGAATGGACATATCGTGTAGAAAGCAGCGCGAAGCCCGGTCACGGTCAGTTTATGCAGCTGTCGATCCCGCGTGTCGGAGAAGCACCGATTTCCGTAAGCGCGCGCGGTGACGGCTGGCTTGAATTTACGATCCGTTCCGTAGGGAAGGTGACGGATGATATATTCCGAAAAAAATCAGGGGACGTACTTTTTCTCCGCGGTCCGTACGGCCACGGATGGCCGGTCGACCGCTTCCAGGGGAAACACGTCGTCGTGATCACCGGCGGAACAGGCCTCGCGCCTGTACGCAGCATGCTGAACATGTTTATGGATCACAGCGATTTCGTGAAAGATGTTTTCCTTATCTGCGGCTTTAAAAGTGAGAGCGGCATCGTATTTAAACAGGAGCTTGCACAGTGGGAATCCCGGTTCCATACGATATACGCCCTCGATACGGATCATAAGGATGGTTTCCGGACAGGACTCGTAACGGAATTTGTCAAAGAAATTCCCTGGAAGAGCTTCGGGGATGATTATGCTGTCGTTGTTGTAGGTCCGCCTCCCATGATGAAATTCACCGGTCTTGAGCTGCTGAAAAACGGCGCCGCGGAAGATCATATCTGGATGTCGTTTGAGCGCAAAATGTCCTGCGCGATCGGGAAATGCGGCCACTGCCGCATCGACGAGACTTACGTCTGTCTCGACGGTCCCGTTTTCAGCTATACGACAGCAAAAGATCTTGTTGATTAAGGAGGCAGGAAATGAACAGAGATATTAATGTCGGAGCAATGCGTACCAACTGCTACAGACAATCCAAGGTGCCCGGAATCTTCATGCTGCAGCTTCGTGTTCCCGGTGCGGTCATACCGGTCGAATATTTGAACCTTGCTTCCCAGATCGCGACAAGATGGGGCGACGGAAATTTCCACATCGGGACAAGGTTCACCCTTGATTTCCCGGGGATACATTACGATGATATTCCGGAAGTAAATTCGTTTCTTAAGAAATATATTACTGGCGTAGAGGGGGATCTCTGCGGGGTCGACATGGATAAAATTGCCGGCGAACCGTCGTCATGGGACGAGGAAAGCGGATATCCCACGATCGGCGCCAGAAACATCGGTGCCTGCATCGGAAATTATCACTGCATCTGCGCAAATATTGACACAACGGCACTTGCAAGAAAAATCGAAGGAATTATCTTCCCGAGCAATTACCATATTAAAATCAATATCGCGGGATGTCCGAACGACTGCGTAAAAGCCCACCTCGCCGACTTCGGGATCATTGGCTGTGCGAAGATCGATTTTCATCCGGACGATGTATCGGATGCGGAGCCTGTACGAGATTCTGCAAAAAGGGTGCAACAAGGGTCCTGTCCATGGGACCGAACCAGATGCCTTTAAAGGATCCATGCTGCTGCGTCGGCTGTGCGGAATGTGTCCGTGCCTGCCCCGCAGGTGCGTGGACAAGGAACCCGCAGAAATTTTACCGGGTGATCCTCGGCGGACGTACCGGCCGCCAGACACCGCGCACCGGCAAAATGTTCCTGAACTGGGCGAGCGAGGATGTCGTGCTCGGTGTACTGGGCAACTGGCAGAAATTCTCCGCCTGGGCACTCGACCATAAGCCCGTATATCTCCACGGCGGCCATCTGATCGACCGCGCGGGGTATCACAAATTCAAAGAAATTATTCTGGACGGCGTAGAGCTTAATCCGGAGTGCATGGTCGCCGAGCAAATATTCTGGCATGAAACCGAGTACCGCTCTAACTTTAATATGAAATATCCGGAAGACCACCTTCTCGCAGGTCCTGGCTCTCAGGATTAGGATTTCTTTTTTCCCGCGTGCTTCCGCGTCTGCTCAGTCATAAGACGCGCCAGCGCGCTCACGAAGGAACCGCCGATGGCAATGGCAGCCGCGTATTCCGTTACCGCCATGGTATACGATGCGAAAAGACTGCCGTTGCCGTCGAGCATATACTTCATCGCGTAATACAGCGCGCCGCCCGGTACAAGGGGCAGGATCGCAACAATCAGGAAGACTGTCACCGGCGTCTTCATAAGACGCGCGCAGATCTCTGACAGCGCAGCCGCAGCCGCGGCCGCCAGAAAGTACCTTCCAATCTCCGATCCGATTCCGGAAAGCAGCAGATAGACGAGCCATCCGCAGCCGCCCATCATACCGGCAGCTATCATGTAACGGATATTCCGGATTTCAAAAATAATGCAGAACCCCAGACATGCACAGACAGCATAAATACACGACAGAAACGTCGCTTCCGCGGGAACGGCATCGATCGAATAACTGCCCAGCAATATCCTGGTTCCTGCTATTGCGACAGCTACTCCCATGGCAATCGCTACCGATATCAGCAGAACTTCAGCCAGCCTCGCCACGGCCGTCAGAAAATCAGCCGTCAGTACATCCCTCATCACATTCGTAATTGCCACTCCCGGCACCAAAAGCATGATCGTTCCGATAATTACCTTATCAAGATCGACCGGCATGCCCAGGTATAACAGCACCAGGGGCGGAAGGGTCATCATGAAGGCTGCCACCAGATTTACAAAAAACGTATTCGCATTCAGATTCTTCAGATAAACGACGGTCGCCCGTACGAGCAGGCCGCAGAAAAACGAAAGTATAAAGTCAAAAAGCCTGCCGCCGTAGAACAGTGTAAAAAAAGACGCCGCACATCCATATGCCAGATATCCTGCCCAGCCCGGATACGGCTTCTGTGACAGCACGCGCCGCAGCATTTCAAACGCATCCGATACAGGCGGCCGTTCCTCGCACAGTGTTCTGCACAAATGATTGAGTCCGCCCAGTCTTGCCATATTGATCGCATAGGATTTGATCCGGACTGCTTTTGTTCTGTTTTCTCCGCCATCACAGACCGTAATGATGATACAGGATGAAATGGCAAAGACCTCATGCTTATGGTATCCGTATGCGTCCAGCAAACGTTCCAGTGATTCTTCGACGCGGAAAATCTCCGCCCCGCTTTTCAGCAGTTTTTCACCGATGTCTCCGCATAAATCCAGCATACTGTCGGCATTGTCTTTGATTCTGTTTTTATTTTCAGGTACAGCGTCTTCAATATTCATCCGGCATTCCTCTGCATTCTTCCGTTTTTATATGCTGATACCATTATAATACACTGCGCCATAAATATCTTGTTTCCGTTTCTTATCTTATTCTGAAAATATCTTATAAAATTCAACTATTTCATAATTCGTATATTCGTGCTATGATATAATATAGGTTGCTTATCGGGGGAGGTGACGATCATGTGTTTTTCTCATTGTCGCCGTAAATTATCTATCCGAATACTGTCTTTTATGATCGCGGCAGCATTTCTTCTTATGCTGCTGCCCTTCTCTTCTCTTACCGCAAAGGCCGCCGACGAAAGCGCACAGTCGCCGCGCAAAGTCCGCGTCGGCTATTATCCCCTCTCCAATTTTCAGGAATATGACAGCGACAGCGACTCGTACCGCGGCTACAGTTATGATTATATGCTCGCGCTGGCTCAATACGCCGGCTGGGAATACGAATTTGTCCCCTGCACGTATGAAGAAGGTCTTCAAATGCTGGAAAACGGACAGATCGACCTGATGAACAACGTGGAAAAAACGAATGATCTGTCCGGCAGATTATATTTTTCTTCGATTTCTTCCGGGAGCAGCTGTACATGTCTCATGGTTTCTCCTGACAATACCACGATCGCTTTCGATGACTTTGCTTCCTTCAATGATATCACAGTCGGCCTTGATTACACAAACAGCCACAACAGCCAGTTCGTTGACTACTGCAAGGACAACGACTGTATGCCGAGACTGATCTATTACCACTCCGGTGACGAGGTCAAGGAGGCCATGAATGCCGGCCGGATAGACGCTTATCTCGTAAGCAGCCTCGAGGATGTCAATATGCGTACCGTCGCCAAATTCGGAACCGTATCGTATTATTTTGCGACGACAAAAGGCAACAGCGATCTCCTCCTGGAACTGAATTCCGCCATGAATTCTCTTACGACGAACGATACATACTTCGAAGAAAAGACATACGCCAAGTATCATGAAAAATCCGCGGAGCAGCAGACCGTTCTGTCAAACGAAGAGAAAGCATTCATTGCGGAAAACCCCACCGTTACGGTGTCTTACGATCCGTACTGGTATCCCATTTCCTACCGGAACAGCGAAGGAAATTTCGACGGGGCCATGGCCAAGATTTTCTCGCTCATTGCAGAACGCACCGGTCTGAAGTTTGAATACACCGCGAAAGATACGAAAGGCGCTACTCTGGAAGACTTTAAAAACAGCAATACTCAGGTATTCGCAGGCTTCCCGTATGACTTTACATGGGCAAAGCAGCAAAACGCGCGTGTCACGACACCGTTTACAACCGTTACGGTATTTGCCGCTTACCGAAGCGGACATGATACGGGAAACCGATTCGCCTTCCCATATGGTTCCTACCAGCAGTACTTAAACAGTCAGATCCATCTTGATTCCTACGACTGCATCAGTTACGACACACCGGACGAATGCCTCGACGCAGTCCGGAAAGGAACGGCTGACTACACACTTCTCAATTCATTTCAGATGGAGTATTATCAGGAACGCGCCAAATACAAAGATCTTTCCTACAAAGTCGTTGCCGGCTCAGATTATCAGCTTTCCATCGCGACGTCATCTTCTGCCGACCCGCTGCTTTTTACGATCATCAGCAAATCTCTGTCTTCCATCGGGACCGATGATATCACGGAAATCTTTAAGGAAACGACGCTCTCCGCAGAATCCCGTTCTCTGACGGATATTCTGTACACCAATCCACAGACAGCCGTCATCCTGTTCACGCTGCTTGGCTTTTTTGTCGCCGTGATTATCAGTGTGCTGGTTTACTCGTCCAGTATGAACAAAAAGAATACCGAGCTGAAGGCTGCTGCAAACGCGAAGTCGGAATTTCTGTCCAACATGAGCCACGATATGAGAACGCCGCTGAATGGCATCATCGGCTATACAAATCTGGCACTTTCATCCGACAAAGAGGAACAGCGTCAGGATTATCTCGACAAGATCCGGATCTCCGGGAATTCTTTGCTGACGCTCATCAATGATACGCTTGATATCAGCAAAATCGAAAGCGGAAAATTCATCCTGTCACCGGAAGTCACAGATACGGAAGAACTGCTCCGTTCTATTACCGTTCCGATCCAGTCAGCCGCCGGCGACAAGAACATCCATTTCATCGTAAGCACAGAGAAAATGTACCGCGGCTTTATCCGCGCGGACCGGCTCGCTATACAGAAAATCGTGCTGAATCTGTTGTCAAACGCAGTGAAATTTACGCCGGAAGGCGGTACCGTAACGTTGATCATCGAAAACTATCCCGCCGATCCGAGCGGCCGCAATACGCGCATTTCTGTGATCGACAGCGGCATCGGCATCGGCAGTGACTTTCTGCCGGTCATTTTTGAACCGTTTACGCAGGAGCACGCTTCCGGTTCCGGAAACGCGATGGGCACAGGTCTTGGTCTTTCCATCGTAAAGCACATGGTAGATCTTATGGGAGGGACGATCGCAGTAGAAAGCAAACGCGGACACGGTTCTCAGTTCGACATTCTGCTTCCTGTGGAGATCCTGAAACACAGCGGGGCTTCCGGCACCGCGGATGATACTGCTTCGGACAAGGGACTTTCCGGCAAAAAGATCCTGCTCTGCGAAGATAATGAAATGAATACAGAGATTGCCAGAACGATCCTGGAAAATCAGGGCATCGAGGTAACATGCGCAGAAAACGGCCGGAAGGGCGTAGACTGCTTCCTTGCTTCTCCGGAAGGTACGTTTGACGGGATCCTGATGGATCTGCGCATGCCTGTCATGAACGGCTATGAAGCAGCCGCGGCGATCCGCGGCGCAGAACGGGCGGATGCTTCTGTCGTTCCGATCATTGCCATGACAGCCGACGCGTACGCGGAGGATATCCGCAAATGCAGGGAGTACGGCATGAACGGGCACATAGCAAAGCCGGTCGATCCCGATGTTCTCTTTGCCGAATTGACAAAATACTGTACAAAATAACAGGAGGAATGCCTTATGAAGATAAGAACCCGGAGAAAACTTCAGATAAGTGTGTCTCTCCTGCTTGCTTTTACCTTTCTCTCCGCCTGTTCTCCGGATCAGACGATCGTCCCGCAGCATTCTCAGGATGATTCATCATCGTCCTCCGTTTCTTCCGAAGCAGCTTCTTCCGGCGAATCCG
>JGI2065J20421_1002600_pt1 | contig 9799 bp, 6 predicted proteins | sample Biomet5_FD_20421 | JGI IMG/M metagenome (IMG submission 20421)
CTCGTGTTCGCCGCTATCGGCGGATGGCTCGGCTGGTTTCTGGGAGGGTGTGACGGCTTGCTCTATGCTCTGATTGCTTTCGTGGTCGTCGACTACGTCACCGGCGTCATGTGCGCCGTGATAGACAAAAAGCTCTCCAGCGCGGTTGGCTTCAGGGGCATCTTCAAGAAGGTGCTCATTTTCCTGCTCGTAGGGGTAGCGAACATTCTGGACGCGCAGGTGATTGGCACCGGCTGTGTTCTTCGCACGGCGGTCATCTTCTTCTACATCTCCAATGAGGGTGTTTCCCTGCTGGAGAACGCTGGCCATCTTGGCCTGCCCATTCCCGCAAAGCTGAAGGCCGTGCTGGAGCAACTCCATGACCGCGCCGAAAAGGAGGATACGAAATGAATCTGCACAAACTTCTACTTGCGAACAATGACTGCTACAAAGCCGGTAAAACCATCGTTCCAAAGGGCATCATGGTACATTCGACCGGTGCGAACAATCCCAATCTGAAACGCTATGTCGGACCCGATGACGGGTTGCTCGGCGTGAACCAGTACGGAAACCACTGGAACACCGCCACTCCCGGTGGCAGTCAGGTCTGCGTTCACGCTTTCATCGGCAAGCTGAAGGACGGCTCCATCGCCACCTACCAGACTCTACCGTGGAATATGCAAGGCTGGCATGGCGGCGGCAGTTCCAATAACACACACATCGGTTTCGAGATATGCGAGGACGGACTTTCCGACCCCACATATTTTTCTGCCGTTTACAAGGAAGCGGTCGAGCTTTGCGTGTATCTTTGCAAGCAGTACGGACTCACGGAGAAAAATATTATCTGCCACTGCGAGGGCTACAAGCAGGGCATCGCTTCCAACCACGGTGACGTCATGCACTGGTTTCCGAAGCACGGAAAATCGATGGACACTTTCCGCGCTGACGTGAAGGCAGGGCTTGCTGCGGAAACTCCTGCACCTGAGACACCGACCGCACCGAAGAAGTATTACCGCGTCCAGCTTGGCGCGTTCTCAGTCAAGGCTAATGCCGACGCCATGCTCCAGAAGGTCAAGGCTGCCGGGTTCACCGATGCATTCATCAAGTACGGCGAATAAAGGATACGCCGCATTCACCTACAAGTCCATAAACCATAGGTCAAGACGTTGACCTCCAGTCACAGCCCGTCGAGGATTTTTCTTCGGCGGGCTTCTTTTTTTCGTCAAAACAGCTTGTTTATGTCCAGCGAGTTTTGAGGACGGGTTACTCAGAACGGAGGACAAGGCTATGACGACCGAACAGAAAGACACGATAACTGAAATGCGTAAGCAAGGTTACACCTATGCAAAAATTGCCGAAACGCTCGCTATTTCGGAAAATACAATAAAGACCTACTGCCGTCGGACACGGCTCAATGAATATACCGTAGCCACCGTGCCGGTCTGTAAGCAGTGCGGCAAGCCCATCGAGGTAAAGGCCAAACACCGAGAAAAGCAGTTCTGCTCAGACCTATGCCGTGCGGCATGGTGGTACGCCAACCGGGGCAGCAAGCACAGAACAGAATACCGCCTGATCTGCGCGAACTGTGGTCAGCCCTTTGTGAGCGTTGGAAATAAGGCTCGAAAGTACTGTTCCCATCAGTGCTATATTGCCGCCCGGTTTGGGGGTGATTGCCGTGGATGAACGCATTCTCGACTACAAATCCGCGATGGCACAGGCGCGTCGGATGCTGTCGGCAGGCATCATCACCGAGGATGAGTACGACATAATTGATACAATGATGGCCACAAAGTACGGCTTATCCTCGTGTAGTTTGTTCCGAGAAAACGACTTGCTATATAGTAGTATCAGAGGTAACATGTCACACTACGAGGAGGTGACAAAATGCCAAAAGCAATAAGAAAGGTAGCGCATCCACCGAAGTTGGAGCGAAAAAAGCGCGTCGCTGCCTATGCCCGTGTGTCCAGCGGCAAGGACGCGATGCTGCACTCGCTCTCATCGCAGGTCGCGTACTATAGTGCCTTGATACAGAAGCACGGCGATTGGGAATACGCCGGTGTGTACGCTGACGAGGCGATGACCGGCACAAAGGAATGCCGTGATGAGTTTCAAAGCCTGCTTGCCGACTGCCGCGCCGGACGCATCGATCTGATACTTACCAAGTCCATCTCCCGCTTTGCTCGGAACACGGTCACTCTGTTGGAAACCGTGCGAGAGTTAAAACTGCTGGAGGTGGACGTTTTTTTCGAGGAACAGAACATCCACACGATGAGCGCCGAGGGCGAGCTGATGATGACCATTCTCGCATCTTATGCGCAGGAGGAAAGCCTGTCGGCAAGCGAAAACCAGAAATGGCGCATCAAGCGAAACTTCGAGACTGGGAAGCCGTGGGACTGTACGATTCTCGGGTACAAGGCAAAGAATGGTGTTTTCGAGATTGTTCCTGAAGAAGCCGAAACGGTGCGGCAGATATTCAAATGGTATCTTAATGGACTCGGCAGACAAGCGATTGCCAATAAGCTCAATGATTTGGGCATTCCTACACGCCTTGAAAAGACATGGCACCAAAGCACCATCAGGAAGATGCTCCGAAATGAGATATACGCTGGCGACCTGCTTCTGCAGAAGACTTTCCGCACAGACCACTTGACGAAGCAGATGCGGATTAACCATGGAGAGCTACCCATGTACCACGTGCAGGACGCACACGAGCCTATCATCGACCGAGTGACTTTTGACACGGTTCAGCAGGAGCTTGCCAGACGAGCGGAGAGTATTCAGGTAAAACCCGGCTCGGCTACGGCGTTCACAGGAAAGATACGTTGTGGCATCTGTGGAAAAAATTATCGCCGCAAGACCACGCACACCGGTATCGTGTGGGTCTGCGCTACCTACAACACAAAAGGCAAAAAATACTGCGTTTCTAAGCAAATACCAGAGGAAACGCTCCAAACCGTGGCCGCCGAAGTGCTCGGATGTGAGGGCTTTGACCAGGACGCATTCGCGGAGCGCATTGCCTTCATTACTGCGCTGCCGAACAACGCTCTGGAATTTACCTTTGCGGACGGACACACAGAAAAAGTCACATGGCAAGACCGCTCACGCTCCGAGAGCTGGACTGCGGAAATGCGGCAGGATGCGGCAGAGAAAACGAGGAAAAGGAGTGAAAAGAAATGCCAAGAGCAGTAACAATGATACCCGCCACCAAGAACCGCTTCACAGCTCTGCCGACGGCTTCGGTGGCAAGACGCAAGGTGGCTGGCTACGCCCGTGTGTCTACGGACAGTGAGGAACAGCAGACCAGCTATGAGGCGCAGGTAGACTACTACACCCAGTACATTCAATCTCGCGAGGATTGGGAGTTTGTCGGGGTTTATACCGATGAGGGAATTTCGGCAACTAACACGAAGCACCGCGACGGCTTTAAGCAGATGGTCAAGGACGCGCTTGCTGGAAAGATCGACCTCATCGTCACAAAATCGGTCAGCCGGTTTGCCCGCAACACCGTAGACAGCCTCACGACCGTCCGCAAGCTCAAGGAGCACGGCACAGAGATTTATTTTGAAAAGGAAAACATTTTTACCTTTGACAGCAAGGGCGAACTGCTAATCACAATCATGTCATCGTTGGCACAGGAGGAAAGCCGGAGCATTTCGGAGAACGTCACATGGGGCCAGCGAAAGCGGTTTGCTGACGGCAAGGTCAGTATGCCGTATAAGCAGTTCCTCGGCTACGAAAAGGGAGAGGACGGTACGCCCGTGATAAATGAAGAAGAAGCCGCCATTGTTCGACTCATCTACAGGTTGTTCGTTGATGGTAAAACGCCTGCCGGTATCTGCCGGTACTTGGAGCAGCAAGGCATCCCGACGCCGTCCGGCAAGCAGAAATGGAGTCAGACCACAGTGGACAGTATGCTCTCAAACGAGAAATACAAGGGTGACGCGCTCCTGCAGAAGAAGTTCACAACCGACTTTCTCACAAAAAAGATGAAGGTCAACGAGGGCGAGGTGCCACAGTATTACGTGGAAAAAAGCCATGCCGCCATCATTGAGCCGCTGGAATGGGACATGGTGCAGATGGAAATTGCTCGGCGCAGGTCGCTCGGCAGAGCATACAGCGGCAACAGCGTGTTCTCGTCTAAGCTGGTATGCGGCGATTGCGGCGGCTTCTTCGGTCAAAAGGTATGGCATTCCAATGACCCATATCGCAAGTTGATATGGCGTTGCAACAGCAAGTTCAAGGGCGAGGCAAAATGTACCACGCCTCATCTGAACACGGAAACCATACAGCAAAAATTCCTGATAGCCTACAATCGCTTGATGGCAGACCGCGATAGCGTCGTCAGCGATTGCATTCTGATGAGGCAGGTGCTTTCGGACTGCACAACACTGGACGCAGAGCTCGATAGTCTGAACGAGGAAATCGCGGTGGTGTCGGAGCTGGTCAAGACCTGCGTTAGGGAGAACGCGACCTCAGTACAGTCGCAGAAAGAATACACCAAGAAGTATAACGGGCTGCTTGCCCGCTATGAGAAAGCGACGGCACGGCTTGCGGAGGTAACCGCAGAAAAAGAACGGAAGCATGACCAAAACCGGGAACTTCGGCTTTTCATTGAAGCATTAAAGATACAGCCGCTCGTCCTCGAAGAATGGGACGAAAGGCTGTGGATAGCAATAGTTGATCTGGCGACGGTATTCCGGGATGGCAAGATAGTGTTCAAGTTTAAAAGCGGCAGAGAGATCGAGGTGGATCGTTGAGTGCTCCACCTTCTTTTTTGCCCTCTGAACCAATCGCAAACGCGGGTATGAAACTATTTTTAAGGGTAAATGAAACTATGGGGAAAAGTGAAACTATTTCGGGTAATCGCAAGCGCGGGTATAGAGGACAGTGACGCTTCGGTGAAAAGCGCCGGTGTACAGCGATCAAACAGCAAAGCCGAAAACACAGAAAAGTGCCGAAAACGCCTTGTTTACTGGCTTTTTTGGCATAAAATAAGAACGCTAATGTTGACACTCATCGTATCAATATTAGCGTTCTTATATGGTCCGAGTGGCGGGATTTGAACCCACGGCCTCTTGGTCCCGAACCAAGCGCGCTACCAGCTGCGCTACACCCGGATGATGTCAGCTTGCTTATTATAAGCCATGGAGCGCTGATTTGTCAACACTCATCTTGACAAAAAATCGGAAAGTTATTATAATGACGAGGTAATCAGCAATGAGGGGCAGGAGTAGTGTTTTTCCGATGCCAAGAGAGGGTGCGGCCGGTGCGAGCGCCCGTGAGGAAAAGCGCGAAGTCGGCCCGGAGCCGCCGGAACGAATGAAGTAGATTCGGCCGTCTTTCCCGCGTTAAGGGAACTGAGCGCGCGCCCTTCGGCGCGAAGCCGGGTGGTACCGCGGGCCTTGCGCCCGTCCCGCAGCATCGTTGGATGCTGTGGGCTTTTTCTTTATTCAGACCGAAATGAATCGATACAGGAGGAATCATTATGCGCCAGGAGCTGCCGAAAACCTACGACCCCGGCGAGAGCGAGCACAAGCTCTATCAGTTTTGGCTGGACGGGGGCTTTTTCAACGCGGAGGTCGATCCGCACAAGAAGGCCTATTCCATTGTCATTCCGCCTCCGAACGTCACGGGCCAGCTCCACATGGGCCATGCCTTTGATGACACGCTGCAGGACATCCTGATCCGCTTCAAGCGGATGCAGGGATACAGCGCCCTGTGGATGCCGGGCACCGATCACGCCGGCATCGCCACGCAGATCAAGGTCGAGGAGGTGCTCCGCAAGGAGGAGGGCCTGACCCGCTATGACCTCGGCCGCGAGAAGTTCCTCGAGCGCGTCTGGGCGTGGAAGGAGAAGTACGGCTCCCGCATCATCGAGCAGCTGCAGATGCTCGGCGCCTCCTGCGACTGGCGCCGTCAGCGCTTCACGATGGATGAGGGCTGCTCCCGCGCCGTCAAGGAGGTCTTTGTCAACCTCTATCAGAAGGGCCTGATCTACAAGGGCAACCGCATCATCAACTGGTGCCCGCACTGCGTCACCGCCCTGAGCGACGCCGAGGTCGAATATGCCGACCAGCCCGGCCATCTGTGGTATGTCCGTTATCCCATCGAGGGCAGCGACGAATATGTCACGGTCGCCACGACCCGCCCGGAGACCATGATGGGCGACACCGGCATCGCCGTCAACCCGGACGACGCCCGCTTCCGCCACCTGGTCGGCAAGAAGGCCATCCTGCCGATCATGAACCGGCCGATCCCGATTTTCGCCGACAGCTATGTCGACAAGGAGTTCGGCACCGGCTGCGTCAAGGTGACGCCCTGCCACGACCCCAACGACTTTGAGATGGGCAAACGCCACGATCTCGAGTTCATCCTGGTCTTTGACGATCACGCCCGCGTCAACGAAAACGGCGGCAAGTACCGGGGCATGGACCGCTATGAATGCCGCAAGGCGATCGTCGCCGACCTCGAGGCGGGCGGCTATCTCGTCAAGGTCGAGGACTACCGCCACAATGTCGGCACCTGCTACCGCTGCCACAACAACGTCGAGCCGATCACCTCGGCCCAGTGGTTCGTCAAGATGGAGCCGCTGGCCAAAGAGGCGCTCCGCGTCGTCAACGACGGCGAGATCCGCTTCGTCCCCGAGCGCTTCACCAAGATCTACACCAACTGGATGGAGAACGTCCATGACTGGTGCATCTCCCGCCAGCTCTGGTGGGGCCACCGCATCCCGGCCTATTACTGCCGCGACTGCGGCGAGATGATCGTCAGCAAGGAGGACGTCAAGGTCTGCCCGAAGTGCGGCAGCACCCATGTCGAGCAGGAGGAGGACGTCCTCGACACCTGGTTCAGCTCGGCGCTGTGGCCGTTCTCGACCCTCGGCTGGCCGGACAAGACGCCGGAGCTGGAATATTTCTATCCCACCGACGTGCTGGTCACCGGCTATGACATCATCTTCTTCTGGGTGGCCCGCATGATCTTCTCCGGCATGGAGCACATGAAGGAGCGCCCCTTCAAGGATGTCTTCCTTCACGGCCTGGTCCGCGACGACAAGGGCCGCAAGATGAGCAAATCGCTCGGCAACGGCGTCGATCCGGTGGAGATCATCGGCAAATACGGCGCCGACGCCCTGCGCTTCACGCTGGTCACCGGCATCGGCCCCGGCAACGACACCCGCTTCTATACGGAGCGCGTCGAGAGCAACCGCAACTTCTGCAACAAGATCTGGAACGCCAGCCGCTTCGTGCTGATGAACCTGACGGTCGAGGATTTCGCGCTGCCCGCGCAGCTCGACCTGGAGGAGCGGTGGATCGTCAGCCGCTACAACACCCTGGTCCGCGAGGTGACGGAAAACCTCGAGCACTATGAGCTGGGCGTCGCCGCGGACAAGCTCTACTCCTTCATCTGGGACGACTACTGCGACTGGTATATCGAGCTGTGCAAGACCCGTCTGACCGGCGAGGACCGGGCCGCGCAGGAGCGCGCCCAGCGCGTCCTCGGCTACGTCCTGCGCGGCACGCTGCAGCTGCTCCACCCGTTCATGCCGTTCATCACCGAGAACATCTGGCAGGCGCTGCCGCACGACGGGCCGTCCATCATGGTCTCCGAATGGCCCCGCCCGGCGGAGGGCCTCGATTTCCCGCGCGAGGAGCAGGAGATGGCGCAGATCATGGACGCCATCCGCGCCGTGCGCAACCGCCGCTCCGAGATGAACGTCCCGCCCTCCCGCAAGGCGCGCCTGCTGCTGGTCACGGAAAAGCCGGACCTGTTTGCCCACGCCGAGCCGTTCCTGAAAAAGCTGGCCTGGGCCAGCGAGGTCGAGATCGGCGCCCAGCCGCCCGCGGACCTTGACGGCATGGTCTCCTGCGTGACCCACGCCGCCCAGATCTATATGCCGATGCGCGAGCTGGTCGATCTCGACGCCGAGCGCGAGCGCCTGAAGAAGGAGCTGGAGAACGCCGAAAACATGGTTGCCCGCACGGAGGGCAAGCTCAAAAACGAAAGCTTTGTCGCCCGCGCGCCGGAGAACGTCGTCGCCGCGGAGCGGGAGAAGCTGGAGAAGTACAACGCGCTGGCGCAGAAACTGCGCGACGGCATTGCCGCACTGGAGTAAAAAATGACCTACGAAGAAGCCCTCGGCTTCATTCATTCCCAGAGCCATTTCGGGACCCACAAGGGCCTGGCCCGGATGCGCGAGCTGCTGCGCCGCATGGGCGACCCACAGAAGAAGCTGCGCTTTGTCCACATCGCCGGCTCCAACGGCAAGGGCAGCACCGCGGCCATGACCGAGCGCGTCCTGCGCGAGGCCGGCTACCGCACGGGGCTGTTCGTCTCGCCGTTTGTCTATGACTTCCGCGAGCGCATGCAGATCGACGGCGCCCTCCCGGACAAGGCGCTGCTGACCGACACGCTGGAGCGGATCATGCCCGCCCTGCAGAGCATGGCGAAGGACGGCGACCCGGTCAGCGAGTTCGAGACCGACACGGCGCTGGCGCTGGCCCTGTTCGCCCGCGAGAAATGCGACGTTGTGGTGTTCGAGGTCGGCATCGGCGGGCTGCTCGACAGCACCAATGTCATCGATCCGCCGCTGGTGGCCGCCATCTGCTCGCTGTCGCTCGAGCACACCGAGCTCCTCGGCTCGACCATCGAGGAGATCGCCTATCAGAAGTGCGGGATCATCAAGCGGGGCAGCCGCGTCGCGGCCTACTGCGATCTGCCGCGCGAGGCGCTGCCGGTGCTCTATGACGCCTGCGCCCGCTGCGGCATCACCCCCAACATCGCCGACCGCGGCAGCCTCCGCATCCAGTCGCTGAGCGGGGCGGGCGGAGAGTTCCTCTACAAGGATCATCGCTACCGCGTGCCGCTGGCCGGCGCGCACCAGGTCTACAACGCCCTGACGGCCATCGCCATCACCGAGGAGCTGCGCGAGAGCGGGCTGATTATCTCCCAGGCGGCGCTGGAGCACGGCCTGGCGCTGGTGCGCTTCCCCGGGCGGCTGGAGACGGTGCGCGAGCAGCCGCTCTGCATCGTGGACGGGGCCCACAACCCCGCCAAGATCGCCAGCCTGTGCGCGGCTCTTGACCGCTTTTACGGCGACCGGCGCATCCTCACGGTGATGGGCATGCTCAAAAAGAAGGATCACGCCGTCTGCATTCCGCAGCTGGCGCGGCGCAGCGCCGTCTTTTTCGCGGTGCAGAGCCCGGCCGTGCAGGCGCTGACGGCCGGGGAGGTCGCGGCGGAGGCCTATGCCTGCTGTGCCGACGTCCGCGTCGTCCGCTCTCCGGAGGAGGCGGCGCGCCAGGCGGTGCGGGAGGCGCGGGAAGGCGACCTGCTGCTGGCCACCGGCTCGCTCTATCTGCTGAGCGAGGCCAAGAAGGGCTTCCAGGAGGGCTGAACGCAAGGACTGACAAGGCCGCGTGCTTTACAGCACGCGGCCTTGTTTTTGGGCGCGCTTCGGCGGTCAGGGCAGCCGCACCGCCTGCAGATACCGCCCCTCGCCGGGACGGAAGGGCGGCGCGGCGACCAGGCCGCGGGCGACCAGGGCCTCGTTGAGCCGGCCGAAGAGAATGTGGTAGAGCTCGTTGGCGATCTCGGCGCGCGGGACGCCGTGGCGGACGCAGCGCAGGCCCGCAAAGGCCTCCGGGTCGCGGAGCGCGGCCGACATCTCCGCCAGCACGCAGTCCTCGGCCAGCGCCTCCAGCGCCCGCATCGCCGGCAGATCGGCCGTCCGGTAGACGGGGACGGCGAGGCTTCCGCCGCGCGCGTAGCCGAAGAGGGTGAGCAGCCGCAGGCTTGGCGCGCCGCAGCGCCCGCAGTCGGC
>JGI2065J20421_1002604_pt1 | contig 9781 bp, 9 predicted proteins | sample Biomet5_FD_20421 | JGI IMG/M metagenome (IMG submission 20421)
CAGTTTTCAGCGGAATCATGCGTGTATGCTTGTCAAGTGTTACGCCGATCGATTCCGGCTTCAGTGTATGGAAAAGTGCGAGCTGGTTTTTGAGTTCGAATTTCGACTGACCGGGACTCCAGACGCTTGTGAGTTTGCAGTTTTCAGCTTTGAGCTTTTCGTTCATCGATGTGAGAAACTTGACGCGTGATGCATTCAGCATCGAAACGGCCCAGTATTCAAGGAAAAAAGTTTCCATAACATCCGGGTGCGCTTCCAGGATCTCGTCGATATTGATGACGGAGGTAACGAAGAGGTAGAGGCGGCTGTATCCCTCGTATGCTTTTTTGATCAGATCGCCTGTGAAGATTTCTCCGTTTTCCAGAACGATTCCTTTGTCGTTTGTGGCTGCGATATCGACGCCGCAGTATTTGATCACGACCTTGGCCTGCGACGTCATGATATCCTTGGTCGGAATGATATAATCGTTGTATTTCGGCGGGATGCTGTTCATGTCGACGCCGGTATATCCCTTGAAATAATAAATAATCGTATCAAGATCATGTCCGTCAAATTCAACGGTGAAGGATTGTTCTGCTTTGTCCATTTTATTTCCCTCCGGGAGTTTTGATCACTTGAATGTCAGAAAGGAGATTTCATTGCCGTTTTTCTGGATCATTTTCTTAAGATCCTTGAAGTCCAGGATTACCGTTGCGGTGTTTTCGTTCGGATGGCAGCCGAAGCGCTTCTCAAACTGAAAGTCCTTGTCGAAGACAACTTCTACTTCCGCGTCCTTGTCGTGGATAAGTCCCATCGGGGATACGGCACCCTTTGTCACGCCGAGATACTTTTCAAGGCGCTCGTCGGAAGCAAAGCTGAGCTTTGTCGTGTGAAGCTGGTCGCTGATATACTTCAGATCCGCTGTTTTGTCTTTTCCCAGAACAACAAGAAAATGACGGCGTCCCTTTGCGTCACGGAGAAAAAGATTCTTGCAGATATTTCCTTTTTTCGTAATGCCGAAGCTGTCCATTTCTTCCATCGTATAGACGGGTTCGTGTTCTATGATCTCAAACGGAATGTTGTTTTTCCTGAGGTAATCGTAAACTTCCTGTGCTTTTTCCATTGTAAAACCTCCTTATCGTATCCAGTATATTCTGACATGGTTTTTTTGTCAAAACGCCCGAAGTTGCATGAAAGTTAAAAAAACTGGAGTTATGTTTCCCGTAAAGAAACGTCTTTCCTTGATAACGATGAAGTAACGAGCTTTTTGAAATTTATTGACTTTTTTTTACTGTTTTAAGATTCTGAGGAAACATTCGATACATGATTCTGCTTCAGGGCTGACCAGGATATCATGATCACCATTGCAAACATGCAGCAGAATCCGATACAGTCGGCGGCTGTAAATGCTGTTTTCAGCCAGACTGCCGAAAAAAGCGGGGAGGAGATGGTTTCGACCGATGACAGCATGCCGGTCCTTGCGGGGCCGATATCCATGATACTTTGCATGAACATGTAATAAGCAGAGACGGTACCGATAAAAATGATGAGGACCATGTAGAATACCAGTTCTCTGTCAAATACGACATGGTACTGCCATGCCTTGTTCATGACGGCGAGAACGGCGCTTCCGATCATCATGCCGGAGGCGGTCGATGCAAGGTTTCCGTATTTGCTGATGATCCTTGACGGCAGTACCGTGTAAAGCATCATGGATACGGCTGCGATCGTTCCCCAAACGGCAACCTTTTCCGTCATGACGAAGGATCCGAGTCTGCCGTGGGTAGCGAACAGAAAGAGCCCGATCAGCATCAGCATCAGCCCGACAGACTCGGATACCCGCGGAAAGCGACGGACCTTGATACACGTCAGGACGAGTACGAGTGCTTCGCCGGCATACTGCAGGGCGCTGGCGATTCCGGAATTGGAATAGGAAATCGTCATCAGGTAGGAATACTGCATCAGCATCAGGCCGAAGACGGAATACAGGATGAGATACAGCACATCGCTTAAGCTGCTCCACATTTTCTTAAGCATTACAGGCTTTTTCCAGAGCGCGACGGCAAACAGAAAGAGACCCGACAGAAACAGGCGCATGACGGAAAGCCATCCGGCGTCGATATTCTTCGTGCTGAAGAGATACTGCCCGATCGTCCCGGAGTAACTCCAGCAAATGCCTGAAAGGAGCGCGAAGATGACGCCTCTGATTTTTTTCTTCTTTTCCATGATGGGATCCTTTCTGTCTGCCGGTTTGATAACTTTGTTCATTCTCCTGAAAGCGCTGGAATAATGATGTTCATTATGGTATATTCAAAGATAACAGTTTTCCTCTGAAAGGAGTTAGCGGAATGGAACAGCTTCAAATCGAAATCGATAAAGAAATATACAATACGATTACAGACGAATGCCTCGCTATGTTTGAAAGCGGGGAGCTTAACGTTTTTACTATGATACAGCGTCTGATGGATATTCCCGGAGTGCCGATGCATTATCCGTATCATCATTACATGGTGCCTGCCGTTCTTCTTACCGTCTGCCGTACTGCCCGTCATGACGACCGGGAGGTCCTGGAGGCGGATCTTGCCAAAGCGCTGGACCGTGCGAGGAATGTTCTCGGCGGTTTCTGCGGCTTCTACGGTACATGCGGGGCGGCTGTAGGCGTCGGTATTTTCTACAGTGTTTTCACGGCGACGACACCGCTTTCGGATGCCGGATGGGCACTGGGAAACCGTCTTGTGAGCGAAGCACTGGCGAACATTGCCTCCGTTGAAGGACCTCGCTGCTGCAAGCGTGTCTGCTTCCTTACACTTACATGGGCTGTTCCGATGCTGGACCGGGAGTTTTCGATCAAACTGCCGGAGCAAAGCCTTGATTACTGCCGGTATTCGGATCGAAATACAGAATGCCGCAAAGAAGATTGTCCGTATTATCGAAAGGAGATGGCAGTGTGAACGTGCCGTTTGCAGTCCCTGATTCAGCTTATCCGTTAAAAGATCCGGCGCATCCGTGCCCTTGTCAGTTCAAGCTCTATGAGATCGAAGAGAAGCCTGTTCTCATTTTCTGGAAAAAGCAGGCCGGTGATCACGTGGAAAAAGATGAGATCATCTGTGCCGGTGAGGTAGAGAAGAAGACGCTTGAGTTTCATTCCCCTGCCGGCGGTGTGCTGGCAAAGATCTTTGTAAACGACGGGGAGAAAGCGTCGGTCGGAACCGTATTGGGCGAAATTGAAACGGATGAGGCGGATCTATGAATGCAGCTATCTTATTTGGTATCTTTTTAATATTTGTTTCGGCCGTCATTTGGATTTTCGGCAGGAAAAGATAATATAATCAAAGACACCGGTTTATGCTTGACTTATATAGTGATTTATGCTAAGTTAGCCTTAATAACTGAATATTTATTCCTGCCGGTCGCTTCAGGCGAAACATGGAAAGGGTCAGAAACCCACGAGTCGGTCACTGTGCGGTCCGTTTACGGATCAAGTCAGATACATGTCAGCAGGAATACGTTTTATGCCGAAGCCGTTTAACGTATGTAATATGCCATTTGAAAGATCGTTTGCCGTGCTTGTGCGGCAGGCGGTTTTTTTATTCCTCACTTTCAGAAGCAGACCGGAGAAGGAATTCTCCGGTCTGCCATCCCTGTAAATCCTGTGTTTTCGTTATTCCGCTGCTTTCTGCAGCAGTTCTTTGACATTCTCTTCGATACCGTTGTCTTCTTTGCTGATAATGACAAGCTTTAAGTCATCCGGATGAACCGCAGTGCTTTTTTCGAGCGGCTCGACAGAAATGTAATCACAGACGCAGTCAGCGCGGCCGTATCCGTCTTTTGTACGGAAGAAGCCTTTTACACGCAGCGTCGAATCGGCAAGCTTTGTGCAGAGTTCGCGTATCCGTTCGACCGTATAAATTCCGGACATATCCGCAATACAGGAAAAAGGCCTTGTTTCCGGTGAATTCGTTGTCGGCGCGGCTTCCGGATGCGCCATTACCTTGTCCATAAAAAAGCGGACGGGAACTTCCCCATATTCGGCAGGAATTACTGCGGCGTCGGGACGAATCTCACCGAGCCATTTTAAATGTCTGCCGGCGGTCCCGGCATCGACCTCATCCATCTTGTTCAGTACGATGAACTCGCTTTGCCGGATCTGTGATTCGATCGCAGGAAACATATCGTAATAGGCCATGAATCGTTTTGCGTCAAGAATGCAGACGGATCCGCGGTAATCGTATCTTCGCGAGACTTCCGGCTTTCTCGCCAAGGTTGCGTTAAGGTAATCGAGAAGCTGTCTCATGTTGGAGGGGTCAGCCATTCCGGATGCTTCTACGAAGAGAAGATCGATGGGCTGCTCCAGAAAAGCGGCCAGTGTTCTGACAAACCCGCTTTTCAGACAGGAACAGAAGATCGAGCCGTCATTGATCTCCACCAGCTTCAGGTCGCCCGATTTCAGCACTTTCCCGTCTATTCCGATTCGGCCGAATTCGTTCACGATTACGCCGACTCTTGTATCTTTGATCTGTGTCAGCGTATACTGCAGAAACGATGTTTTCCCGGAGCCCAGAAAGCCTGTTACAAGAAAAAGCCGGATTGGTTTGTTTTCCATTCTATCCTCCATGAGCAGAAACTTATATTACAGCGAATCGATCATTTGGATGGTATCCTGTTCGATTCCGCTTTCCAGCATGATCTTCCGAAGTGCCTCGAGAATCGCACAGTCCGCTTCCGGCCGCTGATATCCTTCCAGAAGCCTGGCAAGTCTTGCGTCTGTATTCTTCTGAAGCTGGCCGATCGGATATTCATCCCCGCGTACGCTGATAAACGGCGCCAGAGATTCTGTGCGGCAGTGTTCAAAGGTATGTTCCTCTGTCAGGTACTGTCCGTTATGGCCGACAGAATCGATGATATCCTCTGCAAGCGTATCTTCGCTGATGACAATGCCTTTTTTGAAGCGCTGTATATAGTCGATGATTTCAAAATCCTGGATCAGTTTATCATAGCTCATGGAAGCATAGCTGTCAAGAATTCCGGAGGAGTGAAGCACAAGGTTTACTTCGCTGTTAAAGCATGTCAGCAGTGTCAGCATGGATTCATATCCGGACTGTGCGTTTACGATTCTGGCGTCGGTGAGCGCTCCGCCGGCACGGCTGGGAAGCTGATAGAAACGGGCCATATCCGCACAGTAGGAATAGCAGAGTGAGCCTTCGGCCGAGCCAATCGCTGTCGCACCGTTCCGCATGTCGGCATTTGTCGACTGTGAGCCGTAAACAACAGGCGTTCCGGGTGACACCATCTGTGACAGAGCGATTCCGGCCAGTACCTCGGCGTTGGCCATTGCGATCGTTCGGCCATCGTTACCGGTGACGTAAGTCCTGCCTGAGCAAGAGATGCGATAATTACCGGCTGACGGTACCTGGCATACGTGATCAGTGAGTCGGTCATGTTCGTATCGAGAAGGAGCGGCGTATTCGTATTGATCAGTGTGATGATGCGAGGATACTTTGCAAGTTCCTCTCTGCCGCCGAACGCTGTGCAGGCCATCTCCATAAGAGCCTGCATTTCAGCTTTCTTTCCGGCACCTGTAACGATACATTTGTCGGAAGCAAGATACGCTGCATAGAAAAGGAGAAGAATGAAATGATCGACAGGAATATCATCCGGCTGTACAAGAATGCCGCCGTTGATATTGTAAGCGGGACACTGATGGTACAGCTTTGCCAGCTTCATGTAATCCTTCATCGTCGCCAGCTGCTTTTCTCCGTTTTGATCCGAAATATACGGCGCGCCGTAGCCGGGGGCAATATTGACGTTGTGTTTGCCGATGACGGCATTGTATTTCGGGTTCCTGGCGTAAAGCGTAAAGCAGGACGGGGCTTTGGTAACCCAGTACATGATTTGCTCTTCTGTGAAATAAGCGATCGATTTCTCGACCCGGATGCCGTTTTCCTTAAGAATCCCGACGGCTTCCTTGTTTTTAAATTTAACACCTGTACGGGCCAGAATGCGCATAGACGATTCATGGATGAGCTGTATCTCATTTTTCATTATTTACTTCCTCCTGAAGCAAAAGGCTTACTTGTCAATTCGTTTCATGATAATAAATTTTTAGATATTCTAACGAAATTATTGATTGCAAAATCTAAAAAAGTACTATAAAATAAATCTAAAGGGGTGTGTAAGGCAATTTTAATAAGCGCGATTTCTAAAACAGCATAAAACTTTAGTCAGCAGCACAATCGGGAAACTGGTCCAATGCCAGTACAGCCACCGCTACTGTAAGAAATTTGCATGTCCTGTAAGCCACTGTATGGCAGTGAATATGGGAAGGCGGACATGCTGATATTTCAAGTCAGGAGACCGGCTGCGGACTTTTGAGAGCTTTTTGCACGGTGTGTGGATGAGCAATGTATTGAAATCTTTTCAGTATATTGTTCATCTTTTTTTATTGTTTCTGTAGATCTTTTTTTGAACAGGAGGGGTCCGGTTTGGAAACGGAAAGAAGCATAACGCAGTATGTCGGAAGCAGGATCAAATTTTTCCGCAAGCTTAAAGATTATTCGCTGAGCGAGTTCGCGGATATGATCCACAAGAGTAAAGCTACCATGTCCAAGTACGAGAACGGACAGATATCCATCGATGTGGAAACGCTTTACAGTATCGCACAGGCTCTTGATGTTGATATGAATCAGCTTACGGATTTTCCTGTTTCAAACCGGGAGAAGAAGCTGACATTTAACAGTCCGTTCGGAAATCGCGACCATGTGTATATCTATTATTACGACGGCCGTAAGAAGCGAATCGTCGATTCTTACCTTTGCGTTCAGTCGGCAGGCGGAGAATCGAAGACGACGTGTATGTTTTATATGGACGTTGCGTCTTTTACCAACTACGAAAAATGCCAGTTCTTCTATATCGGTGAGATGAATTCGTTTGATATCGTTTCCTATCTGACCTTGGCGAATCAGACGAATTATATGGAGCAGATGGGGATGTGCATCCTGAATCCGCTCCAGTATAACCGCACTACCTGGGGTTTTATGTTTGGTATCTCTTATAATCCCATTGCACCGTTTGCCCTTAAATTCCTGTTAAGCCTGAATCCGCTTCCGGATACAGAGCTGACCGTCGATCAGCTGCTGATCACGAAGAACGAACTGAAGCTTATGAAGAACCTGAATATGATGCTTTTGAATCCTTCCGAGAATGAGAATCTCAGAAAATGATCAATCGTAATCCATGTTCCTGTCGAAGGACATGGTCGTCATATAAAAGTTCTTGAAGTCATTGTTCATGGAAAGCTCCACATGCTCTATTTCAGAAGCCACTTGTGAAGCGTGTTCACGGACCGCGTCTGAGAGAAGGGCCATGCTGGAGCCGGCGCCGGCTGCATTCCCGACGGAAATGATTTTCCCGATGGGAACCTGCGGCAGAAGACCGATCCGCAGTGCGCTTTCTTTTTTGATGTAATTGCCGAAGGCACCTGCGAGCAGGATACTGTCGAGCTCGTTTTTCTGAATGCCGAGTGTTTTCATAAGTGTCAGGATTCCGCCCAGTATGGCACCTTTTGCAAGCTGTATTTCGCGAACGTCGTCCTGCGTTACCACGATTTCCTCGCCTTCCTCGGTTACCGCGAGAATGAGGGCGGGCTTATCGTCGCAGATCGTTATATGGGAAGCAAGGCTGTCGCCGAGTCCTGCATCCCGGACGCCTTTTGCAAAGAGCATATGTCCGTTGTTGTCGACAATGCCCGCATCCAGCATCTGCGCCACGGCATCGATGACACCGGACCCGCAGATCCCGATCGCCGGCTTGTCGTCGATCGTTTTAATGACGACGTCACCGTCTTTGGTGATGCGAACGCTTTCGATCGCTCCCGGGGCCGCGCGCATGCCGAAATGGATCGTAGCACCTTCAAAGGCCGGTCCGGCTGCTGTGGAGCAGCAGACCATTTTGCCGTCTTTGATGGCTACAACTTCTCCGTTCGTACCGATATCAAGCGCGATATGGCTGCCTGTCAGATGATCCATATCGACGGCCAGTATGACGCCGGTGATATCGGAACCGACGTGCCCGGCAATATTGGGAAGCAGATAGAAGCGTGCCTGCGGATTCACCTGGATATTCAGGCTTCGCGCCGGCACCTGCTGTGCTTCACGAAATACAGGAGCAAACGGGATCCTCGACATGGAGCTTGCGTCGACGCCAAGGACAAAATGGCTCATTGTCGTGTTTCCTACTGCCGTTACTTCATATACGTTCTGGTAAGTGATACCGTTCCGCAGATACATGGTTTCCAGGATGTCGTTGAAGCACTGGATCACCTTTTCCTGCATATTGTGAAGGTGGTCACGCGCTGACATGCTGTAGCTGATCCTGGAAATAACGTCAGAACCGTAAGCAGTCTGATAATTCGTTCTGGCTTCGATATCGACGAGTTCATTTGCACTCAGATCCCAGAGCATTCCGACGACGGTCGTAGTACCGATATCGAATGCAGCGCCATAGCATTTACTGCTGGAATCGCCGTTTTCAATATGCATCAGGACATCGCTCCGGAATACGGCCGTAACGTCGCCGTGCTTGACATTCAAAGCGTTGTGCACTCTGGGAAGCACGCCGCTGACAATTTTCATACCGGGCATATGGAAGGTGGCGGCGATCCGTTCAATATCGCTTTTCTGGTTCGTAATGGTAGCTTGCCTGACGACGCCGTGAAGCGCTTTGATCCGTGATTCCGGCCGGAAGCTTTCGGGCATTCTCGTCATTTGTGTTTTCCGGTCAGAACCGCCGTGCTGTCCGGGTATGATCACTTCAAGGCTGCTGCTTTCGGGCGGCATTACCTGGCACGCGAGCCGGTAGCCATGCGTGATTTCATATTCAGACAAATACGTCTTTTCGGCCGAAGTCAGTTCGCCCGCGTCACCGGATACGATTTTTACTTTGCATTTCCCGCATTTTCCGGTGCCGCCGCAGGCTGCGTCGATGAGGATACCGGCACTTTCCGCAATTTTCAGCAGATTCATGCCCTCTTTTGCCTCAACCGGCTTGTTTCCTGGCTGAAATAATATTTTCATCCGATCACCCCCAATAGATTAAGTACGACTTTACACTAAACCAAAAGAAAAAATCTGTCAATTCAAACTTTAATAATTTCTTGATAACTTTGACTTGACTATACAAATCATATAATTTATATATTATATAAGCGCGATTATTAAGTAAATATGACAAGAATCGAAAATTGGTGTTTCGTTAAATTATAAAAAAATGCGAAAAAAGCGTGATTATTGATTGGGAAAAGGTGAAAAACGTCAAATTTGCCTCAAAAGTTTATTTTAAGGAATTTTTTTAATAAAAAGTAATCTTCTCAAGTAATGGAGACAAAATTGACGAAAAACAAAAATTTTCATACAATTCTTCACACAGGGGTGTTATGCCGGAAGACTTGTCAAATTGATGAGTAACAAGACGGCAGGAAAGATTCTCAGGCAAAGGAACAAGAGAAACAAGAATGAAAGCGAGGTTCAAGTATGTCAAAGTTATCAGAGTTAGCTAAGATCGTCGAGGAAGGAAAAGTTGCAGAAGTTGAGGCTGCAACGAAAGCAGCACTGGACGAGGGAAATGAAGCCCTCACCGTTCTGAACGAAGGACTTGTGGAACCGATCAATGTACTTGGCGAGAAATTCAGACTCGGCGAGATTTATGTGCCGGAGCTTCTGATCGCATCCAAGGGTATGAAGAAGGGTGTCGAAATCGTGAAGCCGCTCCTGGTTTCCGGAGATATGGAATCCCAGGGCAAGGTCAT
>JGI2065J20421_1002606_pt1 | contig 9775 bp, 9 predicted proteins | sample Biomet5_FD_20421 | JGI IMG/M metagenome (IMG submission 20421)
TTGGAACATACTATCCGGCCGTTTTCATTTTTTCGCGCCCGGCAGGCTCCTGTGCCGCCTTCCGGTATGCAGCAGTGCCGCGGGCATATATCGCATACCGCTTTCATCTGTGACGTATCACCTCGAAACGTTCAAGAGAAATTTCCTCTCCCGGCAGGATACCTGCTTTTTCTGAAGCTATTTTTATCTGTTTTTCCGGATCATCGATCCCGTCAAGATCCGGCAGCAGGAGTCCGCGTTTACGGCCTGACGAAACTATTACGCCGTAACGTTTCGGATTAAGCTGGTTTGATGAAGCGATACTTTCCGGTGCGCCAAGCACATCGACACTGTAAACAAGATCGGCAAGTTCACCGGATGTGACCGGGGGGAATCTGGGGTCTTCGGTGCCGGCTGATACTGCGTTGCGCATGACTTCCTCCGCGATGCAGTCCGTTACCGGGCCTATGGTGCCGATGCATCCGCGGAGTATGCCTTCTTTTTTGAGCGAAACGAAAACTCCGGCCTGTTTTTTCAGAAGTTCCTCAGATGTTCCGGGAGGTATTTCAGGTTTTCGGCCGCTGGTAACGTAAGTTTCAAGAGTGTATCTGGCAAGATTCACTATGGGACTCTCGTTGTTTTTGATTTTTTTGAGTGATTCGCTTTTATGCCTGATGTATTTTTTTTCAAAGCATCTTGAAGGATCTTTACCCGTTGCTTTGAATGATGCTACAGCATATCCTACGCCGAAGGGACCTTCATAGGAAAGAAGCTCCTGATCAACCGACAGGCCGTCCATTATGCCTGCCATTATCTGGAAGGAGCGAAGCCCGCATTCGCCGGCGTTTTCGCTGAGAGAGGCTGGCATGGTCAGAAACCGCAGAAAATCGGCATCTGCCATGGCATCAGTGATCTCTCTGTCAAATTCCGGACCTTCTTCGGCAAAGCCGTAGGGACCTTCAGGCTTCAGCCTGTGGGAAAGGTCTCCGCTTGCGATTACCACTGCCCTGCGGGAAGTTTTTTCGACAGAACGGGCGATACATTTTCCGTAACGGTAATGTTTCAGAGGTGTCATGCCGGAAAAGCCTGTCCGGATCGTCAGATGATCCGTATAGTATTTATGCAGGAACCAGATAGGTATCAGTGATGCGTGATCGAGTCTTTTTTGCGTCTCTCCCAGAGTTCCGGCAGGGATCCCCGCTTTTTCGGCTTCTTCGCATATGACATCTCTGAGCCGGGTATCATATCCTGTTTCCGCAGAAGCATCGGGAGCCCGGTAATCAGACATGTCGCCTCTGGCAGAAGTACCGGGAGAAATATGGAAATAGTCAGCATATACGGTAGTATGGGGAGAAATGATTATTATCGTATCAGGCCGGGAATCAGCTATCTCCCTTGCGCATCGGTCATAGAATCCGTATGTTTTCGAAATGATCTTTTCCTGTCCGCCGCCGACATCGGGTATGATCAGCGGAGGATGGGGGACGATATAGGCAGAAATAACAGACATGTCGATACGCCTCCTTTCTTATATGCGTATCAGAACATAAACATATCAATTTTTCAGGCTCTGGACCGGTGCCGGTATCCTTCCTCCTCTGGCGATCATTCCTGAAGGAGATTTTGTATTTACCTTCATCACCGGACCTTTTCCCAGCAGCCCGCCGAAATCCAGTTCTTCGCCTTCTTTCAGACCTATAGCGGGTATGACTCTTACAGCTGTGGTCTTCGAATTTATCATGCCGATAGCGGCTTCGTCTGCTATCATGGCGGATATGGTGTCGGCCGGAGTATCTCCCGGTATTATTATCATATCCAGACCTACGGAGCATACGGCTGTCATGGCTTCAAGTTTTTCTATCGTAAGCGCTCCGGACCGTGCAGCAGCTATCATGCCGGCATCTTCGGTCACAGGTATGAATGCGCCCGAAAGCCCGCCCACATTACCGGAGGCCATGAGGCCTCCCTTTTTGACGGCATCGTTGAGCATGGCGAGAGCAGCGGTAGTGCCGCATGCTCCGCATTGCTCAAGACCTATTTCTTCCAGTATGTGAGCTACGGAATCTCCGACAGCCGGTGTAGGGGCCAGGGAAAGATCGATTATACCGAAAGGCACTCCAAGCGCTTCGGATGCTTCAGTACCTACAAGCTGGCCCATCCGGGTTATTTTGAATGCGGTTTTTTTTATAACATTGGCCACTTCGTTGAGGTCTGAACCCTTATCCATCTTTGCAAGAGCGGCCCGTACTACTCCGGGACCGGACACGCCTACGTTGAGCGCGCAGTCTGGTTCACCCGGACCATGAAATGCGCCGGCCATAAAGGGATTGTCTTCAGGAGCATTACAGAATACCACAAGTTTTGCAGCGCCGATGCACTGTCTGTTTTTTGTGCATTCTGCAGTTTCAAGTACGGCATTTCCCATCAGAGCGACAGCGTCCATATTGATCCCGGATTTCGTGCTGCCTACGTTTACCGAAGAGCATACGAACTCCGTTTCGGAAAGAGCCTGTGGTATGGAAGCGATCAGTCTGCGGTCTCCGGGAGAGAAACCTTTATGCACCAGTGCTGAAAATCCTCCGATAAAATTCACTCCTGTCTGTTTTGCCGCTTTGTCCAGGGTCAGAGCATATCTGACCGGATCGCCGCCGGATGCTCCGGCAATGAGGGCTATCGGAGTTACGGATATCCTCTTGTTAACGATAGGAATGCCATATTTTTTTTCTATTTTTTCACCGGTGGACACCAGATGCTCTGCGTATGAACATATTTTGTCATAGGTTTTTTCGCAGGAACGTCCTATATCGCTGTCGGCGCAGTCCAGCAGCGATATGCCCATGGTTATTGTCCTTATATCGAGATTCTCTTCCTGGATCATGGTTATGGTCTCCAGGATATCGTTCATATTAAGCATGTTATAATCTCCTGTGTGTTCTGTATAGTTTCAGCCGTAAGTTTCATATGCGGTGCATTGAATCGAAAATATCCTCGTGCATCACATGTATCTGCATACCGTCAACGTTTTTGTCCAGGTTTTCTCTTAGTTTATCCAGACTGCAGTTCATAGCGGAGATATCGATCAGCATCACCATTGCAAAGTATTCCTGAAGAACGGACTGATTGACTTCGAGGACGTTGGCATTCGCGTCCGCACAGGTGCCGCTGACCTTGGCCAGTATGCCCACCATATCTTTCCCTATAACTGTTATGACAGCTTTCATATCTTACCTCCGTTTTTACCTTTCCAGATATATCTTTCTTGTTGTGAAGTTGTAGAAACCTACAGTGGCTCCGGAGACCACTTTTGAGGCCATGTAGTATATATTGAGTTTCTCGACCATCAGCCACATGAGTGCCTGGTTCAGGCCCAGACCTATAGCGCTCAGTGAAATGAAAATGATGAATTCGATTTTTTTGATCCTTTTGTCCCTTACGGAGTATACCCAGTTCACACTTATAAGATAGTTCACAGCTGTAGCAATGGTGAAGGATATACCGCTGGAAAGAAGATAGCGGATACCGCATACTTCCGTCAGGAAGACCATGATAGAAAAATCTATTGCGAAACAGCTCATGCCGGTTGCTGTAAATTTAATAAATTGTTTGAACAGCTTCATCGCTTATGCCCCCCGCGGCTATCATCGCCTCTAATGATGTTATATGTATTGTCAGGCAGAGAATCATGTGCAGCATATTTTATAATATACTGCGGAAAATTTTCTTCAAAAAATTTTTTATTGCATCCCTTATGTCCGATCATGTCCGAAAACCATTTTCTATTGCTGCATATCGTTATCGTACCGGAACTTTTCAGTTCTCTGAGCATGGCCAGTATCCGGTTTTTTGCTATTCGGCCCTCCACCAGCTGACGGAAAGCAGGGTGATAGCTTCCGCCGAGGTCTGCATCATGAGTTATAAGGTCGGTGCTTTTGAGGCCTACTCTTATGATATCTATACCGGCATCCTGCAGAATGACATACATCCTCATGGTGATCGCCACGGCATCATCTTCAGTCAGAGGAATGTATGCACCGCTGCGGCACATTTTTGCAAGCACAGTATTTTCAAGCACCACTGTGGGATAGAGTCTGGCCATCTCCGGGCCGATCGCAGCAACTTTTTCTGCAGTACATGCAGCAGTATCCGGCGTATCTCCGGGCAGGCCGATCATGAGCTGTATGCCGAGAGTGAAATCATAGTCCCTTATCAGGCTGCAGGCCCTGCGGACATCTTCGGAAGTATGGCCGCGTCTGGACATGGCAAGAACTCTGTCATCCATTGACTGCACACCCAGCTCGATCGTATCAACTTTATATTTCCTTAGGTTCCCGAGTATTTCAGGGTTTATATAATCCGGTCTCGTTGAAAGCCTTATCTTATCCACGATGCCTTTGTTTTTGTAATCGAGAGCTATGCCGAGATATTTCTGCTGTTCCTTTATGGGTATGCCTGTGAAACTGCCGCCGAAAAAAGCTATCTCAAGTGTTTCAAGGCCTCTGTCAGTAAGTGTGGGAAGCCTTTCTTCTATTATATTTTTTACGTCCTCTTCAGCCACGGGAGCCGTCTTTGCCGTGATTACCTTCTGGTTGCAGAATATGCAGTCGTTGGGACAGCCCATGTGAGGGATGAAGACCGGTATTATTGCATGTTTTTTCATATCGTATTATTGTAGCACAAAAATTGTAAGCAGGGTAGAAGACATCACTATATTTTATGCAGAGCGTTTACCGTTTCGATACGGTTTTTTGTCCCGAGCTTTTTATATATACGATAGATATGCACCTTTACGGTATTGGAAGAGATAAAAAGCGTTTCCTCTATTTCTCTGTTGCTTTTGCCTTCTTCAAGAAGCTTCAGGATCTCGGTCTCCCTTGCGGTGAGGCTGAAGGCAGCCTGCATGTTCGATAGCTGGCGGTCTATGTCATATGAGGCATACGATATTTTATCGGTAAGTTTGCCGAAGGCTTTGCAGAACTGCATGCGGTATATGATCAGCATCATAGTGACGTCTATGCCTATCCACATGAATATTTCAAGTGTGAGCGAGTTCAGAACATGATTTTCTTTGATAAAACCGGCGCGGGCAAGATAATAACCCTCATACTGATATTCCCAGTAGATCATCAGCAGAGATATGAACAGAGCGTTGAAGAACATGTATCTGTCTTTGTTTTTCAGCGACACGAGGAAGATGACGCAGCCTGCGGCGAGGGTCAGTGTATAGATGATGTCTGCCGCCCATTGTGCGGGATACAGAGCTCCCGGCTTGTCGAAGTAATAAAACAAAGCCATGAAACCCCAGAAAGCTATGTAAAAAACCAGGTAAGCGGCTGTGATGTCATAAAATATCAGTGTCTTCCTGCCGGATGCGTATGTTTTTTCGAATCTGAACCAGGAATAGAGAAAAAAAGCACATACGGAGTTATCCAGAGGAGTGAAATTTGCCACATACCATGTATGTACCGCTATACCTAAAAAATACAGGACGAGATAGAAGAGATTGATCATGATCAGCGAAAAGAAAAAAAGACTGAACTCTTTGTTTTTAAGGGAAGGTTTTTTCCATTTTGCCAGAAAGTACATCGTAACGCTGGCTACGTTTATAAATACAACCAATATATATAAAAATAAAGTCAGATAATTATAATCCATTTTCATGACCTCGCACATTATGGATTATAACATCAGGGGTCATATATCTGCAACAATTACCAGAATAATGTACGCAAAAAGAAAAAATAACACTTTTTTCTTACGTCAGTGCTGAAAAATAACGTATATGTATTATTGCTTTGTATTCTCAATATATATAGAATTCAGAATAATCGGTCTGTATCTGTTGCTCAGGATACAGGCGGCATATTTTTTGTTGTTGCGTTGGATAAAGAAAGCGAGGAAAAGCTTATGAGTGGAAATGTCAGTAACAGCACAGGAACTGCGGCGGATCACGGCCTGAAAAAATATGACATCAAAGTTTCTACTGTGGTTTTCATGATCTTCTGTCTTGTTGCGGCCGGCTGTTACGGAATAGAAGAAATAATCCCGGACTGCGGACCCGGACTTACCATAGTACTTCTGGCAGTGTTCCCGTTCGTATGGGGGCTGCCTTTCGGGCTTGTAGCCTCCGAACTGGGTTCAGTGAGACCTCAGGAAGGAGGGTACTACAAATGGGTGCAGGAAGCCCTGGGTGAATTCTGGGGATTCCAGGCAGGATGGTGGCGAACCATTTCTATCTATATCGATAATACATCTTATGTTATTCTTGCAGGCGGATATATCGCTCAGCAGTGGGATATGTCAAGACCTGCGGAATTTATTTTCAAAGCGGGAATGATTTTTATATTCACTTTTATAAACGTACGCGGAGTGAAAGATGTGGGGATCGCCAGCACGGTGCTTTCTATCGTAGTGATAGTTGCATTCGGAATGGTAGCCGTATGCGGTTTCACTCACTGGACAGGCAGTATCGGGCCTTTCACCCCGGAACCGGCTAAGGGGCTGGCAGACTGGATATTCTACATCGGTGCCGGCATATCTCTTACTATGTGGATGTATTCCGGATACGAATCGATGTCTACTATTGCCGGAGAAATAAAGAACCCTCAGGTCATCCCAAAGGGAACCCTGATAACGATACCGCTTATAATGATGGTATATATACTTCCTACGGTAGCAAGCCTTGGCTCTCTGGGAAACTGGCAGAAATGGGGACCGGGAGAATCCGGCGCCATAGGATACGGAGATGTTGTGGCCACCTTCTGGGGCCCGGCGTTCGGGATCGCATTCGTTATCATTGCGGTCCTGGCGCAGTGTTCGATATATAATACTTATATAGCGTCAGGATCCAGGGGATTTTTTGCTCTGGCAGATGACAATCTGGCTCCGCCGATAATGGTCAAATGCGATTCAAAACACGGGGTGCCATATATAGCTGTTCTGTCGGTAGCCATATTCAACCTTGTATTCTGCATGTTCCCGTTCGGAGTCATAATCGTTCTGGATGTCTTCCTGCTGGTGGCATCGTATATAATGGTATATATCTCGGCTATGATACTCAGGAAAAGGATACCTGCAGAAGAATACAAATTCAGGATACCGGGAGGATACGGATTCCTGTGTCTCATATGTATAGTTCCGATAATGGTCGCATTCATATCTTTCTTTATAAATGGTTCGGATTATTTTATCGGCGGTATGATAGGAATAATATCCGGTCCGATATTGTATGTCGTGTGGAGAAGAAGATACGGCGGTCTGAGCAGAAAGGATCCGGGGAAATTCCCGCTGAATTCCAAGACCGGCCTCGCCATAGGCGACCTGAGGAAGATGTCGTTCATGTTCACTGTGCTGGCAGCAATAGGCGCGGTAGGGATCAATTTCCTTCCGTGGTACGAAGCCGACTGGGGTGCAGGGGATTATTTCGAAGGTCTTTTTGCAAGCGCGGGAAGCAGTGTATTTTCGGTTATAATGACTTTGATATGGATATTTACGATAGCTTCGGCTGCCGTAGCTGTTGTGCTTTATGCAGCATCGAAAAAAGTCGAACCGCCGAAAAGGAACAAAGCCCTCAGCGCGTGAGTTATTCTGCTTTCAAGAAAATATATAATATAATTACGAAGAGGCAGCAGGTCATGTATCTGCTGTCTTTTCGGTGCACAGAAGGAAAAGATATATACAGCGTATAATTCCATGCTTTAACGCGGAAAATATGTTATAATTATGGACGTGTGGTCCTGATGAAGAAAAAGGACCTGCAGCAGGAAAATATTTTATGTAAAGTGAGGATTATTTTGCAATGACACAGATCGTGACCCTTATAAGTATAGTTTTGTATGTGATAATGGTAATCAGCATAGCATTATACTGCTACAGAACGACTAAGACTATGGATAATTTCCTTCTGGGAGGGAGAAAGGTAGGCCCCTGGATATCTGCTTTTTCATACGGGACTTCTTACTTTTCAGCGGTAATTTTTGTGGGATATGCAGGAATGCTCGGGTGGAACATAGGCGCGGCAAGTATCTGGATAGGTATAGGAAATGCTGTTTTCGGTTCGCTTCTGGCCTGGCTGCTGCTGGCAAAACCTGTAAGGCGCATGACTCACAGATTATCGGCGTCCACTATGCCGGAGTTTTTTGCAAGGAGATACGATTCTGTCAGAATGAAGATATATGCGGCACTGGTGATATTCGTTTTTCTGGTGCCTTATGCCGCAGGTGTGTATAAAGGTCTGGGATCGCTGTTTTCCGCAGTCTTCCCGAACGTGTCACCTGATATAATAATGCTTCTCGTGGCTATACTGACCGCGACCGGACTTTTTCTCGGAGGATATAAAGCGACTTCGATGATCGACTTCTTTCAGGGAATAATAATGCTGGCAGGCGTCATAGCGATGGTCGTCGTGGTGATCAATCAGCCGGAGGTGGGAGGCATTTCCGAAGGATTTGCCAGACTGAAAGCCATCGATCCTGATCTGCTCAGCCCTTTCGGCGGCAAAAACTGGTTCCCGCTTCTTATGAACGTAACGCTTACAAGCTTCGCAGTATGGGGCCTGCCCCAGATGGTGCATAAATATTACGCGATAAGGGATGAATCCAGCATAAAACATGGGACCGTCATAGCTACTCTGTTCGCTTTGATCATAGGCGGGGGCGCTTATCTGGTCGGAAGCATGGGACACCTTTTCATACCGGCCAATGCTGACGGCACGCCGGACGTGACCGGATCATTCGACGGCATAATGCCGAACATACTGATAAACGTATTCAGCAATAATATTTTTCTCGTGATACTTCTGAGCATAGTAATGCTGCTTCTTCTTTCTGCTTCCATGTCGACACTGGAAGCACTGGTGCTTTCTTCCAGTTCTGCTGTGGCAGTAGATCTTCTCGGTACAGTACGTCCGGATATAAAAGAAAAGAAACAGATATTGATCCTCAGAGGATTCTGCGTCCTCTTCGTTGCCGTATCATATGTATTCGCCACTATGAACATAAGCTTCATAGTGAATCTGATGTCATTTTCATGGGGCATAGTAGCCGGCTGTTTCATAGGGCCGTTCATATGGGGACTTTACTGGAAAGGCGTCACCAGAGCCGGAGCATGGGCCGGAGTCCTGAGCGGGATATGCGTAGTGCTCGGACTGGTCATATACAATTCTGCACAGGTCGGATTCGATGCAGCTAAATCCATGGCTCCGCAGTTCGGAGTAGCCGCCATGGCAGTGTCGGTCATTATCGTTCCGCTTGTAAGTCTTTTTACGAAGAAATTTACACGCGAACACATAGAAGAATGTTTTACGGACAAAAATGTATAAGATAGGGGAACTGGCAAAACTGTTCGGCGTAACACCGGATACCATAAGATATTATGAGCAGGAGGGCCTGCTCATACCCGGCAGGAACCCGGAGAACGGATACAGGGAATATTCCTATTCCGATGTTTTTTTCCTTTCCGATATACTTTTTTACCGGGACGTGAATATGAGCATCGAAGAGATCAAAGCGATGACCGCGGATATAGATGCAGAAGAAGAATTCACTGCCATCAAAAAGAAGCAGGAACTGGTGCGCAGCAAGCTGGAATATTATAGGCTTCTGGACCGGAAACTGAAGAACTGGGAAAAGCTGCATCAGGAAGCAATGGACTATGTGGGAAAATTTGAAAGACGGAGCATGCCGAGAGCTTTCCGCAAAAAGACCTTTGCCGATACGGAAGATATCAAAATAGAGGATCTTTACGACAGCATACCGTTCAGCAGGGACAACGCTTTTTTCCTTACGAAATCTTTCAGTTT
>JGI2065J20421_1002617_pt1 | contig 9746 bp, 7 predicted proteins | sample Biomet5_FD_20421 | JGI IMG/M metagenome (IMG submission 20421)
CGGAGCTCATGAAGACCATCTTCGGCGCCTACCACAAGGCGGGCGGGCAGGTGCTGCTGGACGGCGGGGAACTGCACATCCGCCGCCCGGCGGATGCGATCGCTTCGGGCATCGCTTACGTGTCCGAGGACCGGCGAAACGAGGGCCTGGTGCTTTTGAACAGCGTGGAGTTCAACATGGGTCTGGTGTGCCTGAGGGACTTCGTCCGGGGCATCCGCGTGGACAAGGCCAAGTGGGGCCGGATGGTGGAGCAGTACCGCCGGAAATTCTCCATTCGGATCTCCTCGCCCCGGCAGCGGGCGGGCAACCTGTCGGGCGGCAATCAGCAGAAGGTGGTTCTCAGCAAGTGGCTGGCGCTGAATCCCAAGGTGATCATACTGGACGAGCCGACCCGCGGCATCGACGTGGGTTCCAAGGCCGAGATCTACGAGATCATCGACCATCTGGCCTCCCAGGGCACGTCCATCATCATGGTCTCCTCGGAACTGCCGGAAATCATCAATATGTGCAACCGCTGCTATGTGATGTGCGAGGGCAGGATCACCGGCGAGTTGGAGCAGGCGGCCTTCTCCCAGGAAGCCATTATGAAATACGCGACCAGCGTCCGGCATAGCTGATTTGGAGGGAACGCGCATGGAAAACATCAAAAAGCCTTCCCCTGTGAACGGGATTCAGGGGTATTTCAAGAAAAACATGGGCACCATCGTCGCCCTCCTCGTGCTGGTGGTGATCGTGAGCATCTCCACGCCCAAGTTTCTGACGGGCTCGAACCTTCTGAACCTTCTGAAGTCCAACGCCGTCAACGCGATCCTCTGCTGCGGCATGCTGATGGCGATCCTGATGGGCCAGATCGACATCTCGGTCGGCTCCACCGTGGGCCTATCCGGCGTGGTGGGCGCCTACCTGATCACCAACGCCGGGCTGCCCGTGTGGCTGGTGGTGCCCTGCTGCCTGCTGGTGGGCGTGCTCATCGGCCTGATCAACGGCGTCAGCATCGCCTACTTCAGTATCCCTGCGTTCGTGGCCACGCTGGCCACCATGAGCATCGGCCGGGGCCTGACGGAGATCATCTCCGGCGGCGTGTCCATCCGCATCCGCAACGATGCCTACACCGCGATCGGGCTGAAGAGTATCGGCGATTTGTCGGTGATCGTGGTCTACGCGGTGGTCATCATCCTGATCACATGGGTGCTATTGAACCGGACGCGCTTTGGCTACTTCCTGTACGCCATCGGCGGCAACAAGCTGGCCAGCGACTACTCCGGTGTCAACACCAAGTTCTATAACATGATCCCCTACGTGCTGATCGGCGCGCTCTCGAGCATCGGCGGCGTGATCTGGTCCGCGCGGCTGGGCTCCGCGGCGGCTACGCTGGGCTCCGGCTTTGAGATGGACGCCATCGCGGCGGTGGTCATCGGCGGCACCTCGATGTCCGGCGGCGTCGGCACGGTGGGCGGCACCGTGATCGGCATTCTGATCATCGGCGTCATCACCAACGGCCTGAACCTGATGGGCATCAACTCCTTCTGGCAGGACGTGTTCAAGGGCATCATCATCCTGACCGCGGTGATCGTGGACGTGCTCAGGAAGCGCCGGTATACCGATAACTAGGTCTGGAGGGGCATATGGCGATCGCGGGATTGGATGTGGGCACCAGCGGCTGCAAGATCTCGGTGTACGACCTGGAGGGAAGCGTGCTGTATCAGTCGGCGCGCCGCTATGAGGAGCGGGGCGAGGGCGGGCACCGGGAGCTGGACGCCGGGCTGGTCGCCCGGAACGTGCTGGACCTTTTGAAGGAGACCGGCCGGGACTGCCCCCAGCCCATCGACGCCTTGGCGGTGGCCAGCCTGGGGGAGTCGGTGGTCTGCCTGGACGCGGAGGGGAACTGCCTCGCGCCGAGCATGCTGACCGGCGACTGCCGCGGCATCCCGGAGACGGGCGAATTGATCGAGCGCCTGGGGCCGCTTCGCATCATGGAGATCACAGGCCTCCCGCCCAACGAATTGTACAGCCTGCCCAAGCTGGTCTATATGAACCGGGAGACCGACGTGATCCGGCGGGCGAAGCACATCTTCTTCTTCGAGGACTACGTGGGGTGGCTGCTCACCGGGGCGCGGGCGGTCAGCTATTCGTCCGCCTGCCGCAGCATGGCCTTTGACATCCGCAAAAAGGCGTGGTCGGAGGAGCTGTTGTCGCTGGCGGGCATCCGCCCGGAGCAGCTGAGCCTTCCGGTGGAGGCGGGCACGGTGATCGGCCCCATCCTGCCGGAGATCGCCCAAAAGCTGGGGCTGAACCCCGCGATGAAGCTGGTGGCCGGCGGCCACGACCAGAGCTGCGCCGCGCTGGGCAGCGGGCTGTACGACGCGCGCGGCTGCGAGACCAGCATGGGCACCTGCGAGTTCATGCTCATGATGCTGCCGGGGCTGACGATGAACCCGGCCATGATCGAGAACGACTTTCCCTGCATCCCCTACGTGCTGCCGGACAAGTACCTGACGAGCATGGAGGTCACCACCTGCGGCATCCTGAAGAACTGGGGTCGGGACACGCTGTTTTCGGCGGACGCCGGAGCCCCGGACTTCTACCGGAGGCTGGACGGGCGGCTGGCGGGCCTTAAAACCGAAGTGCTGGCGCTGCCGCAGTTCGGCTCCGCAGGCAACCCAGACCTGAGCATGGACGCCCGCGGCACCCTCGCCGGGCTCACCGTCCACACGGCGCCGGAGGAGATCTACCTTGCGCTGATCGAGGGCATGGCCTTCCAGCTGTACCTGGCCTACGAGCGGCTTCAAAAGCTGGGCGTGGCGCCGGAGTACATCGTCGCCACCGGCGGCGGCGCGGCCTCGGACGTGACGCTGCAGCTTCGAGCGGACGTGTTCGGCATGCGGGTGCTGCGCCCCGAGAGCGAGGAAGCGGGCACGCTGGGCTGCATGCTGCTCTCCGCCGCGGGCACAGGCGCCTATCCGTCGCTGGAGGCGGGCATCCGCCGCGCTGTGCGCATCCGGAGGATCTTCGAGCCCAACCCCGCGCGCCGGGCCTACTATATGGAAAAATACCGGAAATACCGCGACCTCTACGCGCGGATGCGCGACTTCAAATGAGATACAAAGGGAGGAAGCTCCTGTGAAATTGATCAACGGCTTCGACCTGATGGAATGCGCGAAAAAAGGCCACTATGTGCTCCCGGCCTTCAACACCACAAACCTTGAAATGACCTACGCCATCGCCAGGGGGCTGCAAAACGCGAACCTCCCGGGCTACATCCAGATATCCTCCAGCAACCTGCGCCTGTCGAACCCCGCGATCATCGCGGAGCTGGCCCGGGACGCCGTGAAGCGCGGCGCGACCCCCATCGGCCTGCATTTGGATCACGGCAAATCCTTTGAGGACGTCAGGGCCTGCGTGGACGCGGGCTTCACCTCCATCATGGTGGACGCGTCCCATCTGCCCTTTGAGGAGAATGTGCAGGAGGTGCGCAGGACGGCCGAATACTGCCACTTCTACGGCCTGCCGGTGGAGGCGGAACTGGGCGCGATCCGGGGCAAGGAGGAGGACATCGTGAACGAGGCGGACTCAAAGACCGACCCGGACAGGGTGGCCGCGTTCGTGGAGGAGACCGGGTGCGACCTCTTGGCGGTGTCGGTGGGCAACGTGCACGGCCTGTGCCTGGAGCCGCACATCGACCTGGCGCTCCTCGGCCGCATCGCGCGGGTTTCGAAGGTGCCGCTGGTGCTGCACGGCGGCTCCGGCATCCCCAGCGAGGTCATCTGGGAGGCGAAGAAGGCGAACCTGATCAAGATCAACTACGGCTCCGACCTGCGCAGGGAGTACATCTCCACCTTCGGCGAGGGCTACGAGAAGGATCACAACGAGTGCGACATCATTCACCTGAGCATGGCGGCGGTGGACCGGGTGGCGAAGAAAGCCCAGGAGCTGGTGACGATGATCAACCTCCATTGACCAAAACCAAAGGGAGGAGGGATCTGAATGCGGACAAAACACTGCTTTCTGGGGATTGACCTGGGGACGTCGGCCCTCAAACTGACGCTGATTGACGAGGACTTGAAGCTCGTGGCGCGCGAGAGCCAGCCTTACGAGATTGACCAGCCGGAGTTCGGCTGGCGGGAAATCGAGCCGGACGTCTGGTTCCAGTGCCTGGCCCAGGCGATGGAGCGGCTCTTTCAGGCGCAGGATCCGGCCCGCGTGGACGGCATCGGCGTCACCGGGCAGATGCATACGCTGGTGATGCTGGACGAGCGCGGCGCGCCACTGCGCCCGGCGCTGATGTGGGACGACGCGCGCACCCGGGAACTGGTGGCGGAGATGCGCGGCGAGATCGCGCGGCAGCCCGGCGGGGACTACCTGGCCCGGACGATCTCCACCGGCAGCCCGGCGGCCAACCTGTACTGGCTCCGGCGGGCGGAGCCGGAGCGCTTCAAGCGGCTCGCGAAATTCCTGATCGCGCCGGACTACCTGGTCTACCGGCTGACGGGGAAGTACGGCACCGATTACTGCGAGGCGTCCACCTCCTGCCTGTACGACATCGAGCGCAGGGAATGGTCGCCCTATATGCGGGAGATGATCGGGCTGGACCCGTCGGTCTACCCGGACGTCCGCGGCAGCGCGGTGGCGGCGGGCCGGCTGTTGCCGGAGATCGCCAGGCGCTTCTCGATGCGGGAGGACGTGGAGGTGCTGACCGGCACCGGCGACAACCCGGCCACCGCGCTGTCCACCGGCTGTCTGGGGCAGGGCATCCCGGTGATCTCGCTGGGCACGTCCGGGGTGCTCATGACGCGCGTGGACCATCTGGAGCCGGACGCCAAGGGCAAGTCGATCCTGTTTTCGGCGGACGGGGTGCGCTTCTCCCACCTGGTGCAGGGCGCGCTGCAGTCCAACGGCACGTCCTTCGAATGGTGGCTGCAGTCCATCCTGGGCATCGAGGACTTCAGCCAGGCGGACAGGATGCTGGAGGAGCGCCCGCCCAAGGCGAGCAAGCTGTTATTCTTCCCGCACCTGACGGGCGAAAAGACGGTCTTTGCCGACCCGGACATCCGGGGCGCTTTCCTGGGCCTGAGCACCCAAACCACCCGGGAGGACATGATCTATGCGGTGCTGGAGGGGCTGAGCTACGGCTACCGGCAGCTGGCGGAGGCCATGCGGCTGGATTTGACCGGGTGCGGCCGCATCCGGATCGTGGGCGGCGGCGCCCGCAGCAGCAGCTGGGCGCAGGCGCTGGCCAACGTGCTGAACGTTACGGTAGAGCAGATGGACGGCATCGTCAGCCCGGCGCTGGGCATCGCGCTGCTGGCGGCCTATGCGCGGGGCTTCATCCCGTCGCTGGAGGCCATCGCCGGTGGCACGATCAAGGTAAAGCGGAGCTTCCGTCCCGAGCCGGACGAGGTGCGGCGCTGCGAAGAAATGTACCCCAAGTATCTTAGAATCTTTCAGGCAATGAAATTCATCTACGATTGAAGATGCGGCGGAAGGGGCAGCTTGCGGGTCTGTCGGATCGATTGAACTTCGAGGACGTGACGCTGGGACTATCAGGTAAATTGGAAAAGCAAAAGAAAAGTGGTAGCCTGCACTTTACCATCTGCAGGGCTGCCACTTTTTTTGTCTCCCCTTACGCCCCCTAAAGAACCGATATTCCGCGGTCCGCGCAACGGACGCGGCCTTCGCGCCGTGACGAAAGAATGCTGTTGCTTTTTGGAAATCTCTATTGATAATTACGTTTTTATATGTATAATATTAGGTATATCATAAGGAGCGAGGAGGGCTGTGTGTGATTGCCCACGTCCGTCGATCTGACGGCGAAACGCAGAGCCTCCGTGATCACAGCCGCAAAGTAGCTTGTCTGATGGCCAGTTTCCTTTCACCCATGGGTCTTTTACACGTTGCTCATTTGATCGCACTTCTCCACGACTTGGGCAAGGCGACACAGGCCTTTCTCAACTATTTGATGTATGCTGTCAAACACCCGGATGAAAAGAAATCCGGCCCATCCCACGCGCCAGCCGGTGCTATCTTCGCCTACGAGCGCTGGTTTGTTGGAGATCCTTGGCAAAGGCGGACCGCGCAGATTGTCTCGATGGTGGTGTACGGGCATCACGCAGGGCTTCCGGACTGCCTTAACAGCGACGGCGAATCAGCGTACCTGTCGGTGATTACTCAGGAGAAAAAAGAAGAGATCCACTACGAGGAGGCAGTCCAAAATTTTCTTCTGGAAGCCGTGAGCTTGGATGAATTGGATGATCTGTTTCGGAAGGCCTGTGAAGAAATCCGTGCTTTTTTCAAAGTGAGAAATGATCAGTCGATGTTTTTCAAGCTCGGCTTGCTTTCGCGCCTGCTGTTGAGCGCTCTGGTGGACGCTGATCGGTGGGATTCCGCCTGTTTTGAGCGGGGCGAGAAAACGGAGGTGCCGCCCGACGCCCCGCCAGATTGGGATGACCTTCTTTTAAAGCTCGAGCAATATACCAAGGTCACATTCCGGGAAGCCTCCGCCATTGACAAGGCCCGAGCGCTGATATCTGACGTCTGCAAATCGGGTGCGGAGAATCCCCGCGGCGTCTACACGTTGACCGTCCCCACCGGCGGAGGCAAGACGCTGTCCAGCCTCCGCTTTGCGCTCGCTCATGGCGCGGGCAACAGCATGCGGCGCGCCTTTTACATCATCCCTTTCAACACAATTCTCGATCAAAATGCCGACGAGATCCGAAAGGCACTGGGTGGCTATGACATTTTAGAGCACCACAGCGGCGTGGTGCAGGACAGTGAGGAGGAATTCGCCGCTTACCGCCGCCTGACCGAGCGATGGAACAGTGGCATCGTCCTGACATCGATGGTGCAGTTCATGAATGCGCTGTTCCGGGTGGAAAATACGGACGCACGCAGGATGCACGCGCTGTATAATTCCGTTCTCATCTTTGACGAAATCCAGGCACTCCCAAAAAAGTGTACGCGTCTGTTTGAGGAGGCGATTCAATTCCTCATACAAGAGTGCAGGTGCACGGCGCTGATGCTGACCGCTACGCAGCCGCGGCTGAACCTCGAGGGCAGGGAGCTCATCTCCGACATACCCGCACTGTTCAGGGAGCTCCGGCGCGTAGCCTACATCGATGAATCCCGCGCCGGGCGGGACAACGCGAGGGCTGCGGAAGATCTCGTTTCACTCATACGCCGGCATGGCTCCGTGCTGGCGGTGGTCAACACCAAGGCGGTCGCGCAGAATGTGTTCAAACGGGTTCGCGCTATGTTGGGCCCGGACGTGCTGTGCGTGCACTTGAGCACGCTGATGTGCCCGGAGCACCGCATGGACGTGCTGGCAGACGTCAAAGCGCGCCTAAGCAAGCGGCGGCCGGTATTCCTGATATCCACCGCGCTGATCGAGGCGGGCATCAACATTAGCTTTCCCGCCGTGGTGCGCAGCCTCGCCGGGCTTCCCAGCGTTGTGCAGGCGGGCGGGCGCTGTAACCGAAATTGCGAGGCGCCATTGGGGACGGTTTACATCTGGCGGCTTTCGGAGGAAAGCCTGGGCAGGCTGCCGGAGATTCGGAAGGGCCAGGAGATCAGCGACGGGATTTTGCGGCACCTCGAGGCGCACCCCGGCGAGATCGGGGGCCCGGAGACCATCGGCCGCTACTTTGAAAAGGAGCGCGACGAATACAAGAAGGAGTTGTCCTTCCCGTATCAAGACAAATCTTGGGAATCAAGCCTTTACGACATGCTGTCGGACAATGCCCAATGCAGGCAGGCGGCATTGCACCGGAAGGACGAACCCATCAAGCGCCTCGCGATGCCGCAAAGCTTCCGCACAGCCGGGGAGGCTTTTTGCGTCATCGATCAAGCCACGCGCGGCATCCTGGTGCCATATGGCCAAGGCGAACAGATCATCCTGGATCTCGCCGGCGTGCACGAAATGAAGGACGAAATCCATCTGCTCCGCAAGGCGCAGCGGTTCAGCGTCAGTGTATTTGAGCACACATACCAAGAACTCGCGGCGCAGGGGGCGCTGATGCAGGTGGGTGAAACCGGCGCCTTTGCGCTGCGAAAGGAGTTTTACGACAAGATGACGGGCGTCCGGCTTGATCCGGGTGAACTCGAATTGCTGAACTACTAAAGGGGGTAAGCATTTGAAGGTTCGCAATCAGGTGGAATTCAAGGTCTACGGCCGTTACGCGCTGTTCAGCGACCCGGTGACGCGTCTAGGCGGCGAGAAGTGTTCATACCAGGTGCCGACCTATCAGGCGCTCAAGGGCATCACAGAGAGTATTTACTGGAAGCCAACCTTCATCTGGATTATTGACGAGGCGCGTGTGATGAACCCGATCCGCACCGAGGCGAAGAACATCCGTCCGATCAACTACGTGGATGCGGGCAACACGCTCTCCGTCTACACCTACCTCAAGGACGTTTGTTACCATGTCCGCGCACACTTTATCTGGAATGAGCACCGACCGGAGTTGGAGCGCGACCAAGATGAGCACAAGCACCACAACATTGCTCGACGCATGATTGAACGGGGCGGCCGCCGGGATATCTTTCTGGGCACGCGCGAATGTCAGGGCTACGTTGAGCCCTGCGATTTTGACGAAGGCGAGAGCTTCTATAAGGGATACGGCGCGCTGGACTTCGGGCTGATGGTGCACGGCTTCGACTACCCGGACGAGACGGGCCGCAATATGCTGTCGCTCCGGCTTTGGAGCGCGCGCATGGAGGACGGACTGATCCGATTCCCGCCGCCGGAGAAATGCGATCCCAAGCTCCGGCGGGACATCCGGCCAATGAAGAAGAAGGCGTTCGGGGATGGAAACTTCTCAGGCCTCGAGGAGCCCAGCTTTTCGGAACTCCTGAAAGGAGGTGAAACCGGTGGGCTGGATGCAGCGGCTCTGTCAGACCTATGACAACATGGAAGGCACGGACGCATTTTCCGATTCAGAGCACCCGCTTGCGCCAATCGGTTTTACGGTGATAAATCCAATCCTTCACGTCATACTAACTGAGGAAGGTTCTTTTGCCTATGCTACCCGATTTGAAAAAGATGTCAGAGTTCAGGTTATCCCCAGCGACCCGGACGCCGAGGCAAGAACAGGTATATCTCCTCACCCATTGTGTGAACAACTGAAATATGTCGCCGGCGACTTAACAACCGGGGCGAGCGCATACTTCAATGCCTATATTACAAAGCTCTCCGATTGGTGCGAGCAGCCAGCCGCGCCATCCCAGTTGAAGCTTCTCTGCAATTACTTAATGCGGAAGAGCTTGATCCATGATATGCAAAAATCCGGTTTTATGGTGGATATACGCAAGGACGCCGAGAAATTCGTATGCTTTTCCATTCAAAGTTATGAGTGCCAAGAGCAGGCACTCTGGCGGCGGGAGGACATCCGAGAGAGCTGGCTGAACCGGCTGTCCGGGCGCATGGGTGGGCGAGCGTTGTGCTACGTGGAGGGAGCCTTGCTTCCCACACTGAGGAAGCACCCACCGCTGTCGGGCAAAGCCAAACTGATCTCCGCCAAGGACGGCAAGACGGCCTTCCAGTACAAGGGCCGCTTCGAGGACGCATCGCAGGCGCTCGCCGTCAGCTTCGACGCCTCGATCAAGGCGCACAACGCGCTGATCTGGCTTCTGAAGCGGCAGGGGTTCGAACGCTATGGGCTGAAGGTCGTGGCCTGGGCCACGAACGGTTGTCCGATTCCCTCTCCCGCCGAGGATGACGGGCTCGACATGCTGGCGGGGCTCGATCGGTGCCC
>JGI2065J20421_1002625_pt1 | contig 9736 bp, 10 predicted proteins | sample Biomet5_FD_20421 | JGI IMG/M metagenome (IMG submission 20421)
AGCACGCTGGTGACCAGCATCAAGTCCCTGGCCGAGCAGGCGGCCACCGGCACCATGACCGACGACAACCGGGAGGAAATCGCCACCCAGGTGCGGCAGTACTTCGAGCAGCTCATCTCCCTGGCCAATACCACCTACAGCGGCTCGTCCCTGTTTTCCGGCCAGAAGACGGATACCGACGCCTACTCGGAATCCCTGTGGATGACCTCGAACGACGACACGTTCGACGCGGCCGTGGCCTCCAACGGCGGCTTCACCATCTCCGGCGACGCGGACTATACCGTGCTCGTGCAGTTCTCCAGCTCCAACGCCACCAACCATCAGCCGTCCTTCCGCTATTCCCTGGACGGCGGCGACACCTGGGTCAGCAACGGCACCTACGCCACCTCGTCTTCGGCCGACAGCCAGATCTTGAACCTCGGCAGCGGGTTGACCATCGAGATCCCCAACGCGGCCCTGGATACGGTGACCTCCTCGTCGACGACCGACGACGCCGACGGCACCTGGCTGTGGATACGGCCGACCGCCGTCTACCAGGGCAACGACAACGACACCGTGACCGTCACCTCGGCCAACAACAAGACGGTGACGGGCAGCGCCTCGGGGACGTTTTCCAGCAATGTGGTGGTGCGGGTGGATGGCGACACCAGTTTCGCCAGCGGTTCCACCTTTTCCTATTCCTACAGCCTGGACGGCGGCAGTTCCTGGGTTTCGGGCAACACCTCGGGCGTGTGCGACGGCTCCAACGCCACACTGACCGTGCCCGGCGGTATTTTGACGCTTTCGGCCAACGGCGGCTCCCTGTCCTCGGGCAGCGAATTTTTCATCCAGCCGAGCACGGCCGATATCACCATCGCCATTTCCGACTCCGATTCGGTGGTGGTCAACGGGGTGGGCAAGGACATTTTCGGCGGGGTGTACCAGGCGACCGGGGCGAGCAACGCCTCGGCGGTCACGTTCAGCGGCTCGGACGCCTCCAATCTGTTCGAAACCGTGGGCAAGCTGATCGGTTACCTGGAGACCAACAACGAGGACGGCATCGGGGACTGCGTGAAAGACCTGACGGCATCCCAGGAACGGATCGTCAATGTCTCGACCAGCGTCGGCGGCAAGGAAAACCGGGTCAGTTCCGCCAAAACCGTGGTGGAGACCCTGTCGGACAACGCCACCACGACGCTGAGCCATGTGGAGGACGCGGACATTACCACGCTCATCACCAAGCTCGCCCAGCAGGAATTGGCCTACCAGGCGGTGCTCAAGTCCTCGAGTATGGTCATCAACATATCTTTGCTGAACTATATTTGAGGCAGGCGGCCCGATGCCGTTGACAAAAACGGGTTACGGCGGGTAAGACTGTTTGTAACAAGGCGCGATGACGGTATTTTTCCGCGTCACGAACCACAAGTGGGGGCCTGGGCGTTCATGCTCATTTTGACCCGAAGACCAGGCGAAAGCCTGCACCTGGGCGACCATATCAAGATCACGGTCCTGGGCGTCCAGGGCAAGCAGATCAAGATCGGGCTCGAAGTGCCCGATGACATGCAGGTGTATCGGGAAGAGGTCTATCTCAGAGTGCTGGAGCAGAATCGGCAGGCGCTTTGCGCTTCCGATTCCGATGTCCTGGCGGCGGCACGGTTATGGCCAAAAAAGACGAACGAGTAATTGAGACGCGCCTTGGGCGCGTGCGTCTGCCCGAGAATCAGGTCCTGTCCTTCCCGCGAGGGCTGATCGGCTTCATGGGCCATAAGGAATTCACCTTGCTGCAGGTCAGGGAGGAGTCTCCCTTTCTGGTCCTGCAAAGCCTGAGCGATCCTTCGCTGGGTTTGCTGGTGGCTGATCCCTACCTGTTTTTGACCGACTACGAGGTGGTCATCGGCGAGGCCGATCTCCGGGCGCTCGGCGTCGACTCCCGGGAGCAGGTCACCGTCCTGGTGACGGTCACCATCCCCCAGGGCATGCCCGAGCGCACCACCCTCAATTTAAGCGGTCCCATCGTCATCAACAACGCGGCCCGCATCGGCATGCAGATTCCCCAGACCGAGGGGCGCTATCCCAGCCATTTCACGCCGGGCATGACCCCTCCCGGAAAAAAGAACGCCTCCCGGGCCGCTTCTCACGACCAGGAAGGCGCTTCGGTCACTTCCGATACGCCGAAGGATGCGGACTAGCCGAACAGGTCCGACTCCATCGTCAGCATCTTCTCGGCGATCTTTGTGGAATCCGGCTGATAGGTTCCCGCTTCCACCTGGGCCTTGAGCGAGGCCACCTTGTCCGCCCGGACATCCGGGGCGTCTTGTGCGTCCTTGGTCGCCTGGGAAACGAGCTTGGCGTTGTCGGAAAGCGTCACCCGGTCCGTGCTGGTCGCTTGGCTGGCCTCGCTGCCGGAACCCTTGCCGGTTGCGCCGGCGGACTCGCTGGCGTCGCTGCGTCCGAGACGGTCCTGTCCGTATGTCTGATTGAGTCCGAGTATCTTCATATCCATGGGGTGCCCCCCTCCGCGTCTTTCCGTTACCGTTCTTATCGGCAGCGGGGCGTCCAGAATTTAGAGCATGGTTTCATCGACTTTTTCCAGGGCCAGATCCCACAGGCGCTTTAAGATGGCGCTTTTTTCTCCGCCCGTAATGGCTGTGGGCCCCTCGGGGGCATCCAGCCGGAGTATCTGCATTTCCTGTTCCTCGGGCGGGTAGGCGAAGGCGATCCCAAAGCCGAGTTCCTCTTCCAGGGCGGCCTTGATATCCTCCACCACGGGGGAATCCGAGCCGGTCACCACGCAGTTTTCGACGATTTCGGCCGCCACCCGCCGGACCAGATCCTGGCGTTTGGCTTCCCGGGCGGCCCGCGCTTCCGCGTCTTCCTCGGCGGTCGGGACCGGCCGCAGCAGCCGGCGGTAGCGGGCCAAGCGCCTGGCCGTGGTCACCTGCCGTCCGTATGTCCGCAACATGGCGCGGACAGGATAAGGTGTCGCGGTCAAAGCGTCTCGCTCCTTCTCTTACTCCATATCGGATTTTCTGATCATACCTTTAGATCCAAGACAAGGGAAATTGCGGTCGCTCCCCATTTCCCGAAGAGGAAGAGGCCTCCGGCGGCCGGGGGCATGATGCCCCCGGACCCCTCGCTCCAACGGCACGTTTATAAGTAATTCTCTCGGTCCAGGGGGCCGGGGGGATGATCCCCCCGGCAGGTCCAGGGCGGCGCCCTGGCGGTGAGGGTCCGGGAGAGGCGGAGCCTCGCCCGGCCGCCGGAGGCAGCTCTCGACCGGTCCGTTTCTTGTGCCGGAGAGGGGATTGCCGTATACCTCCCCGGATTCGATCGGAGCCGGGAATCCCCCGAGGAGGCGCATGGGCACGACGCGCAATGTCAGGACGGTTTCCATTCTTTACAAGTCCGGACACGACCAGGCCAGGGGCTTGGCCTGGACCGTGGCCGACTGGCTGGTCGCCCGGGGGCTGACCGTCCTTATCCGGGAAAACGCGCTTGAGGCGGTCACGGTGGTGGCTCCGGCCGGGGCCATGGTGACCGCGCCTCCCGGGCTGACCGTGGTGCTCGGCGGCGACGGCACCATGCTGGCGGCCGCCCGGCAGAGCGCCGTGGACCAGGTGCCGCTGTTCGGCATCAACCTCGGCCGCGTGGGCTTCATGACCGCCGCCGGGCTGGATGATTGGCCGGAGCGCCTGGCCGAGATCCTCGACGACGGGTTCACCGTGGCGCGGCGCATCCTGCTCGATGTGGCCGTCATCCGGAACGCCGCGACCGTCTTTACCACCACGGCGGTCAACGACGCGGTGGTCAGCCGCGGGGCCATGGCCCGGCTGGCCTCCTTCGAGGTCAGCCTCGGGGACGCCGATATCTGCACCCTGCGGGCCGACGGCGTGGTGGTGTCCACGCCCACGGGCTCCACGGCCTATTGCGTTTCGGCCGGCGGGCCGCTCATCCACCCGGACCTGGACGTCCTGTGCGTGGTGCCGATCTGCCCGTTTTTAAGCGATTTCACTCCGGTGGTGGTGCCCTCCCGGGCCACGGTGCGCCTGGCCCTGTGCGCCCCGGAGACCTCGATGTACTTGACCTGCGACGGCCAGGAGCTGTTCCCCCTGGATGACTGCGATCTGGTGACGGTGCGCCGCGCCGGGCAGACCTTTCAGTTGGCCCGGGGGAGGGGAACGGCTATTTTGAAAAACTGCGGCTCAAGGGGTTCATCAACCGGCCATGACCGACGTCACGCCCGCCATGACCGCGGCCCCCGGCCGCATCCGGCGCTACGGCGAGGATCCGATCCTCGACGCCTGGCTGCTCCATTTCATGACCGAGAACCACCTGGAGCATTCCATCGATCCGGAGAATGCCACGCCGGAACAGCTCCGGTTCATGGTGGCCCTGCCGCCGGAGCAGATTTACATCCCCTGCACCGACGCGATGTTCGTCCGTCTTTCCGGCGACCAGGCCGACCCGGTGGTCCTGGACGAATATGCCGTCCAGCTCGACCGGGTGAATCGGCTCATCGACACGTGCGTGCCCGATGCCTACACCCGGACCAAGATACGCACCCTGTGCGAACTCAAGTACCGGCAGGCCCTGGTCAACCCCACCATCATCCCGTCCCGCCTGGCCAAACGGCTGTGCACCATCTTTCTCACCCAGTCCGGGCTGGACGATCCTTACCGGGAACGCAAGCGGCTCCATAATCGCCGGGCTTTCGCCCGCGTCCAGGATCCGGGGTTCAAGGCCATGCTCTACGCCGCTCCCGCCGCACCCCAGGTCGGCGGCATCCCCGAACAGCGCTTCGGCCTGGACTGCCTGGAGCTGGCCCGGCTGCTCGTGCTCGGCACCGTGCCGGCCATCTGGGAAAGCGAGGACTGGCGGCCGGACCCCGCCCGGCTGGAACGCGACGTGGCTGCCCTGCCGGAGGGGTTCGGCCGGCTGACGGCCCTGCTCGATCCCAGGCGCGGCGGACCGCTCAAGATTCTTTTTTTGCCCGACGCCTCGGGCGGGGTGCTCTTCGACCTGCTGGCCATCCGGGCGCTGTTGCGCCTCGGGCATCGGGTGATCCTGGCCATGAAGGCCGGCTTTTACTTCGATGCCCCCACCATCTGGGACAGCGACAACGATCCCGTCCTGGATTCCGCCCTGGCCGGCGCCTATTTCCTGGACGAGCCGCACGTGGCGAAAAACGCCTTGCTCCAGGCCATCCGGGAAAATCCGCTCACCATCATTTCCGACGGCACCCGGGAACGCCTCAATCTCTACCGGGTCTCGGTGACCTTCGCCCGAGCCTGGAAGGAGGCGGACCTGATCCTGGCCAAGGGCGTGCTCAACCACCTGCGGTTAATCGACACCACGCAGCAATTTACCAGGGATATCGCGGCGTTTCATCGCGACGAGAGCGGCGTGCTCCGGCTGGATTTCAAGCCTCGGGCCGCCGGGGCGCGGTCGTTTACCGAGGCCGAGATCACGGTCAAGGCCGAGGAGATCATAAGCGGCATGCACGCGGCCAAGGCCGCCGGCAAGGCGGTCATGTTCTATAGCGCGATTATCGGTTCGATCCCCGGCCAGACCCGGACGGCCATCGCTCTGGTCACGGCCTTCGTGGCCAATTTGCGGGAGAAGATGGCCGGCACCTACATCATCAATCCGGCCGAGCACTTCGAGGAGGGCATGGACGCCGACGACTTGATGTTCATGTGGGAAAAGGTCCAGCGCAGCGGCCTGCTCGACGTGTGGCGCTTCCAGACCCATTTCGACATCGAAAAGAGCTTCGCCCTGCTCGGCCGGCCCATGCCGCCGGCCTGGGCCGGCAAGGACGCCACCTTCTCCACGGGCTGCACCAAGGAGATGCATATCGCGCTGTCCATGCAGGCCCGCCAGCCGGAGCTGCAAATCATCGGCCCCGACCCGCAGAAATTCTTCCGCCGCCGCGAATACGGCGTCGGGCGCTTCTTCGATTCCGCCATCAGCGGGCGATAAGGCGCCTCCGGCGGCCGGGGGGAAGAGAAGAGGCCTCCGGCGGCCGGGGGCATGATGCCCCCGGACCCCTCGCACCAGGTAGGGGGCCTGGGGGGAACGATTCCCCCCAGCAGGTCCGGGGCAGCGCCCTGGCCTTAAGCGTTTCGTTCGTCCTTGGGCGTGTGGCTGGCCCGGAACACGACCTTGACCGGCGCCATCTTGATGCCGAACAGCTTGCGCAGGCCGTTTTCCAGATATCTGGCGTAGGAATCGCGCACCCGGTCCACGTCGCTGACGAAAAAGACGAAGGTCGGCGGCGCCTCGGCCGCCTGGGTCAGGTAGTAGAACTTGGCGCGGCGGCCGCTGATCATGGGCGGCTGGTGCTTGTCCAGCACCTCGCGCATGGCCCGGTTGATGGCGCCGGTGCCCACCCGGATCTGGCATTCCTTGCGGATGGCCTCGGCCATGGGCAGCACCTTGCCCACGCCCTTGTTTTTCATGGCCGAAATGTAGAGCACCGGCACGTGGGGACAGATTTTGAGCTCGTCCTGGATGTCCTGGCGCAGCTTGCCCATGGCCGACTGGGGAATGGTGTCCACCTTGTTGACGGCCACCAGAAACGGCGTGCGCTCCTTGTCCAGGTAGGCGATCAGCCGTTTGTCCTGCACCCCGATCCCGCCGGTGGCGTCGATGACCACCACCGCCACCTCGGCCCGCTTGGCGCTGCCCAGGGCCTTGCTCACGCTGAAACGCTCCAGGCCGTCGGTGATGTGGGTGCGCTTCCTGACCCCGGCCGTGTCCACGAAGACGTACCGCTTCCCGTTCCGGATGACGGTAACGTCTACGGAGTCCCGGGTGGTGCCGGCCACTTCACTGACGATCAGCCGCTGCTCGCCGACGAGCGCGTTGATCAGAGAGGACTTGCCGGCGTTGGGCCGGCCCAGCACGGCCAGCCGCAAGCCGGCCTCGGGCGGGGCGGCGGCTGGTTCGGTCGTCTTTTCGGGAAGCAGCTTGGCGAGCGCCTCTTCCAGATCGCCCTGGCCATGGCCGTGGGCGGCGGAAATCGGCACCAGCGGAAACCCCAGGCGTGAAAATCTCCGGTCAGGGCCGGCACGCGCTCCAGGCCGTCCACCTTGTTGACGGCCACCAGCACGGGCTTGCCCGTGCGGCGCAGCTTCTCGGCCAGCTCGTCATCCACCGCCGTGCGGCCCGCCTTGCCGTCCACCAAAAACAGCACCACGTCGGCCATGCGCATGGCGATTTCGGCCTGGTCCACAATGAGCCGGGCCAGGCCTTCCGGGGCGTCGAGGTCCATGCCGCCGGTGTCGATCAGGGTGGCCACCCGGTCGTCGAGCTCGACCACGGCTTCCAACCGATCGCGCGTGACGCCGGGCCGGTCATGGGTGATGGCCTGCTGCCGTCTGGCCAGACGGTTGAACAGGGTCGATTTGCCCACGTTGGGGCGTCCGACAATGGTAACGATGGGGGGCATGGTGTGTCTCCTTGGGGTGGAGGAAAGAAAAAAGATGCCTCCGGCGGCCGGGGCCGGACGCCCGGCTGGCAGGCAGGCTGCCCTCGGACCTCGCGCACGGTGCATGTCTCGCACCGTCCACCCAGAATTGTTTCGTATAGAAAAATGGCCCCCACGCACAGGGGGTCTGGGGGGAATGATTCCCCCCGGCGGGTCCAGGGCAGCGCCCTGGCCGCCGGAGGCATTCTTTTCCTTACGCTTCCCCGCGCAGCTTGGCGGCGATGTCTTTCGCGGCTTTTTCGCCCGACAGCAGCATGCCGCCGAAGATCGGTCCCATGCGGTAGGAGCCGAAGCTGGCGTTGGCCGCCATGCCGGTCACGTAGACGCCGGGGAAGATCTCCCGGGTGTTGGCCATGGTGTTGGCCTCGGCCACCTCGGCCCACATGGACTGTTCGCCCTGGATGCCGCCCGAAGGGGTGGCGAGCCGGATGTCGTTTTTCCGCACCAGGGTCTTGAGCACTTCCACGGGATGGCCGGTGGCCTCGATCAGGTATCTGCAGCCGACCACCACCGGATCGACGTGCAGGCCGGCCATTTCCACGGGCGAGGAGTTGATGACCAGTCCGGTCACCCGTTTGGCGCCGTCCACTTCGCGCAGGACCACGTCCTCGACGCTGAGGCAGTTGAACACCTTGACGCCGGCCAGGCAGGCGGCCGAGGCCAGGGTGGTGGTGGCGGCCACGGCGTCGGCGGTGAAGTAGTTGTCGCGGAAGCGTTTGACCGGCACGCCCAGGTCGGTCAGCAGGTGGCAGCTTTCCTCCTGGACCACGATGACGTTCCAGGTCATGCCGCCGCCCCACATGCCGCCGCCGAGGGACAGCTTGCGCTCGAACAGGGCGACGTTGAACCCGTCGGCGGCGAGCAACCGGGCGGCGGTCAGGCCCGAGGGGCCGCCGCCGACGACGGCCACGTCGAGAGCGAGGCTCGATTTGAACTTGGTGAAATATTCCTGAAGGATGGCTTCGGTAATGATGCGTTCGTCCAGAGGCATGAAAGATGTCCTTGCAAAGGCTGGTGTTATTTGTTGCCGATGATGGCGCGGATGGAATCGCCATAGGGGGCGGTCAGCACGCCCCGTTCCGTGATGATGCCGCTGATGAAGTCCGCCGGAGTGATGTCGAAGGCGTAGTTGTACACCGGGACGTTTTCCGGCGTGATGCGGTGCTCGCCGATATGGGTGACTTCGTGGTCCGGCCGGGTTTCGATGGGGATATCCGCGCCGGAGGCGATGGTCAGGTCGAAGGTGGAGGCCGGGGCGGCGACGTAGAAGGGCACGCCGTGGGCCTTGGCCACAAGGGCCACGGTGTAGGTGCCGATCTTGTTGGCGGTGTCGCCGTTGGCGGCGATGCGGTCGGCGCCGACCACGACCTTGTGCACCAATCCCTGTTTCATGAGATGCCCCACGGCGTTGTCGCAGGCCACGGTCACCGGGATGCCTTCCTTGGCCAATTCATAGGCGGTCAGCCTGGCGCCCTGCAAAAAAGGCCGGGTTTCGTTGGCGATGACCTTGATGCGCTTGCTCTGTTCCCAGGCGGCCCGGATGACGCCGAGCGCCGTACCGTAGCCGGCCGTGGCCAGGGCGCCGGCGTTGCAGTGGGTCATGACCGTGTCGCCGTCGGCGAGCAGCACGGCGCCGTTTTTGCCCAGGGTCTTGTTGATTTCGACGTCCTCGGCCTGCAGATCCTGGGCCGCGCCGAAGAAGGCCGAGAGCAGGGTCTCGCGGGGGGCATCGGCCATGGCGGCCCACAGGTCGCGCATGCGCGAGACGGCCCAATGCAGGTTGACGGCCGTGGGCCGGGCCTGCTCCAGCTCGGTGAGCAGTTGCCGCAGGCGGTCGGCCCAGCCTTCGCCCGCCTCGCCGGCTTCCCGGACGGCCAGGCAGCAGCCGTAGGCGGCGGTGACGCCGATGGCCGGAGCGCCGCGGACCACCATGGTCTGCATGGCGTAGATGGTGTCGGCGGTGTTGCGGCACACGAAATATTCCTCGCGGTCCGGCAGAAAACGCTGATCCAGCAGCACGAGGGCATGCCTGTCGGCGGAAAAGGCGATGTGGTCACTCATGGCGTGTACTATCCGTGGTGAAAGGCTTGGGGGAATGTCCGCGTCCCATGGCGGGCTTCCGGGAGGGACGGCCTTCCCGGCTGGGGCCGGAGCGGTGTTCCGGTCGGCTCATCCCAGTTTCTTGCGCAACAGTTCGTTGACCAGGGCGGGATTGGCCTGTCCCTTGGTGGCTTTCATGATCTGGCCGACGAAAAAGCCCATGAGCTT
>JGI2065J20421_1002641_pt1 | contig 9680 bp, 12 predicted proteins | sample Biomet5_FD_20421 | JGI IMG/M metagenome (IMG submission 20421)
ATTAATGAGTTTTTTCTTTTATGTTCATAAAGTTAAGAAAAGAAAACTCGGTTTCCAAAAATATTTGCAGACATTTAATGCCATAAAATTCGTTAACAATATAAGATATATTACTAAATATAATCAAGTTACAAAATTCAGACCTATACAAAAAAGAGACATTTAATACGTTAAATAATTTAACGCTACATCAGAAAGGGATTTTTGTCGGTAAGTATCGCATTCTCAATGCTTGATCGTAAGAGTATGCACTCTATCTTTTGATTTTTGAGAGAACTATAATGATCAGTGTCAGAAGCAGAAGCAGCACCGGGGCAAGCTTCAGCGGCGATTGCTTAGTCTCGCTCNTGAGACTTTCTGCTGTTCTCTGCTGCCGGAGCTGTGCCCATGCGCTGCTATATTCGTAGACCAACTGNTGNAGACTGTCGCACGAGGCCTCTACAAATAGCGTGTCGCGCAAGAAGCGCACGGTTGCCGTAGCCNGNCCCCGATGCTGCGTAAAAGCAGCTGCAGGCGGAAGCTGATGCAAGTCATGAGACGCTATTTTGAGTGTAGCCCGACTCTCGGGCAACGTTGTTGAACGGACAGTCAGTCGTACGTTCTGTTCCAGGATGTCATCCGTAAGGTGCTCTTTCTGCACTGCCTTTTTGGAGGAGCACGCGAATGCAGCCGAAAAGACCAATAAGATGGAAAATACATATAACTTTTTCATTATAAGAGAATTAATAAATACTTTATTTTACCTTACCTGATCATCACCTGTTGTCGGTTCTTTCCCGGCCGGTACGACAGATGCAGGAATCGTTCGCGATAGAGTATCGCCTGATCGAACGGCAGTTTTGACGCCCTGAGCGCAGAGAGCAGTTTCTCCGGTCCGTCGCCGGTGGTGCAGTCCGCCGCTTCGCCCGCCAGATGCTGCGAGTTTACGACTCCGCCCACCTTGCTGTTCAGCTCCTTCGAGCGGTATCCGCTCAATACCGTTATCGGTTTGCCGATATGATTGCGAAGCGGTTGCAGCAAGCNNTCGCAGAGTTGTTTAAGCGATGCTATGGCTGCCTCGTCNGGGCTGTTCTCAATCNTGCAGACCGCCGCCGTATAACTGTAAACCAGTTCTTCCAGTTTGAAATTTTCNGTTAAATCCATCTTTGTCATGAGATCAGAACTGTTTGCTGCGGTAATGGTAATCAACGCCTATCAGTGCGCCGCCGAAAGTGCATGTCTCGCCGAAGGCCACCAGTACGGAGCTGTCTATAACGCCTGTCGGCGGCATGAATATTCCCATGTATAACAATATCAATCCGCTCATGATCAGCATTGTTGCCAGGATAAGCTGTATGTTTTGTAAATCAAGTTTCATAAAATTATCTTTTTGTTTTTAATCGTTTTTGTTCATTGAGAGCCATCCGGTTTTCATCCCGATGGCCGTTGTTTATTTCTAAAGTTCCCCTAAAAAAACTTGCAGATCAGTACCAACTCTCTGTGGAATACCCGGTCTTGTAGATATCTTGTTTTCAAGGTTCACCAAGAAAGTCATATATCAGTTCCACCTGCCTGGGCGTCAAATAACGTTGCCTCGGCTGATAGCCATTGTCTTTCAAAGCCTTTACGAGTGGTTTGTTTAAAAGAATCCATCGTTTCAGCTGTCGGCTTTGCGATTTGAATGAGGCGGACGGGAAGTATTTCCCGCCCAGCTCACGCAGTGTATAAACCTGGACTTGTTCTTCCATTGTTTTCATTTTGTATCAATCAGTATAGTCCGGGTTTATCATTACCCGGTTATTACAATTCGCCCGGCTTTTCCTCTCCGCCGCCGTTTTCGGTGGACTTCACCTTTACGTCAAGCGAAGTGAACGAAGCCGTCTTGCAGGTCTGCCGCAAGTTCGCCCCCGGCGTGAAGTGAAGTCGGGCTTTTTTCACATTCGAGTTCGTGAACTTGTCTTTAGTCACTGCTCCCGAACTGCGGAGCGTGAGGCGGAAAGTGCCCAGTTCACCCAGATAAACGATACGTCCTGCCGCCAGTTCAAGCCCGAGCACGAAGTTCAGGTTGTCCAGCACGGCCTTGACGTCGGCGCTGGAGATCGCCGAACGCGCTTCGATGAGTTTAGATACCGTTTCGATATCCGTCGAACCGTTGTACTTTGCGATTGCGAACACTTTTTCCGTCTTCTCACCGCCCTTAAGGTCGGAGACCTTGCGAGTCACCAATTTGTATCCCTGTGCCATAATCTTAAAAATTTTAAATTAAACAATCTGTTATGATGTCAGTCGCGATTTGACAAGGGCAAAGTTATGGCAGCCCGAAACGGCGCAGTCCGTTTAGTGTCCTTAAGTGTCCTAAACTGTCCTTAAATGTCCTAAACTGTCCTTAAGTGTCCTTAAGTGCTCCATTTTATTGCGTCAGTTCCTCCTTTTCGAACGGCACCTGTTCCATCCCGATTGATTTCAGCTGGCTGAAATAATCGATCACCAGTTCCTCCTTGGCCTGCATCTCCGACGAGCAGAGCCAGTTCCGCAGATCGAACTTGTTCATTTTGAAAGTCTCGCCGCGCGTCTGATTCATCTCTCGTTTTTTCTTCCTCTCGACATACTTCCCGATCATTGCCCGCAGCTTCTCGTCGGATACAAAGATCATGTTCATCTTCCGCAGCCTGTCAAANGTGAATGGTGCAATTATCAGTCTTTCAGTGCCATATTCGAGATACGCCTCATAACATTGCTGCACATATTCCTCAAAATTGAAATGTTTCGCCGCCTCCCTGTTCCGGACTATTTTCTCGGCTTCAGCCTTTTCTTCCTGTATCCGGCTCTTCACCTTCTGCCGGATGTCGCTGTTGCGATACAAGTTCAGCCAGGTCGACAGCGTATAGACATTCAGTCCCACGAACTGTCCCAGATCGCCGCGCGCTCCCATTTCGAAACAAAGTTTCACCTCTTCGATCGTCAGGTACTGATAACAGGTCTGCAGCGTGTTTATCATGTGCAGTATGATTGTCGAGAACGTGTTCGAGTCCGGCAGTTTGAAACCCAGAACCAGGTAAAGTTCGCTCATCAGATTGCTCGTCGTTTCAATCAAATCCTCTTGCGACATATCCTTGAGGATCGTTCCTTGCAGTGCTTTTCTTATTTCGGATTCGTACATTGCGCCTTCAGTTTTTGTTTGATTATCTCCATTGATTTTTCCTGCAACAGCCTTGCCTCGTCAGTCCTCGAAACTTTCGTAGCCGCCGGAACATTTTCTTTTTTCTCGTTTTGCGAATCCGTTTCGTTTACGGAATCATGTTTTTTTTGCCAGAAAAAGAATCGCCGTTTAAAATCATCATCATTTTCCAGAGAATCTTCTCCGCCGGTAATGATGATATAGTCGTAGTATTTTTGCAGTTTTTCATTCAGTCTGCCTGCATATTCATCCGGATTGTTTGAATTGGCGCAAGCCGCCCTACACCATTCTTTGTCTTTTAAGAGATTAAAAATTAAAGATCTGATTTTATTTCGAAAAGTCTCTCTCTCCCCCTCGTGTGCGTGATCGCACGCGTAGAGAGAGCGTGAGTCTCTCTCTATATAAAAATTATTTTTAATTTTTATTCTTCTCTTCTCTTCACTTCCCTTCAGTTCATTCTCTTTTCTTTTGGTTCTTTTCTTTTCTCTTTTTGTTTTGGCGCTATTATTTTCAGTCACGTCGGCATTATTTGCAACATCTTCGTTTGCACTATGATCTTCAACTTCCACCTCACCGTTTCCGCCTTTTTCGGATATTCGTTTTGCCTGTCCTTTTTCGCGTCTTCTGCAGTATGCTTTCTTTTGCGCGCCAAAGGCCGTCATCAAGTCGATAAGCAAATAGGGGTAAACCTCCTTTTTCAACCCCGGAATCCTTTTTTTGACAATCGCATAGTGATTTTGAATATCAACCGATGTCAGGACTCCACATTCCTCATAAAGTGATTGGTCGTAGACCTCCAGATCCACCAGTTTACGAATCACATTTTCCACCTCTTCTTTTTTGAGGCCATTGAGTCCGGCCAAATGTAATAAATAGTCGTCGTCCGGCTTGAGATAATAACCGTTATCAAAGATATCGGCCATAAGTTCGAAATAAATCACAAGTCCGACAGGACCGAATAAACCCGTAAGCAAGCGTGCATTTTTAGTGTTAAAAAAATGTACTTCTACCTGAAAATAATCCAATCCGAATTTTGTTATCATAGTATTTATTTTATTGACAATTTATTTTAAATCATTATAGTTAATTTTGAAATATATTTCCGCTTATAAACCATTCAAATTAATGAACATGCTCTTAGTATCATTCTGATGGTTTTGTAGGTAAGCAGATCAGAGGGTATAACGCGTATTAATTTCCAGCCAAGAGCAGCTGCCTCGTTATATTTTTCCATATCATTAAGATAGCCTTCCTGACCGGTATGTTTACCATTCTCAGACCAGAAATAGCCTTCTACTTCGATAGCCACTTTGTGGGAAGGAATGGCATAATCGAAACGCCATTTCCTGCCCGGGTGGAACGTATATTCGCGTTCGATATCTACCGAACCGTACTTTTTTATCATACTGGCGAATAGAGAAAACTTGTTATTCATAGTACTCCTCCATGTCTTTGAGCGCGTCCACCGCTTCGCGTTCCGTATCGTAGCATTCCACCCAGAACTGTCCTCCGCGATTATCAAAGGCTATCCATCCTATATCGAATATACCTTCGAAATAGCCATAGAAGCCTTTCCATTTGTCATCCAGATATTCACGTCCGCTGCTTTCGCCTATTGACATAAGCAGAAAATACTTTTCGGCCTGCAGTTCGACCAACATGTTCTCATAGAAATGGTAGGCTTCCTTAGGTCTCATTGATTCACCATTTTTAGTTCCTCAATATCCTTCTCGGCCATTTCGAACACGCTGTCCGTCTCAAAGTTTTTCCCGAAGTCGATGTATGCATCGGCTTCCCGTTCAATCGAATCCATGATATCCATCAGATCCTTCAACGCTGAATAGTCGTCTTTGCCGACATAAATGCGCGATTCGAGCGTAGATACACCCTTACGGGCATAGTCGTCGCATCCTTCGCCAACGCGCGAAAAGATGGTCACCAGCTGGCTGTCGCCGCTGTTCACTTTGATATAACCCAGAACGTAAAGTTCCTGCATGATCGACAGGGCGGAGATATTGCGCACGTGAGGCGCCAGTTTCTGCATGGCATCAGCCAGATCCGGATGCACCGACAACGGATTTTCATACTTAATCATGCTTGCCGTATCAGCCTGTTCCGGCTTCTCGTAAACTGTTTTCAGATGACCGTTTTTGATGATGACACTCTTGTAATTTCGCTTTAAGTAATTCATAATATTACGTTAAATAATTAAATAATTAAAACTGATTAAATCACTTCGTATATGCCACCTCCCTATACCGGATATTCTGGCTGTTAATATATCGTCCGTTTTTAGCCTCTTTTGCAGCATAAGTGATCATTGTCGAGAGCGCGCGTTGAAGCTCTTCGTTCGAGAGCGACAGGCCGATCTGGTTCCACCAGTAGTTTATCATTTCAAGATAGCCCTCCTTGTGCAGCACCTCGGGCACCCGCTTCGTTGAGATCGACAATTTTTGCAGCATCAGCTGCTTGTTTATCATTTCGTCAGACAATTCCTTCATTGCCGCGTTTTTTTCCTCTTCGTTCATCTTTTTGTTTTTGAGGATGCTTTTCTTCACCTTCTCGCTGCGCTTCATCAATAACTGTTCCTGAGCTCTGATCATTTTCAGCAGATCCATTTCAAATCCTTCCTTGTATTGATTGATTATTGCCGCCGTCGAGCCGCTTGTAAGCGGGTTTATTTGGTTTTCGAGCGCAATGAAGTTGCTTTTTGCGCCGTCCAGCAGGCGGGTGTATTCCTTACGCCGGCAATTCATCGACTCACGCGTAAGCTTACATCTCTTGAGGTAATCCTTCGAACGCTGCCAGCTGGCCTCGTTCATTCCTTTGAGGGTGATTTCGCTTACCAGCTCATTCCCTTCGTTAACAAGTGTTTGACTTGATTTTTTATTCAACACCAGCGCCTCCGAACAACGTTGCAGAGTGCTTCCTTTTTCTAAAAGCGCGATTTCTTCGATCGGTTCAATCGCAGACATTTTTGATTCTCCCATAGTAAATGGAAATTAGTAATGATTAATGATTTAATTTTGGAGCGTGAGTGTTAAGTTTCTTGGTTGTTTATTCAGTAGAGTTGACGAATCCGCTCCCGGATTTCACCCGCTCTACCTATGCCGGTTTGGGAACAATGACTGATACGATTAATTTTTTTTCCATAGTTTGAAACACATTAAATTTCTATCTTTCTTTGTTTAAGTACATCGCAAAGATACGCTAGTATCTTTGTAATTCCAAATATATTTGCATCTAAATATGTTAATATAATATAAATTAATTAGTATAAATAATAATGTTAAATACAAATATATAAGTATGTTTAATAACATATTTTATATATGAAAATAATTATATATACGCGCATATAAAATATAATAATGTAAAATTACCATTCAATCATTACATAAAACTAATCCATCATATATACTCTCAATTTAAGTTTATATACCCATCCAATATCCACATTTTAAAGTGTTAAATAATTCATTCGAATAGACAAACACTTTCATTCGAATGAAAAGGTTGATACATTCGAATGAAATAGATATTTGTTCCGAATGTATTTGGAAACAGATTCGAATGAAATACGCCAAAAGCAGCATTATTGACGAAGATGGTACAGAGGGGGAGGAAAAAAAAAATACTATTTTATACGCTCGTAAAAGGAGTAACAAGTGAAATACCCTGTTGAATATTATTTAAACTCGGCTAATTTTTCAGAGGCTACGCTCATTCGTTAAATAGTTAATATTTCCTCTACAAACTTACGGGCATCATTTAATTCTGGATTATTTTTTAGATTAACTGTTTCAAGAACATTATTAACCCATTTTGTACCGTGATTTGAATCAGGTTTGTAAAAACATTCTAATTCACCAACAGGAACAATAAGTAATCCATTCTTTTTACATATATCGTACAAAGATAAGAAAGCCTTGTAGGATTCGCCTGTAAAAAAAGACTTCCCCGTTTCTTTAACTTTTGACCATGCTGAAGACAATTTTATTACTTTTTTTATATTATCCGCAATACTCACGGGTAATTGTTGTACAGTAACCTTCCCCAAGATTTGTTCAATTTGTTGTTTAACCTCACTGGTTTCTAATTGAGCTCGTTGATCTTTTACATATCCATTAATAATTGTCCAATATGTTTCTATATCAGTCCATTTTATACCTGTTGATTCTGTAACCTCTCTAAATGTTGTGCAATCATTTAAAATATCAATATCTGCAATAGTTATAGTCTTAACATTTAGTGACTTAAGAGCCGATATAACAGTTTTTAAGCGCTGTTTGCCTCCACAATGAGTAAATAAGATATCTGAACCCACTTCATCTTCATTATGAATGGTATTCAGCATTGCTTGATAGAATCTACAATCCGTATCGCTTTCACAGATAACCACTTTAGAATGAAATAAGCCACTCAGAATATTTGAATATCTTAATATAGAATCATTCCAAAAAGTTGTAATTTCTTTATTATTAAGAATATTCATATGATTTATATTATCTACTCTGTTTATCCTTATAACTTTTATATTTTTATTATCAGTATCAAGAAGTCCTTTTAAAAAATCTTCACTATGTGTTGAAATAAATAGTTGACGACTACATGGTGAATTTTTAACTAACATTTTGCCTAATAAGCGAGCCTGAGGTGGGTGCAAAAACGCTTCAGGCTCATCAATAAGAGTAATACTATGATTTGAGGTAAATGTGTCAAGTAATATTCCTGTAAAGCTCCTCATTCCATCACCTTGATTCTGAATTTGAGGCAATTCTTTTAACTTGCTTAGGTAAGCTATAGAGACGCGATCTTCTCCACTTTCTTTTACCGGAGTTTGTCCGACATGAATTGGAATCATTGAACCGGCTCCTCTATTTATAATAATATCAGTGTTAAATGCTTGGTGAAACAGGGTCGACAATTCAGCTTCTTTTTTATCATTTATATACAATTCTTGAATGGGATTAAGCGGATTATCGTTAACAGCATCAAACGCCCTTATTGGACTAGCGGCTTGCAATCTATTTTCCGTTGATAAATGATTTACAAAATATGGAGCTATTTGATGTAAATCTTTGTTATTCCACATTTCATTCAAACTATCAGGGTGGTAAATGTTTATTCTTCCTAAGAAATACATTCCATTTCTATTTACACATTTACTTTTTAATTCTTCTATATCACCAGTATTTTCTAAGATAATATTATTTGCGACTATTCTAGGAATATTCTTATTGCTAAAATAATTCATTATATCATGTAATACCTGACTTTTTCCACTATTGTTTGCGCCAGTGAATACAATAATATCCGAATGGTCAAATTCATAAGTATTTCCATCGTTGAAAGTAATACTTTTTACATATATTTTAGCTTCACTCATAATTGTATATTATTTTCGTTTCAGATTAGTGAAATACGGTTATTAAGTTTATATGAAGATTTCGATTAGATTTGTTGTTCCATTTTTAGCTAACTTCACACGTTCTATCTCAGCTTCAATATTTTACTTATTTTTTCATATCTACTTTCTTATATATCATATTTTTTATGTATTTCGCCGATTTAGTTCATAGAAATACCGTTCACCATTATCGCAATCGAGGCAAATATATAAAATAATTTTATAAATAAATACAAAAAGATAGGAGAAAATATTCTTCCTTGAATTATTTCTACGCTTTATGCTTTTTCCTCTTGCATCATATGTGTATTCAAATAAGTGAAGCCATCAAAACATATTGAAAAGCATATGTTTATACATTTATTTTAATAATCCTTCCATTCTGGAAACATTTAGTGATCCGATACTATTGAAGAAAATGATAAGAGTGAATAGATTAAACTAATCACTCAAGGTAAAAACTTATTTTATATAAAATATACATATTAAAGTATAATTTTAAAAAGAAACGGCTGTAGACAAAATCTGTTGCCTGAGTGCAGCTAATATTAGATTTTCAAACGGCGTTTTCATCTATAGTGCAAAGCTAGTTCAACCATTACACTTTGGGGTCGCTTTTATTGCAAGAGAACCGAAGTGGCAAGTATCATAAATCGGTGGCAAGTACAAATAAAAAAGAAGGTCTAAACTCGCGCTCAAACCTTCCCCATAATTAAAACCTTAACTTTGAAAATTTGTTTTATAATGCAAAGATACAGACAAGAGAAGATCAATGCAAGTATTATCGCATGTTATGAAACATATGGAATAATTTGAAATAGAGATAGGTAATGATAATAAGATTATTATTTACATTTAAAGGTACTGAATTATTTAATAAGGACAAAGACTTATTAGCACCAAATTTGACGAAAATCATTTGCAGTGATATATTCAGGAATCTTCGTCACATTATTTTTTTGTTCCCATGGTGAAGTCACAAAAGTACTATTTGAACATATTATGCTATAAATCATTAGTGTCCACTAAAAATAAATAAATGTTCTTTGAAATAGCTGATATTCTATATTTTATAAGTCAAATTTACAGGTGACGATTTGAAAATTTATTTTT